>JAABUH010003926.1_pt1 | contig 12388 bp, 15 predicted proteins | sample 5559121 | NCBI WGS metagenome assembly JAABUH01 (sample SAMN10711871, study PRJNA513364) | rock metagenome | isolation source: Antarctica rocks | place: Antarctica: Victoria Land, Battleship Promontory nord | collected 2015-12-28 | reverse complement strand
GTGGAACCGCGCGCGTTCGTGGGCCGCACCGAGGGCCGCGTGGTGCCCGCGCGCGGCGGCGGCACGTTCGGCTGGGACCCCATCTTCCAGCCGGACGGCTTTGACGTGACGTTCGCCGAGATGGACAAGCAGCTGAAGAACACGATCTCGCACAGGCGCGGCCGCCGCCCTTGGCCGGGACCCTACCGAACCCCAGACCTAAACACAGAACAACCACTGCGTGTGCCAGTGGGCTGCAGGCACGACCAGGGGCAGGTTGCCATGCGCGGGGAGCTTGTCGCGGCTGGAGCTCGTTGCCGGCGGGCGGCTCGGGAGCAGATGTGTGGGAGCCGCGCGGGGCCGCCTGACCTGCGGTGAAGCCACAAGCCGCGCACCCTCAGGTGTGAGGCAGGGGTGGTGACGGAGCGGCGTGCCGACGCGGCAGGTACCGCGCGCTCGACCAGCTGCGGGACTACCTGCTCAGCATACCCCCGGACGAGGAGTCCCGCGCGTGAGGCTGCGCCTACCCTAACCCTACCTGCTCAGCATGACTCGGCCGAGGCGCCCCGCGCATAACCTGCCGCGCTCCGGGCAGCGGCGTTGGCGCGTAAATTTTTACCTGGCCTGCGGCGTGTCGCGCTTGTGGCTGTGGAGCAGCAAGCCACAGTCGGGGCCGGGGATACCCGCGCGTGAGGCTGCCGCGGCTCCGGGCAGCGGCGCCGGCGCGACTCTACCTGGCCTGCGGCGTGTCGCAGCAGCAGCTGTGGAGCAGCGGGCCGCAGTCGGCATGACCTCTGTGTGTTGAAAGTGCGTCCCGAGCGGTCCTCGGAGGCTGCACCATTGTTGGGCTCCAAACTGCCGCAGACCTCTGCTTGTTTATAACACAACCTGCTGCCTAGCACTTCATAACTTGAGCATTTAGCATGAACTTGGGCATTCGATGCTTACAGGGCGCTTCTGACCGTCGGCCTTACAGCTGGACTGTTACAGCACCTTGCTTGTTACCAACGCACGTACCACTGTTGCACATCAGCAGAAAGCAATGCAGAGCAGCTTTCACTTGAGCACTGTCTGGCAAAGACAGTGCAGCGAGCTTGTTCCAGCCGTCAGTCAGTACGCTGCAGCGCAGCACAACGAGCATGTGGAGCCGAGCTGCGCAGGCGCCGTCAGCTCTCAGGCCTCACGCGGGCCACACGCACAGCATGGCCGCCGAACTCAAAACCACCGGCAGGGCCCGATGCATCCCACTCACGCGGCGCAGCGCGCAGCGAGTCAGGCAGCATGGGGGAAATCAATGAAAGCTCAGCAGGACTGGAGCAGCTACACAGAAGTTCCGAGCCAAAAATGAGCAGCTAGCCTGTCTCATTCACTCACGCTGGCAGTCACAGCCAGGCCCTCACACACACTCACCAGCTCCCGCCCTCACGCTCGCTCTTCTAGCACAAGTGCACTCAGACCACACCGCGCTGCTCTGTCAGCGCTGTGTCACTCAAACGGCACCAGGCAGCCCGTGCCTCAGCGCGCGCCACTGTGCCTGGGGCTGTCCGCGCGCCCTGCGAACCACAGCGCGGACGGCACAAGCGGCGGCGCCTCGACACGCGTAGCGCGGGCGCAGCGGCCGCTCGCGCGGCGCGCGCACCATGGGCTGTGGCGCCCGCAGCGGGTGCTACAGGCCGTCTGCGCGCGCCAGGCGCCGCTCGCCCTCCAGCAGCGCCGCGACCAGGCGCTCCTCCTCCAGGTTGGGGCTAGGGTCGGCGGCCGCGCGCGCGTCCTCCTCCAGCAGCGCCGCCGTGCGCGCGCGCACCGCTGTCTCCACCTCCTTCAGCACCGGGCTGCCGCTGAGGAAGTGCTCGCCGGACAGCGACGCGCGCAGCGCGCGCACGCGGACGCTGCGCGCGCGTCCCACGGACTGAGCGTGTGAGAGGGGCCTGGTGCCAACCAGAGGCACTCGGTGCCGGGCAGATGACTTGCCAGGTCAGCTGACCCCGTCGAAGGGTCACTTGCAAGGGGTCCATCGTTGGTCAAGCAGGCGTACTGACTCGCTGCACGCACTGCCTTATACTGCCGAGCCCAGAGCGGCGCTGCGCACCTACGCTGCGGCCCGGGCTGCGTCCGGCGCAGCCGACGGAGGTTCACCTCGACGTCTGCGAGCAGTTCGCGCACCGCGCGCCGGCACTCCGGGTCAGCGAGCACGGCGGGCTTGCGCGAGCGCTCCTCCTCGTGCCCGAACATCACATAGCGCACCACGCCAGCCGCGCCAGCGGCCGTGAGACAGAGCGCGCCAGCTAGGATGAGTAACATGCGCTGCGAAGCGCAAGCAGGAGCAAAGCAGAAAGCACTCAGTGAAAGCAGCCGGGGGTAAGAGTGTATAGGAAGTATTTGAGTGGGCCAGCTCTGGCAGCTGCCTGAGCTGTAATGAGGAGAGCGACTTGCGAGGGGTGTGGCAGGCTCTCTTTGCAAACACATTTGGGAGTTGGATGTCGAACATCACTTGCCCACCAGCCTCTCCAGTGCTGCAAATAGCGTACCCAGGCTTCACGATTTGCACGTGTCATCTTGCACCTGAGATGTTGCGCTGCATTTCCATGTTTGCGCAGAGGCAAGAGCGGCAAGCAGAAAGGTAGCTTGAGGATGGCGCTCTGTGACGCATAACGTGCCTTGCTGGTTGCCTGGCCACCGGTGCCAGTGGCGCTGCTATGGAGGACGAGCAGGACGCAGCAGCCCCTACACACCTGTTGCTCTCCTCGTTTCGGGCCGGACCGTTCATCAGCGCAACGACGCATGAGCTGCTGCAGCTTGGACAGCGCCCGGCACTCGCTGCAGGTGTGCACATTGCCGGCAGGCTGCACATGCACTCTCCATCATGGCGCTCGTCGGCCGTCACGGCCACCGCTGCAAGGTGTCAAGTGTGAGCCAGCCCTGTGTTGCAGGCTCCGATGACGACGACTATGAGGAGGAGCTCGCGGGCTCGAGCATGCAGGTGGCCCCCGCGTCCCACCCCTGCCCACCGCCATGGCCAGTCACCGCTCAGGCTTTGGCTCTTTGGCTCTTGCAGCAGGTACCACCAGTGCCCTTTTGGCCACCCCCTGCCCCTGTGCGGAACATGCACTGCGAAGACGGTCCCGTATTGACTCCAGCCAAAGCACTGAGCAAAAGCCTTCCACGGGCCGCTCGTTGGGCCCAGGTGTTCAGTGCTGTGACGCACGCCGTGCGCAGCCTCCCCACTGGGAGGCGCACGCCGCCGCAATGTCTCAGCCAGCACGGCATGTGCGCCAGGCGCTGGACGGCAGCACCTCGGCCCTCGGCAAGCGCCCACAAGCCCTCGCGCAGCGCCAGGCGCCTGGGCCCCCGCAGGCCAGGCTGGAAACCAGGCTCGCGCCGCCATGCAGTTACGCAGCGCCGCCTGCGCGGCAGGCGCCGGGCGGCAGCAGCGGCGCGCTGTCCAGCAGCGGCGGGCGCGCCGCGCGCGGCGGCGGCGCGGGCGGCCGGCGCGGCGCGCCGACGCTGCGCGACCTGGTCGATGCGGGCGTCACCGCGCCGGGCCGTAATAACATCACGGTCGTGTACAAGGGCGTCACGTATACCGCGTCGCTCGGCCGCGAGGGCCTCATCCTGTACCAGGGCGCGCCGACCTCACCCCCGGGCTCCGTGCACGGACTGCTGCAGGACCAGCGCGTCGTCCCTCAGCCCATGATCACGGAGGCGTCCAGAGTCAGCGGCGTTTGCGCCCTGCTTTGATGTGGAGGGGGCGAGCGCGGGGCGTGCGCGCACAGGGCGGAGGTTTGTAAGCGGCGGCGCGTTCCGCATCCGCCAAGCTGCGAGGCAATGCGGATTCTGAGCGGCGCGCGTGGGCGCGCGCAGGGCGCAAGTTCGCGACCGCCAGCGCGTTCAGCATCCACTGCAAGCGCCTGCAGACGCCCGGCAAGCAGGGTGACGACGGCTGGAAGAGCGTGCTGTACGAGGGGCAGCCCCTGGAGCGCTTCCGGCGGCGCCTGGCGGCCGCGCGCGCGGCCGCGCCGCCGGCGCGCCCCGCGCTGGCCGGCGCGCCGGACGCGGACGAGGTGCGGCGGCCCACACATGCCGCGGCTCGTATCCAATAGGGTATACGGATAGGTACCAAGCCCTGTATGCGGTGGGGAGGCCCGCGTGCCGCTGGCTCAGGGAGCTCCGGCCCGCCGTTCCCTGCACAGGGGCGCCAGGTGGCAGGCGGTTGACGACAGGCTGCTCCCAGCGTAGCAACACACGCATGCATCCTTGCCAGCACCCGGGCCCCACGCGGCCGAAATGCAGCAGCGCGCGCCGCTTTTGCAGCTCCTTTCCACGGGGCTGCGCGACATGGCGCGCTGCCGGTCGGGCGCCCAGGACGATGCGGAGCGGGACGGCGGCGAGGGCGCCGCAGAGGTCGCGGAGGGCGGCGGCGCGGCGGCGGCGGCGGCGGCGCCGGTTGCCGATGCGGCGGCAGAGGCTGCCGAGCCCGCCACGGACCAGTGGGTGCAGTGCGACCGCTGCCGCACCTGGCGCATCGTGCCGGACGCCGCGTGGCCCAGCGTGGAGGCGGACCCGCGCGACGTGCGTGCCCCTGCCTTACCCTACCCTCTCCAGCCCCCTGCAAGTCATACAGCTGCGCGCCGGCCCCCGTTCACGCTGTTGCTATTTGACAGTCGTTTTCCTTTACGGAACCGCGTCGGGAGCCCCGCTGAGACCCAGACGCCTGGTGGCGGTGCAGCACAGGGTGCTCACTTTCTGAAGGCACGCTTTGTGCACTTGCTTTGTGCAACCAGCAAGCGGTCCTGTTGCTGCGCTGGCTGTGCTGGCAGAAGCCTTGCCCACTTTAACGGCTGCTGATGCTTTCGCGCGGCGCCGCAGGTCTGGTTCTGCGAGGACGCGTCCTGGGACGTGCAGCAGTATCATCCACAGACGGAGCCCTGCGTGTCGCGGTGACCGCCCGTGCGCGCGCCCGATCTGCTTCCAGCTTTTGTGCTTTTCTGCTTTGGTTTGCGCACAGCACTGCCATGCACTGAAAGCGCCGCGGCCTGCTCGACGAAAGCCCGTGGCCGGCGCGTCACTCTGCACCCTGCCGCCCATGGCTAGGACCGCTGCAATATGCCAGCTAGGCTCCGGCCCAGCTGCCCACCTGCAAGTATGCTGGCATACAGCAGGTGCTGTGGCCGACATGACCTGCTGCAACGCTGCAACATTGAGAGGCTTGCAGGGAACTGTCCCAGATAGCGCATGACCTCGGATTGGAAATCAGTCCAGCGCGCCCATGGCTGCGTTAGCCGTGATGTGACCGCTTGGCTTGTTGCCATGCTCAGAATAACACACCCATTGCACACCCGTGATGAGTTCCAGCAGGTGCCAAATCAGCTAGCGCATGTTTGGGAACTATGCTGGTTGTGATGCAAGCCAGTGCACGCCCTCGCTGCAGCATTACAGGGAAGGTTGCCACCGCACAACAAGGCCAGGCGAGCATGCAGCAGCATATTCGCCGCGGCAGCCGGCTCTGCCACTTGCGCAGGCGTCAACCACGCGAGCAGCGTTGCGCGGTCGCAGCGCGCGCACAGCAGGCTCAGCCCGCCGCCTTGGAGCGCGCAGCACAGACGCAGCATCCCAGCGACTCAATATTCCATTGGTGGCGGCGGCGAGGCCCGGCGGTGGCCGCCGGGCGGCCCGCCCGCGCAGGGCGCCAGCGCGGCCGGTCCCGGTTGCTGCTCAGGACGCCACCTTGAGCGAGCGCGTGAACAGCGTGTCGACCACGCGGCCCATGTTGTCAAACGTGGCGAGCGCGGCGGGGTACACGCCGTCGGGCGGCGGCTCATCAAACACCTCCAGGCAGCCCGCGCCCTGGTCCAGCGTGCCCGCAAACTTCTTATCCAGGATCATCTGCGCGCGCGCGCCAACCCCTGCGTCTGCGGCGCTCCTGCATGCAGTCCTGCACCAGCAGCAGTGAGCGCCCAGGCGCCAGCATGAGTCAGTGCCAAGCTGTGCAGGACCGCCTGCATGCGCGGATGTTGCGAGCGCTCTGCTTGCCAGTCAAAGGTAATTATAAGGCCAGCGTTTGAGCGCCCGAGCACGCCCAGGCAGCAGTAGCTTGTTTCACCACCGTGTGACATCCTTACCATCCCCGCATGCTTAAGCAGTTGCGCTTGGCATGCGTCTGACCGCACGGCCCCAGCCCGCGGTCTGGACCTCCCCGCTCGACGCACAGGGCAGCTCGGGCCGCGCCACGCCTGCAGCGCGGGCCCGGCGCGCGCCTGCGACAGCTTGGCCAGCACGGTGTCAAAGGGCAGCTTGATGAGCCGCGCCAGGTGGTCGATCTCCACGCGCGAGAAGGGCTCGATCAGGCGCAGCAGGTTGCCCTCCAGCAGCGTGTCATACAGCGCCTGCGCAGCGTCCGTCCCCCTCGAGCGGCATATCCCGCACCAAAGAGAGCCACGCTGGCACCATGAACAGTTAGCAGGGACCAAGCGTGTCGTACAGCGCCTGCGCAGCGTCCGCCCCCTCTTAAGTGGCACCATTGGCACCACAGTAGACGCACGCACCTGCACGCTGCGCTTCTGCCGCTGCGCACTGCAAGCCAAACCTGCCGAAACACTGCATGCACTGCCGGGGCGTCGAACGTGCTGCGCACCGATGTCCGCCCGGCCGCTCCGACGCGTGAAACTGGAGACACGCTTGCACTCTGCGGCCCTGACCCCGCTGGCAGGCTCTGGGTGCGGATGCCCAGTACAGATACTCGCGAATTCAGCAGTACCACACATCCTGTTGTTATGAGTAGCTGCCCACCTGCAGGTGCACATGAACGATGGGGTCCTCGCGCAGCTGCGCGCCATGCTCGCTCATGGCCGCATCGAACGCCTGCAGCGAGCGCTCCTGCGCCGCCTTGGCCACCGCGCGCATCGCGTCCACCTCCGGGCCTGCGCGCCGGCATTGAGGGTAGAGTAAGGGTGTATCAAACCCTAATATACCCTACCCTACCCCTAGACGTATTGCGTCGAAGCATCGCATGCATCTCGGTCCCTGAGACACTTCTCGATCTCATGGAGCTCGCGGTGCATGGCCCCAGGCAGCATCACAGCAGTCGCGGATACAGCTGGCGCCCAGCTGCGCCACGGCCCAGGGCTGGGCGGCTGCAGCAGGGTGCGGGGCGGCCCGGCCGCAGGCGCGCTGGGACGCCTCGGGCCCGCCTCGGAGCTGCGCAGCCGCGACGAGCTGCGGGGTCCAGCGCGGCGGCGGGGTCCAGCGCGGCGGCGGGCGCGCCTGCATGCTTCAGGCCCGCCTTGGACGCGATGATGCCCGGCACCTCCTCCGCATCCTTCATCATCACCTGGCGCGCGCGTGCGAGCGCGCTCCGGCTCTCACCGCACCCTAATACTGACCTGCGTGCTCGCTCTCCCGGCACGCCGCCCTGCGCCAGGCTCGGCGAGCAGCAGGAGCGGCGCGGGCGCGCGCCGACGCGGGGCACGAGCAAACTCGTCAGGCTGTGCCAGGTGGTTGGCGGCACAAGGTGACCCGCTCTCCCGCGGCGACGGCCTAGAATGTGGGAGGCTGCCGACTCCTCTGGGCGGGTAGAACACGCACTGTCCCAACTAGGCGCATGCGAGCCACAGGCGGCTGGCGGCCGCGCGCGCGGCCCACCTTGCACAGCAGCATGTGCTTCAGCGCCAGCACCGCGCGCGGATCGTCCAGCGACGACAGCGCCTCGAACGCCTCCAGGAAGTACGAGAACGCGGTCTTGTAGTCGCGCTCCTCCGCGTGCAGCGCGCCTGACTGCGTGTCGATGTCCGCCTGCACACGCACGTGCCGCGCCCGTGGCCCGTCCACTCATGTGCATGGCCCGTGCACTCATGTGCACGGAGCGACTGGAAACCACCTGTAGCTTGACAGGCGCCTGGCATGTGTGTTGCTTGTTCTCATGACGCCCCGGTTGAGCATGCCAACGCCTGGCTGTGAGGCGCCGCAGCGCCCGCCCATGCGCTTTGCGCCGTCGCCGCAGGCGCCCGCCGCAGCTCCGCGACCAGCAGGGCCAAGCGCGGCGCGCAGACAACCGGCGGCGCAGGCGGTCGGCGCCCGGCGCGGGCGCGCCACCAGCCGGCGCGCGCCGGCGCGCCCACGGATAACAGGCGGGCTTGCAGGCGCGGGTAGGGTTAGGGCTAGGGCTAAGGTAGAGCGCGCGCCTGCAGGCCGGGCGGGACATAGATGGCGTTGGCGGCCGTGCGCGCGGCGGTCAGCGCGGCCTTGGCCTTGGGCACGTTGCGCAGCGCATGGTGCGCGCGGCTCTCCAGCAGGTGGATGTCCACCAGCAGCAGCTTGTCGTCCAGGCGCTTGACCTGCGCGCGGCGCCGCCCCGAACTTTAGGCACCCGCCGCCGCCGCCTAAACCCTAGGATTGCTGCCGCCTATGGCATGCCCATCGGCGCGCGCCCTCGTGCGCGCGGATGAATATGCGCTGCAACGTGTGCATGTTTTGCGCGGCGTGACCACCCACGCTGCGTTGCTCTTCGGGCCGCCTGTCTGATCGCCAACACGCCTGTTGCATTGTCTGATCGCCAACACGCCTGTTGCACAGTGCCGATGTCTACCAAAGCAGGTGCATCCCCGTGCACAATGCACAACTGGTCAAGCCCGTTGCAGTCACGCCCCACACAATGTCCCGCGTTCCCAAGCACAGCGCCTCCCATGCACAGCACGCGCCGCCGCTGGTCACAAAGCACGCCCCGCCTTCCTGCCCACCTGCGCAGAGCTCGCAGAGCTTTCTGCAGCCAGGCACAGGTGGGGCCTGCAGGGCTGCGGGCGGGGGCGGTCCGGCGGCGCGCCTCGGTCAGCAGGCGGCTGATGAGCGCGAGCGCGGCCGGGTAGTCCTTGGCGCCCAGGTGCAGCATGGCCAGGCGCGCCTCGATGCGCTGCCGCAGGAATGTGCGCTTCTCCGCGCGCGCCCACTCCGCCGGCGCGCAACCCCGTCGGCACGGCCACGGCAACGGGTGCACCCGTCTGCGCTTATGTCACGCAAGCGCGTCTGCCCGTGGCTGGCAGCGTACGCGCTTCAGCCCGCGCGCGCCCACTCCGCCTGCTCCTTGCACACCTCCAGCTGCGCTGCGGGCCGTTTGGCGCGGCCAAGGCGATCGCGGGCTGGCGCGCGCGCGCGCGCGTGTGCCCGTGGCTGGCAGCGCGAGCACGCTCGCGCCGCCAGGTTCCTGCAGGCCTCCAGCATGCCTTGCTGCAAGCACAGGCACGCGGGTGGACCCGAACCTGTGCTGGTGCAAACACAAGCTGCGCTGCCTATATGTGTCATGCCCAGGTGTGCAACGCCGCAAGCTGCCTGCTTTTGGGGCTTGGCCAGCTCAATTCGATGGCGGCCGGTGCACCAAGACGCTCTGCGAGCTCGCCAGCTGCCTACTGGTGCGCCTCTCGGTCTGTGCTGAGCAGCATGAAGTCTGTTGGCACTCTCACAGAGGCACGACGTGCTGAGCAAAGCGCAGTCGGCTCACAGAGGCCGTAGCACAAAAGCAGCCCACATACAAGCGCACTCAAGGTGCAGCAACGAGCCGCCCACACATACAAGCCACATACACAGCACCGGCCGCGCGCCGCCGCACCTGGAGCTGCGTGGAGTTGGGCACGCGCGCGATCGTCTCGATGATCGTGCGCACAATCTTGGCCGTCTTGGCCTTTGGGATCTGGGTGAACAGCGGCCGCAGGTCCGTTAGCAGTTGCCTGAGCGCCGCCGCGTCCTCCTGCTTCGCGTACAGGTCGCCGAGCTTCTGGATGGCCTGTGCGCCCGCCGCGTCCTCTTTAGAGCTTGAGCAAATTCTGTGTGCCGGAGCGTGCAGAGACCGCTCCTTGCGAGCCTGCTCAAGACTGCTTTGAGCGCCTGCTGCAGAGCGTCAAGCTGTCGCCGCAAGCTTCAGAACACGCAGCCAGACAACGCTGGTGCATAACATCCACCTGCTCTTTGACTTTAATAACTTCAGCTGTGGGCGGCTCGCTGCTGGAGATGATGCCCTGCAGCGCCGCAGCAGCCTCCGCCGGCGCTGCATCGCTTGCCGCTGCAAGCCGCTGCTGCAGCTCGGCCTCCGTCATGCGGCGGCCAGCGCTGACCGCTTCCGCCCCCACGTGCGTCTGCTAGGTGCGCTGGCGCTCGCAGCAAGTCAGCTGACTTTGCAGGACCTCCGCTAGGCGCTGTGCAGGCGCTGCTTAAATGAGCACAGACGAGGGTAAGCCTAGATAAATAAAAGTTTCAGTGAGCCATAAGCACCAGTCTTCCCGTCCTGAACGGCACGTGCGCCATAGGGCTGGCTAGGGCAGGCAGGTGCTTTGCAGGTTGGACGTTCCGTGGGGGCCAAGAAAGAGCTGACCGTTCAGCTCGCGGGAGAGTGCAGGCCCTTGCAAGTGCGTGGCTTTCAGCGTGCAGAGCTGCTCACGTGCTGCGCGGCGCGATGCACCACATCAAGTCAGCTGCCACCATTGCAGCCCTGGGAATACTGCTGCTGTGCTTTCGGCACTGGCCTGACGACACTGGGGACGCAGGGCCGCTGCAGGCACTGACGCGGCTCCCCCTTCTGAGCCTGAAGCGGGTTGTCGGTGAGCGCACGCACTCCTGCAGTCTTGCAGAGGTCTGGTGGAGCACAGCGTGTGCACCGCTGCGCTGCACAGGCTGTGCTGACGCAGACTGCGTCGCTCAGGGAGGCTGATACTGGTGGCCCTCGTCATTGCGACCTGCGTGGAGTTCCTGCGCTTCCTCATCTCGCGCCAGCCCCTGCAGCTCAACGCTCCGGGTGCGCGTCAGTATGCATGGAGTGCTTGTGTTTGCAGGTTGTGAACCCCGTACGTGCAGGGAGCTGCCTGAGTGATACAGCCACAGGCCATGCAGGCAGCGCAGAGGTGTCTGAAGAGGAGCGCAACAACGCGCGCCTGGCCGCCTTGCAGCGCGCCCAGGCCGAGCTCGATTCGCTCGTCGCTGGCCGGGTATGCCTGGGCGGAGGCGCTGCAACAGCGGCACGGGCTGCTGCCGCTGCCCTGACCTCCACTTGGCAGCTGCAGCGCTGAGGTCTCGAGCAGTCCTCACTGTCGTGTAATGAGAGGGGCTTGTTACTGGTCAGAAGGGCGGGGGGTGCCGCGGCATGTCGTTGCCAGGCGCAGCCCTGCCGGCCCTGTCGAATACAAAGCAGACGAGGGTTTGGCCAGAAGCGCACTGTCTGCGCTGCCCCTGCCAGCCCCTGCACTGCCGACGGGAATGCAGCCGGTGCCTGTGTCTCTTCCTGATGCTAAGCACTGGGCGGCAGCCCCGGGTGTGTGGCCATGGTGACGCGCGCGCGCGTGCGCGCGCGTAGGCGGAGCTGCAGCGGGCGCGAGATGGGGAGGCCGCAGCACGGCGCCGCGAGACGCGCCAGGCGGCGGCCGCGACGGCCGCGGCGCAGCTGCAGCAGCGGCGACGCGCGCAGCGGGAGCGGGATGCCTGCCCGCCGGTGCCCGAGGCCGGTCGTGCCGCGGAGGATGATGCTGACTTGTGCGCCTCCTGCCGCACGCAGGTTTTTGCGTGCCGCCTGCGGGGTGGGCTCTGTGCCGGCGTGTGTTGTGAAGCGAGCGGGCACAGGAACCCATCATCGCTCATTAATGCACATCGTGACTATGTGTGCAATATTCTGAAGCACTGCCGGCGGGGAAGCAGCTCAGTATCAGGTGTTCTGCTCTGACCGAGCCATACTTGTAGTCATACGGAAAATGCCACATGCACGGCCAACAGGCTGTCCGGGCTGTGTGCGTATCCTGCTGCACACACCGCCGCGTCGCACGGCCGTTTGCTGATGGCCCCTCCGCACACGGCCACATGATGGTCGTGCGGGGTGAAAGGCATGTCGACGGGCCCACCTGACAGCTTGCTGGCACGCCTCATCAGGCGGGAACAAGAGCGCCGGCGCACGGCGCGGAGGGAGGCCGCGGCGGCGCGAGAACGGCTGCGCCAGGAGCAGGACGCAGCGTATGCAGCGGTGCCAGCCCCACTGGTCATTTGCATCAAGCACTCGTTCAGCGCGGAGTCTACTGCTGCGACCCCTGCCAGGCAGCCATCACCAGCGTGCCTGTGACTCGAGGGGCGGCTTGACACAGTCTGCCTCGTGGTTTGCGGGTTGCCCGCCTGCACCAGGGCGCCTATGCACCCGTGCCTGCTTACACCCTGGCACCTTCTCTGCACATGTGCTGCTCAGCAACACGTGCGCCCGGGGTTGACGCGAGGGCCTTCGGCGCATCTTTTTACGGCTGCGGCTTGGTGCCTGCTGTCCTTCTGTCCAAGCCTGCGCCCTGAGGGTGATGCTGCTATGGCGCAGGCCCTGCAAGCGGATCAGGCGACGCAGGCGCGCGCGGCCGAGGCGGCGGCGGCTGCTGCGGCGGCAGCCGCCGCCGAGGAGGCCGCG
>JAABUH010003925.1_pt1 | contig 12389 bp, 11 predicted proteins | sample 5559121 | NCBI WGS metagenome assembly JAABUH01 (sample SAMN10711871, study PRJNA513364) | rock metagenome | isolation source: Antarctica rocks | place: Antarctica: Victoria Land, Battleship Promontory nord | collected 2015-12-28 | reverse complement strand
CGCGGGCGGCGACATGCAGGCTCTCGCGCGCTTACCACCAGGCCCGCCGCTCGCCGGCATCACCGGCGGCCAGGGGCCGGTGAGCTTGGCAGGGCGCCGTGTGAGGAGGGCCTCGGGCGCGCCCACCTGCGTGCGCTGAACAGGCCGGACGCGACCATTGGGTAGAAGAAGGGCTGCAGGGCCGCATCCCACAGGCTGCCGTTGAGCCTGACGAGCGTGTCCGCCGGCTGCGGCAGCGCGCCGGTCTGGTTGTATGCGCCTGCATGCCCGCAACCTGTGAGAGGCATGGTGAAGGCATGCGCATGCGCGGCGCGAGCGCCGCGGCGTCCACAACTGCATGCTCCATGGGGGCCTAGAGGTAACAGGCCTTTAAAAAGCACCTGAGCGGGGACACCGTCGCTCAAGGGTGGCCTGGTGCAGATGAGTGCAGACCCATCCAATCATGCAGGCTGGACAAAGGCACAAACATTGATCTTCGCCTCAAACTCACACAGGCTGCTGTCACATGCGGTCACATGCTGAGCAGGCTGCACGGGGCGCGCCTTCCAGGTCCGTCGCGCTGGCCATTGACTCGAACGTCAGGCCGTCCGCGTCGGCAACCTGCTCATAGTCCGTCCGCCACACCATGCCGCTGTTGTACCACACAAACACCTGCACGCGTGCGGACGGATGAGCCACGCATGTTGCTGCCCATGCCGCTTCAAAGTGCGTGCCGGGTGCCGGGTGCGTCATTGCTGCTTGGCCTCACTCACGCGTGCATGCGGGGCTTGAAGAGAAGCGCGCACCTGCGTCTGCCGTAGGGGCTCCAAGGCTGCCGCGCGCGCACCGGGTGCCGCCGCAGCATATGCGGCCTGCACGGCCAGCACCTGCGCGGCAAACTCCGCGAAGGACACGCGCGTGAGCGTGCGCCGCACAGGCGCGTTGGGTGCCAGGCGCAGCGCCACGCGCGTGATGATGCCCAGCCGGCCGGCGCTGACCTGCGTGCGCCACAGACCTGATTGTCAAGGCACTGCCATGTTGCGGGTCATGTGAGGCAGCTGCCGTGCAGGCTGAGCAAGCAGTGCGAGCCCCTGCGTTGAGCGCTGTCCAGAGCGCAACCAGCTATGTGCGAACCGCCTCTCTGTGCCCTCAAAGGCTGGATGTGCAAGTGCTGACCTGCATTGCGTGGGGTCTGAGACCAGGCGCATGCATGCCGTCACAAAGCACTCTGCCTGCCCTGCCCCGTGCGGCAAAGCAAACATGCCTCTGACCGCCCTGCACATCTGTGCTGGAGCCACGCGCAAGCGGGTTCGAGCTTCATGGGTTCATGGATACATCTCACCATGAGGGCCTTGAAGAGGTGCGGGTTGGACTGCGGGGTTACGACGATGACCGTCCCGTTTGCGACAACCACCTGCAGCTCTGTCACCTGCACATGTGCAGCACGCTCAGCAATATATGGTGATCACGCGGATAACAAAGTGTCCCCTGAGTGAGCCTGTGCCGGAGCCTCCTCGCGCAAAGGCCAAGCAGGGACGCCGAGCAAAGAGGCGGCTTGCGCGCGGCATGCCAGGACGCGCCGCGGCGCTCCCGCGACCATGCGACAGGGAGGATGGGAGCTGGCGCGCGCGGCTGCACAGGCTGCCCGGCGCCGTCCGGGTCAGGGTTAGGGCCAGGGTCAGGCGGGGCGGCCTGGTCGGACAGGCCGCCCGCGCGCGCCTGGTCGGACAGGCTGCCCAGGCGCAGGTCGCTGCCGTGGCTGCCAGTCGCGACGGCGCCGGCCACGGTCTGGTCGACGTACCAGGGGAACGCGGGCAGCGTGTACCCCGCCGGCGCCCGCTTCGTCCTGCGCGCCCGCGCCGCGCGCGGCCGGCGTCAGGCGGCCGGGCGTCCGGGCGTCTGTGCCATACCGGGCGCCGTGTCTGCCCTGTGCTGAGCCTGCGGCCCGTGCCTGGCCCTGAGCGCATGTCCATGACAAGCCTGGTTGTGGAAGAGCAGGTCACGGAAAGCTAGCGGGTGGCCCAGGTGCTTCGTATGTTGCACAAGCGCCCGTCCCGCACTGTTTAAGCAGAGAAAGGCTCCCAGCTTCCGGCCAGTGTGTGCACGCCGCATTGCTCTCGCAAGCAAGTGCTCTCAGCTTTCCGCCAGTGTGTACCCGCACTGCGCTGCTGCCCTGGGCTCTGCACAGAGCCGGGCGCGCCGACCGGTAGTTAGCCAGGAAGTCCAGCAGCACGCGCGTCGACACGCCGCCCTCCGCCACGGCCACCTGCGCCGCCTCGTCGACGCGGATGGAGAAATCCGCGGGCAGCGACGTGTTCGCCTTGTCCCAGAACGCGGCTGCCGCCGCGTTCCTGCACGCGGCCCGGCCCATATGCTTATAGGCAGGAGAGCGCCGCGGTGTCCGCAGGCTGGGGGCCAGGCGCGCTGGACCTGCTAGCTGTGCATATGAAGGGGAGGGGGGCGCGAAGGAGCCTGGCAGGGAGCGCCGGCGTGCAAACTGCACAGGATGTGCCCTGGTTCAGGCGCGCAGTGACAGTGACACGAATACAAGCGCAGGGCAGAGCTGGGGAAGCTGGGGGAGACTGAGCTGAGCTCACGCGAGCCGCGTGGAGGGCAACTCCGTGAGCACGATGTTGATGGCGTCGCTGGTGTTGCCCGCGCAGAACTGCTGCTGCCACCAGCTGTGCCCGACGCCGACGCCCTTGACGCGCGGGAAGGCCGCCACCAGGCTCAGCAGCGCCTCCATGCTCTCCGGCCTTCCGACTCTCACCGCCGCGTCGCACGCAAAGAAGCCTGCGCGGGCCGCCGCCGCACAGGTCTGCTTGCGAGCTGACCTTGCCGTAGCGGTGAGCTGAGTCCTCAGCACGCCTTCCTTGCCAAGGTTGGCAGCTCAGCCTCTGCCTGTATGTGGAGCCTCAGGCAGGCAGTGCCTGGAAGCAGCACGCGGTGCACCAGCACCGATAGTACCACCTCACTTGCGAGCACATGTTCTACCACGCTTGCACAGGAGCAGCACCTTGGAAATTGGATGCTGTGTATGGTAGGCCTGCGCGCACAGCTCGTCAGCGCATGCAGCCAGCGAGCGCCCTCATGAAGCCTGCAGCAGACCAGCGCCGCACCGCAGAAGTCTGACCGTGCCCGCGGGTCCTGTCTGCATGTGCTATTGACGCCCCATGCGGCCGCAGCCGCGCACTTCAGAAGTGTATATACCAAGATTGCTGCTGGGACGCGCGCCGCGCTTCGAGCGTGCGCAAGTCCCATGCCTGCAACACGGCAGCGGGCCCTTTGCGCTCTTCGCAGCCTACCTGCCTTTGTCCGACCTGTCTCTAGTTACGAGACTCGCCTGTCGGACAGCAGCCTAGGGTCCAGGCCCTTGTGAGAGCAAACGCAGTTACGCGCCGTGGATAACGGGCGCATAGGACATGCTCCTCTGGTTGCTGGTTAAGGCCTATGAGCTGCTAGGTGTGCTTGGACTGCGCAATGATGCAGGGACTGTCATAGGCTCTGTCCTTGCAGCCCGACCGCGCTGGCCGTGGGACTGCGGCAGGTCTGAGCGGCACTATGCGTGAGGAGGGGTTGGACTACAAGGACTGTGAGGCGCCCTTGCTGCAGCCAGATCGCTCAGTAGCTCTGCCCTCGGCCTCTGGCTTACCTGCGCCAGCGTTCGACCGCAGCAGGCTGCACAGCGTGCAGCCGTCGCCTGCGCCGCACAGCACGAGCGGCCCCACGCCCTGCGACGCTGAGGCGCCCGCGGTGCCTACAGCCGGCGGCGGCCCCGGACCGCGCAACGGCCAGCTTCCTGGGGACCGCGCGCGCCTGGGCCCGAGTCCGGCTACGCACAGCCAGGTCGCCGACGAAGGCAGCCAGCGGGCGTCCCCGGATGGTCACAGCAGCCAGGCGCTGCTGTCTGGCGGCCTGCATGGAGATGCAGGGCTGCCCCCGCTGCCGCCTGAGCCGCCGCCTGCAGCAGTAAGGGCCGCCGACCGCGCTGCGCCTGGCAGCTCCGGAGTGCACGGCGGCACCCCGGGGCCGCCGCACCCTGGCGGACGCGCCGAAGCGCCGGGCGCGCCGGCCGCCGGCAGCGCCGCGCTGCACTCCAGTCCGTCGCCGGCGGGCGCGCTGGCGGCCACGGGCCGGGCGTCAGAGCCGCCGACGCCGCCCGAAAGCCGCTTGCCGCCGCTGACGAGCCGCGGCAGTACAGAGGGCAGCCACGCCGTGTCCGCGGGCAGCCAGGCGCTGGCTCGAGGCAGCAGGCGCGGTTCCGGTGATGGCGGCCACGGCGACAGACTGGGCAGCCTGCTCGCCTGGCTGCGGCCTGACAGGGCAGCGGGCGGTGGCGCGGCTGCGCTCGGCGCGCCTGCTGCTGAGGGCGAGGCGGGGAGGGGGGCGAGCGCCAGCGCAGGCGCCGCAGGCGCGGCAGACGCACTCACGGAGGACCCTGGGGCGCCCCTGCTGATGCAGCTCGCGCCCACGCGGATGCCGCCGCGCGCCGCGGATCCGCCCCCGCCGCCCGCCTTCGGCCGCGCGCGGCTGGCCAGCATGCAGGCGGGGCCGCCGGCCGCCGGCGGGGGGGCCGCGCGCGCCGCGACGGGCACGCCCTCGACCAGCAGCACCCGGAGCTCCTCCCTGCCCTCGGCGGGCGCGGGCGCGGCCGCCGGCGGGTCGCTGGAGGTGCCGGCGCAGGCCAGCAGCGCGCTCAGGCAGTGGATCGCGAGCGGCGCAGCGCGGAGCCGGGGCGGGACGCCGGGCGGCCAGGCGCTGCGCGACGAGAGCGGGCCCGGGTCCCTGGAGTCGGTGGAGAGCCAGGCGCTGGCGGCGGGGAGCCGGCTCCGGTCGCTCGGGGAGTACGCGGCCCTGGCGCGCAGCTCGGGCGCGCCGAGCGCGCGCGGCGCGCCGGGCCGGGGGCCGGCGCGGGCGCGCCGCCGCCGCCCGGCGCGGGCGTGAAGGCGGTGGACTCCTCAGGCTCGCTGGTGCTCGACATCCTGGCGGAGGCAGGGCTGAATGAGCCCACGGGCTTTCTGGGCGCAGGCGGAGGCTCAAATCCCAGCATGAGGTCCGGGAGCCTGGGCGCGCTGCCGACGCAGCGCGCCCAGGAGGGCTGGCCGGCCTACCGCGCGCCGCTGCGGCCGCAGGTCCCACCCCTGGCGCCCGCGGCCGTTGAGGGCGGGCGGCCGACCCTGGAGGCGCCGGCGCGCCCGCGCGGCGGGCCGCAGTGGGCAGCGGGGGAACCCGCTTCGTTGACAGGCCCGGCTCGGCCGCCGCCGCCACTGGCGCCGCCCACCCAGGTGACCTGCTGCCTGCGCTGCGAAGTCGGTGCATGCGAAGCGGTCTACATGCTGCACAGTGCGGCGGACGTCACGCCATGCTGTGTGCAGCTGTTTGCTGCTGGTACCCCGCTTCTGGCGGCGGCCGGGAGCATGTCACGGACATGCGGCGGCACGCCATGCTCCTGACTGCAAGCACGCCTGATCCAGGGTGCCAATGCGGCCTACAGCGCTGCGGCGAGCGGTGCGAATGCGGTGCCGGCGATGTCCTCTCAGCTTGGTGGCCAGTGGGCGCGCACGTCAGGTCCGGCGTCCTATCAGCAGCTTACAAGGGTAGAGCAGAGATCTTCGTCACAAACCCGCACTGCCGTATCACTGGAGCCACACTTGTTTGGGAACCGTCGGTGCAAGTCCAAGCTTTTGGCCTCTAGCTGAGAGGCTTCAACAAGGCCTTATGCAGTGCCCAGTGGCGTGCTCTGTTGCAGCATGCGAGCTGCTTGCCGCACGGCCGCTTGCATGCAGCTCGGCAAACGCGGCCGCCCTGCAGAGCTGCGGGGTGCCAGAGATATGAGCTGCTTTGCGCCAAAGGGATGAGCTGCATGCCAGAGGGTTGAGTCGGTCAGTGGCTGCCGCCCTGCAGGGCTGCGGCATACTCTCGGGCTGGCGCCTGCGGGCGGCGCTCGGGCTGCCAGCCGCGGCGACGCTGCGCGCCGCTTGTCAGACGCGCCTGCTGCGGCCGCGGGAGCGGCGCCAGGCAGGCTGCAGCCTCCGCATGGCAGGCATGGAGCCGCTCTATGCATGAACCAGCAGCTGGCGCCCCTGTAGGCATAGACACAGAGCAGCAGAAAAGGTCTGCCCTCCTGCTGGTTCAAGCAGAAGCGGTCCGGCATGGCTCCCACGCAGCTCTTGCGGCTGCGGCACAGGCAGCCAAGCTAGGCGCTTGTGAGCATGCATGGTAACTGAGTGGCCAGCCTGCAAGAGGGCAAGCAACAGAGGCAGTAGCAGACTCCTCAGCGTCACTGGACACTGACGGCACACCCTGGCTGCACGCGGGGCCAGCGGAGCAGCATCGGGCGCGCCGCCGCGGGGGTGGGCGGCCGCAGGGCGCGCTCTAGGCCAGCTGCTGACCTGGATGGCTCTGACAGCGGCCACGCTGCGAGAAGCCAGGCATGCCTCTGCTGTGCAATAAACAGGCCACTGCTGATTTAAGGCGTTTTGTGGCCCTGCTCACCAGTCATGCCCTTGCGGATGCTGCACTGGCAGGTCATGCGCTCAGACCTCGAGCTTGGTTGCAATGCAGATACGCTGGCCTTGGTGGTGGCGATAGAGAGGGTTCTGTGTCACCTCACAGGAGTCAAATGCGAAACTGGCCTGGGCGCGGCTCGCCTGAGGCCGCGCCGGCGCATGAGGCTGGCGGACGCCGGGCCTCGCACAAAGGTCGGGCCGCGCCTCTCTGCTGAACGTGCACCGAGGGCTGAGCGAGGACTTTGATGCTGCCTGTTGGGCATGGGGATCGTCCCTGCGGCGTACTCGCATGTGCAATCAGTACATGCAGCGCCAGCGCAGCACAGGCGCCGCTGACGCGCGCGCCGGCGCCGCAGCCTTCTTCGCGCGCCGCAAGCGGCACGTGCAGTTCTCGGTCTCAGAGGACGCCGCGCTGCTCGCGCCGGGCGCGCCGAGCCCGCGGCCGCCCAAGCCCGGCGCCGCTGTCGCGCGCTGGCAGCGCTGGCAGCGCTGGCTGCGCCACCTGGCGCCGGCGTCCGCGTTCTCGACCGGCCGCGACCACGCGCGCTGCCTGCTGTGCCTGTATGAGCTCTGGGCGCTGCCGCTGCGGCTGGCGATCGGCACCGCCTACGGGCGCCTGGGGCCCTGCCAGTGCGGCTCGCCCCGCTGCAACTTCGCTGCTACATGGCGGCCTTTGCAAGCAGTGCGCGCCATGTATGTGCAAGCTGCCGGGGCCTGCCACGGCGGCTCACTGTTCGCACAGCCTGCGGCCTGTTAGGTCACTGCGGCCGAGTCTTGCTACATGCAAGGGTGTGCCTTCTGAAGCGGCGATGGCTACAACTCCGTTTTAAGTCGGGGAACAGGGTTCTCACTGCCCCTGGTGTCAAACGAGCGTGTGAAGAGCATGTGTTGAGTACTCGCAGTAGCCAGGTGCCCCTCGTCTGACTACGTAGCAGGCGGTCAGGAAGGGCCATAAGCGCGGCACATGTCCTGCAAGCAGCCTCCGGCGTGCAGAAGGCCCTCTGCAAGCGGGCCAACTCTGTGCTGCCGCGCCTGCGCCAGCCGGCAGGCTCATGGTGGGCGCTCTGGGGATGCTGCCCGGCAGCACTGCTGTCAAGCGGTGCCCGTCTTCCGCCGCGCCCTGTTTATATTTTGCCACGCGTCACCCTAACCCTAACCCTGACCATAATCCTTGCCACGTGGCTGCGGCCTGTTGCAGGTGCTTCTCCGGGCTGCTGTCGCCCCACATGCTGGCCGCCTGGCTGTGGGTGGATGCTGCAGAGGACATTGCATTTGGGCTGGACATCCTGCTGTCAGCGGCGGCCGCGCTCGCGACGGACCTGCACCTCTTCGACGCGGCGCCGGGCGATCTCGCTGGCGCCGAGCGCGGCCGCGGCGGCGCCGGCGACACGCCGCCGCCGCAGGACCCTGCGGCGCGCGCGGGCGTGGCCGCGAACGGCGTCCCGGGCGCTGGCGACGCGCTGCAAGGTGCGCGCACACGGGGCCGATCTTGTCCTTCGTACAGCATGCTGGTCAGCCAAATGGCCGTCGGTTGTTACTTGCAGCCATGCATGCTTGCCCTGCTGCATTGCTTATCCGGCCTGCGCTTGCCGCGCTGGCGGCTGTGCTGAGCCGGCCACAGCGCCGCGGCCATGGCTTAACATCACCAGATAGCTAACAGACGACCAACTCACCGCCCTAAACCCAGGCACTGAGTGACGACCATGCAGGGCCGGGACGCAGGGGCGCGGGCGCGCGCGCGACCGCCGCGCCAACGGGCATGCCGAGCGAGGCCGAGGCGCGCGGCTGGGGCCGCCTGGCCAGCCTCGCGCACCACCCGCCGGAGGAGGCGGGCGCCGGGCGCAATTTCCGCCGCGTCTCCTGGCTGAAGCAGCTCACGCAGGCGGCGGACACCGGGTGCGGACGCGCGCCTGGAAAAGTGCCTGCGCAGCCCACCCGGCAAGCCCTGCACCGCCTGCGCTGCTGGCGCTGCCTACATGCCCACCAACGCGCCGCCCTGCTGCCAGCGCCGCATTGCCTGCTAAGCCCTGCGTGAAAGGCGTGGCGCAGCTCTGTTGAATGCGCGCTCCACACTGCGTCGCTTGTGTTGCGCACCCTGGCACATGACACTCGCAGAGACGCCCAGGCGCGCTTGCCTCGGCCGTGTGGTGCGCACCTTGACATGCAGCCTGCAACGCCCGCAGGGCTGTTGGGCGGGCGGGCCTGGCGTGGGTGTGGCCAGGCGGCTCGGTGATCGGCACAGCAGTGGGGGCGTACGCGATCCGCGCGCTGCCCTTCGAGGCGGGCGCCTGCCTGCTCGCCTGGCTGCCCATCCTGGGGCGCTGGCCGCTCTGGTCCTGGCTGCTGCTGCAGCTGTCGCGCGTGCCGAGGTGCGGCGTGGGCACCCCGGCCTCCTCCCCACAGCGGCAGGCCTGGCCCCGTACGCTGCTGCAGCTCGAGCCTGCTGCCCGGCCTGCCGCGGCCGTGCCAGTGGGAGGCGGGCAGACACTCCCGTGCATGGCTTGAGCTCAGGCGGACGGTCCTCACTGTTAGCGCGTGCGTGTCAAGTCCAGCCTCTCTGTGCCTATGCTGGGCTCTGCGGCCGGCGAGTCCTGGCGCGCTCCGGGCGGGTGATCACGGCAGCGCACACGCGCGCATGCACGCCCTTCAGTGACCGCCCTCCTGGCCGGCCCCCGCACACCCTGGCGGGGCCCTGGCCAGGCTCCGCCGCCCGGCGGGCGGCGAGCGGTGCCAGCGGGGCATGCGGGCGCGCGCCAGGGTCTGCCGGCTGCACAGCTACTTCCGGCGCCACGAGCTCATGGTGCACGTCAACATCCGCCACATCGCGGCCGCCAAGTTCGCGGTGCTCGTGCTCGGCACCGCGCACTGCCTGGGCTGCCTCTGGTTCCTGCTCGCGCGCTGGGCGCGCTTTAGCGCGCGGCCCAACGACGAGTCCTGGCTCGAGCAGTTCAAGGCCGCATCCGGCATCGGCTACGGCTGCGACGGCGACGCGAGCGCCGTGCGCCCGCCGCCCGCGCGGGCACACAAGAAAAGCAAAGCCCCTAACCTGGTGCCATAGCTATCCGAATTGATGCGCCCTACATGGGCCGCGTCCACAGCATGGGCTTTGCCTGCGACCCTGCGCGCCCGCTCAGTGGCTCAGTGGATGTGGCTGCTGTCACATGGCGCTGCTTGCACATGCGAGCGGCCAGGTCCGACCAAGGCTTGGTGAATGGACAAAGGCTCCTGCAAACGGCTGCGCTCCATTAATGCCTCCGTGACGCGGGGGGCCGCACCCTGCGCAGGCCGGCAGCTACCTCATCATCTTCTACAAGGGCCTCAACGTGCTCTCCAACCTGGGCCTCGACCCGACCACGCCCCGCAGGCGCGCGCCCGGCGCCGCCGCACGCGCCCGCAGCGGTTGCGGCTCGCGCCGCGCGAGGTCGCACACACGCCCGCGCCATCCAACGCATGCGACGAACGCCAGCCTGCCATGCCAGGCTGCGCACGGTCGCGGGCTCCTTCAGCCAACGTGTTGAAGCGTGATCGAGCAGCGGGTCTGCAGTTACAGGGCCATTCCCCAACTCTTTTCCTCTGAGCGCGTTGCCAGGGCCTTGCTAGAAAGGCCGTGCGGACCGGGCGCGGGCGGGCGCGCAGGTGGGAGGAGCTGGTCGTGGACACGACCGCCATGCTGTGCCAGATCGTGATGCAGGCGTACATCCTGGGCACGCTGTTCCACTACCTGGTCAAGCGCGACCCCAAGCTGGAGGCCTTCAGGCGCGCCGCCACGTGCATGAGGCCAGGCCTCCTACAAAGGTGGCAGTGTCGGTGGCAGGAGAGGCTGCGTATGCTGCTGAACGCTAGACAAAGTAGTGCTTTGCTGCTCCTCGCTGGGCAGCAGGGGCGTGCAGCAGGGCTGCCACATCAGGCACTGTGTGGCTGCAGCGTCACACGTGTGTAAGCGATACCGCTTTTGGGCTGTCAGTTACCGTTCCGCGCGTCCGCATGCGGATGCAGCGCTGCTGCGCACATGACCGCGCGCGCGCGCGCGCGCGCAGGCAGCTGTTGCGCAGCGTGTGCGACTACTGCCGCGCGCGCGGCCTGCCTGCCGAGCTGGAGGCGCGCCTGCTGCGCTACTTCCGCTTCCAGGCGCGTGCGAACCCTGCACCCTCAAGCCTAACCCTAAACAACAGAGGGCCCCGCGCGCGACACTGCGAGCGCGCACCCATGGCCAGAGTTACGCGGGCATGCCCAGTGGGCCCTGCGGAGCCCGCAGGCGACACGCTCGTCCCAAGCACATGCGCGGCCGCGCAGGCGGACAAGCGCAGCGACAGCGACGGCGCAGCCATCCAGCGCGCGCTGCCGGACTCGCTGCGCGCGCGCGTGGCGGGCCACCAGTTTGGCGGCGTGCTGGGGCGCAACCAGGCACTGTTCCGCGGCTGCGCACCGCAGTTCGAGGGCGCGCTGCTGGGCCGCCTGCGTGAGGTGTACGTGATGCCGGGCGAGGCCGTGCTGCGCGCCGGCGACATGGCGCGCGAGCTCGCCTTCCTTGCCAAGGCGCGGCCGCCCGCCCGGCTCATGCGCTGCTTGTGCACGGCCAGAAGGTGGGCGCGTCGTCGCCGAGAGACGGCCATGTGCTGGCTGGGTGTGCCATATGCTGTGCTGGGTGTGCCGCCGTCAGCATGGCGCGCCGCAATGGTCTGGCCTGGGGAACCAGGAACAGCCACAGCGTGCAGCGCGCGCCCGAGTATTGCGTGCCGGCTGGCTGTGGACATGCCGGCACCCGTGTGGCGGTGGCGAGTTTTGGGGCTTGGCGCCTGGACCAGCCCGCTCGCGGGCATGTGGCCATGCGCATGCTAGCGTTGCCGCCGGCACGCTGCCGACTCGCTCCGCATGCGCGGCGCCGCGCGCAGGGCGTGCTGGAGGAGACGCGCGACGATGCGGTCATCCGCACCATGCGCGCGGATTCGGAGCTGCCCAATGTGGTGGGCGAGATGGCCTTCTTCCTGGGCATCCCGCAGCCGCGCAGCTGGCAGGTTAGGCCCCATCCCTAACTCTACCCTAACCCAACCCGCTCGAGCACAGGCCCGCCTCCTGCTGTGGCCGCCTGTGGGCAGTATGTTCGCCGGGCGCCTGGCACAGTGCCAGGGCGCCAAGGGGACGACCGGGTGCGGGGTGTGGAAAGCCCTGCGCGCGCGCCCGCAGGCGCGCGCGACGGAGGACGTGACGCTGCTGGCGGTGGGCAAGGCGGACTACGAGGAGCTGGCGGCCGCGTTCCCGGAGCAGCACGAGGCCGTCGTGGCCGCCCTCCTGGCCGGCCTGGGCCTGGACGCTGACGGCGGCGGTGGCGCGCCCGGCAGCGGCGAGCCCGCCGACGCCGGCTCCGACCCCGCCAAGGAGCGCGCGCGGTGCGGGGCCACGCACGGCCACGCTCCTACCAGCCTCCTCCGCTCCAGCCGCCGCGGGTGCGCGTCAGCTGGCGCGACGGGCCGGTGGCGCTGCAGCGCCTGGGTGTCTCGCCGCAGGCGCCAGATCGACCAGGGCCGAGCTGGCACCCTGACGCTGCGCGCGCGCCGCGCAGCACGCGGCAGCTGGTGCAGGCAGCGCTGCAGAAGCGGGGCGCGGAGGCGCGCAGCGCGCTCGTCTGGGCCGCCGTGACGGGCGACGCGGAGGCGGCGGCGGCGCTGCTCGGCTGGGGCGCGCGCCTCCCCGAGCTCCTGCCTTGCTCGCGCCGGCACTGATTGCGGCAGCGCGCAAGGACACGCTGATCCTGCTGCCGCCTGCTGCCGCCTGGGCGACATGCGCGTGGCCTGCGCCGCTGCATGGGCATACGCCTCGCGCAACCGCGCACAACGGCCATGCGGCGCCTGTCCGGTGGCACTGCGCACGGTCTGCGCGCCGAAGGCACAGCAGCTGCACACA
>JAABUH010003924.1_pt1 | contig 12390 bp, 20 predicted proteins | sample 5559121 | NCBI WGS metagenome assembly JAABUH01 (sample SAMN10711871, study PRJNA513364) | rock metagenome | isolation source: Antarctica rocks | place: Antarctica: Victoria Land, Battleship Promontory nord | collected 2015-12-28 | reverse complement strand
CCGTGCCGACCTCTGCTGCCGATGACAGTGTGCTGCTTAGCGTGTGCAGGTGAGGCAGCTGCGCTGGAGGGCCGGCGCGAGCCTGTCAGGCGAGGAGCAGCCGGCGCCGGCGGCGCGCTTTGTTCGGCGTGCGGGGCTGGCCTGCCGGCGCGGCTGCAGCGGAGGCCCGCTCAGTGTGCGGCTGCAGCCGATGGAGATCCGGACGTTCCGGCTGGCGCCTGTGCGGACCAGGTAGGCCTAGGCAGTGTAAACAGAGTGGGTTGGTGCTTGCTAGCATATTAGGGTTAATGTAGGTCATGTCTGGTGTGCGGCTCGTGAGCTTTGTATCTAGCATCCGTTCCCATCCAAAAGGGCAGCAAAAGGATTACGCGCAACAGAGCGTATCTTCAGCTGCGCAGAGCCCCCGACCACCTTGGCAGCCATGGCTTTCCCTCGGGCGGTGCTGGCCGTCCTGTTGGCCCTGCCGTTCGTCGCTTTCGCGGCCGTGCGTTCACCAAACCCGACTCGAAGTCCAGCTTGCGTGCTGGGCTGGTACAATCAAGATGGCAGCTGGCCGTACACTTCACCACACGCTGCTGCTTGCGGGTTGAGCTCGTTCTCAACGGAAACTTGCAGTGTCCATCGATGTCACGTTGAACAGCGTTCTGAAGCTGGCATGTCACTTAGCTAGAATGCATTCCTCAATCGTGCATCCACACCATGCGGGGAAGCCGCTTGTCGCGAAGGAGATTCCCTTCTTCTGGGAGAGCATGCTGGATTTGTGCGCGTGAGTGCGACAGCGCAGAGGAGCAGTGTCACTGTCAGACAGCAGCGCGTGTACTCAATCTTGCACGGGACGTGCAGGACAGCTACAAGGCCCAGATGAACGGCGCGAGCGTCGTGCCTACCCCTGTGCAGACGCAGGTGTGCAGGCGGCAGGCCTTTGCGGCAAGTTCAACTGCCTGATGCACTGTCGCGCACCCACGCCGAAAAGGGCACCTGCTCTTTCGCTGCCTCGTGTCCGTGGGTTTGCAATAGTGCGGTAACTCGGCCGATGTAGTGCGCTTGTCTTGGTGTGCGGTGGCGCGAAATTGTGTTTCGGGCACAGGTGACCGGCACCGCAACACTCAACTTCGACCGTAACGTGTTCACGCGCTCGACGGTTTCGTACTCCGTCAGTATTGGCCGCACACAGGACATTCTGAGCGTGCAGGTCGATCCTGCGCTTTCAGCGCTGACGCTGTCACTGTAAGCTGCTACGTGGGTGCGCTGTAGTGAAAGCAAATTTGGGTGTTGCGGTGAGGTGCTGTGCGCCTTGCTGACGTGGCACCATACCTGCTGCTTACGGCAGCGTGCAAGTGGTAAGCAGCGTGCTGTGAGGCGCGCAGCTTAAGTACGGCGCCATGGGCTACCTGGACCCGAACGCCGGCAAGTCAGACCTGCTGGCCTACCTGTACGGCCCCTCCAACGCGCCTTCAGCCCCCAACGTGCGCGCCCGCAACCACACGGCCACCTGTTCAATTCGGAGTCCGCTGGTGTAGCACCCCATGAGCTCGTGGCTCCGCGTCACTGACGTTTACTGCTCTCCGCTGGGGCCGCAGCCGATCACCGGCACCCTGAAGCGCGAGGACCTCCTCGGTGGGCGCCCAGGCTCGTGACGGGCGTGCTTGCATGCGCATGACACTGTGTTTACGATAATGCAGTCGACTAACGGTGTGGGTGCACGAGTGCGTTGCAGGCGGACTGCGTGGCAAGACGATCAATGACTTGCAGCAGGACGTCGACGACAAGATGGTCTACGTCGTGGTCACGACCAAGAACAACCCGAACGTGCGCCCGCCCTTCAGCATTCTGCTCGAAGGGGTGGGGGGTTCAATGTTGCCTTTGTCAAGCGCTAGGTTGAGACGTGCTGATATCATTATTGCGAGGTCCAGGGTGTTGAGCAGCATCGGTCTCTTGTGCCGGGCACCCGCCTGGCGCACACGGGCTGCTGACGGGCTTGTTGCTGCGACAGGGCGCCATCCGCGGGCAGGTCATTAAGGGATAAGCGGGTTTGTGCGTCCTGCTTGTGCCGGTCTTACAGGGCAGTCCCAGCGTCAGCATGCTGCAGCGGTCTTGGGCGTGCGGCTGGAGCGATCCTGCCCTTACCACGCGCTGTTGGGGGAAGAGCGCACTTGCCGGTCAGTTCAGGTTGTTTGCGCATGCAGGCGGATTGCGCTTGCTTGCATTAGCTTACTCTGCGGCCATGCATTCACATACTCACGATGTCTTGCGGCACAATTGTGTCGGTGTTGCCTGATGTCCAACGCAATTCTTTTTTCTTTTCGGACGCATGTCGCCATCACAAGCAGTTCGTGTGAAATGTCATGTGCATGCACATGATGATAGTCTGCCTGAAGAGGCGTGAAGTTAAACTTAGTTTTGGTCAGGCGGGCATGCACATTTATTGAAAGATTACCAAGTAGTCATGCTGTGAACGCGTGGCACGCATTTACTTCACGGTGGTACAGCCTCGCACACATTGAAACACGAAAGTGTGCAGCCACTGTGATTACTGCAAACATGTTACTAAATGTTACTTGTTAAGATCATGATGCGTGCCAAGTATCAGGTGTGAGGACAGCAGAATCGTTCACCAGTAGCATGCCATAGCTATTGGCATGCTACTAGTATGTGACAGGTCATTTCAGCAGCCGGGGTTACCCACCAGGCTTCTCCCAGTCATACACCTCTCTCTCCCGAGTCATATACCTCGAGAAATTCCCACCTTGCCAAGGTGACAAGGCTTGTCCAGTTTGCCCTCTGTCTTTCAGCAACAGCAGCTGAGACTGTGACTGCCTGAACAGCCGTTTGAGGATCGTTTAAGGCTTGAGGTTCCTGACAAGCGTACAGCGCGTACGAGCGCAGTATGGGCACGGCGGACACCGTGGATATGGAACAAAATCCGTATGAGGTGCTTCAGCTGGAGAAGGAGCACGAGAGCAGCGAAGCTGACATAAAGAAGGTACACCACGCATAGCTAGCGTTCCTCCTGGCTGCTGAACGCAGCCACAGCCTTGTTTGCAAGGAGGTTGGCAGGACCGACGCGCTGTGCGCTGTGTGCAGGCATACCGCAAGCTGGCCCTCACCAAGCACCCCGACAAGCAGCGCGGCAACCCCAACGCGGCGGCGGAGTTCATGCTGATCCAGAAGGCCTATGGCGTGCTCACGGATGCGGCGGCGCGCGCAGCGTGGGACGAGCTGGCCAGGCGTGCCACCCTGTGTGACTCTGCACTGCGAGCACTCGCCTGTGCCGGGCGCTCACGCTGGCGCGCTCCAGGCGCGCCCTGTGCAGCAGCGCCACTGTGCAAGCTTGCACCTGTGGGTGCCCGGCAGGGCCAAGGCCGTGCGCGCCGCCCGCCAAGCGGGCGCGAGCGCCAAGCGGCGCAAGATGATGGATGATCTGGACGCGCGTGAGCGCGTGTGGAAGGCCGAGCGCAGCGAGGAGGACATTGCGCGCGCTAAGCTGAAGGTGTGGCTGCTGGGAGCGTTCAGCAGCGCTTGCCTTGCCCGTGCCTGAAAGGTCGGCGACTGCGAGGGGCCACGCTTAGCCGTGGCCTGGCCTAGGCATGGCTCTTTTGTGTCGCCCCACCAGCGCTATCTGCCTCAGCCTGTTTGATGTTAGAGTTGCTTAGACGCTCCAGCTGCAGGCGGAGCTGGAGCGGCTGAGGCGGCAGCATGCTGAGCGGGCCACGGCGGCGCGCGCCGAGCGCGCGGTAGCCGCGGTGGCGGCCGGCTTTGCGGGGGGCGGCCACGACGCAGCGGGGGCCGGGGCGGCGCCGGCGCCAACGCCCGCTGTGACGCCCGAGGCGCCCGCGGCTGCCCCGCCACAGGTCACAGAGGAGCTGATGCGCACGCTCAAGGTGCCCCCCTTGCTGTGGCAGGCAGGCGTGCCGATGATGCTGTGTGGCGTGTCGCAGCGTGTGGCGCTGCAAACCCCCTTGTGCATGGAAAAGACGGTGCACTCCGTTTGGGAGGGCGTGCACTCCGTTTGGGAGGGCGTGTGTGACAACACCCATACCTGAACTGGGTGTGCATGGAGCTTGAGGTCATGGGAGCGCGCGACTGCGTCAAGAGCAAATGTCAGCAAGTGGCAGTCCGGCGTAGGAGTGCTTGCCCTTAATGTTCGTGCTCCCGCGTGTTGTAACTTAGTTCGCGCTCAGTTTTTCATGTCAGGAGGCAGCGTCGCGCGCTGGCGCCCTGGCCCGCGCCACAGCCAGCCACGCGGGCCCTCTGGCGCCCGCGGCAGGTGACCTGGGATGTCGTTGACGGCGGCTACACGGGCGAGCAGCTGCGCGGCGCGTTTGACGCGCACGGCGGCGTCGCCGACGTGGTGCTGCGCGAGTCGCGGCGCCGCAGCAAGGGCAGCGCGCTGGTGATCATGGCCTCGCTGGCCGGCGCGGCGGCCGCCGCCGCCGCCGCGAACGGCCGCCCGGGCGCGCCGCTTCTGGTGGTTCCATTCTCCAAGGCACGCGCCGCGCGCGGTCCCCCAGCCGCGCGGCTGCCTGCGCTGCTCGTAGCTCCCGTAGGCGCACTGCGCTGCTTGTCGCGCAGGCCCCTGTCCGGGCGCAAGCCGTAGTAAATTTAAAATACTTGAGGCGTAGAGGTAGATGACGCATGGTGGGGCGGGCGTGCACAGTGGCCGTGACGTACAGCCCGGCCTGCTCCAGGCGGTGTGGAGGCACTGTGGATGTTTGCGGCAGTCATGCAGCAGCGTGTACCGTGCTGTCCCGCTCGGCGTGTGCCGTGTCGCCGCTGTCGCCGAGACAGCATGCGGTGCGCAGGTGGCAGCGGTCGGCGAGGCGGCTGAGACTGGCCCACCCGCCCCGGCGAGACGCGCGCCCGGCGCGATGCGCTCGCCGGTGGTGCACGCAGCGGCGCCCGCGCCGCAGGCGCCGGCGGCGGGCGGCAGCCAGGGCGTGCGCTTTGCGGCGTTTCCAGCTGCCTACTCGGCGGCGCAGCCGCGAGATGGCGCTGCTCCTGGGCTGCCCAGCGGCGCCGCGTTTGCCTCGTTCCCGGGCGCTACGCACGCCGCTGACAGCGCAGCGCCGAGCCCTGCCGCGCCTGCTCGTGCGCGCAGCTTCGCGTCTTTCCCGGGGCCGGCGCCGGGCGCTGGCGCCGGCGCGGGCGGTCCGGCCGCCGACGGCGGTGCGGCGTTACACTCTGCGGCCGTGCCCGCGGCAGGCTGGTCCGTCCCCAGGCCTGCGCCGGGCGGCGGCAGTGGCGCCACGAGCGGGGCAGGTGCTCCACAGGCGGCAGCGGCGGGCGATGCAGCGCCCGGGGCAGGCGCACATGGCCCAGGCGGCGGGTGTGCGTCGTTTCCGGCGGGCGTAATAGGGGGTCGGTGGGCTGCGGCGTCCGCGTCGCCGCCGCCGTCCGGCTCGGCCAGCCGCGACTACGAGAGCGTGACGCTGATGAAGCTGCGGCAGCGCGCGGAGCGCGAGCGGCTCATCGCCGAGCTGCGCGCGCAGGGCGACGACGCATAGCGGGGGCTGCACGCTGTTTGTGTGCAGGACAGCCGTAGCAGGGCCGGCGCCTGCTTTGAAGAGGGCTGGTATTGCTTCTAGGTCTTGGTGTGAGCTGTGTTTGCAGCCTGTCAGCTTCATGGCACTTCAGCAAGTTTGATGCCACGTCTTTCGGCCGTGAACTATCTGTCTGTCAGGTTCTGACATTCATTCAGTGGGAGGAGATGGTTATTGCGCCGGTGACTGTCATATTGACAGTGACTGCTGACATCATGTTGACATGTATGTCGCGCTGAACCATGCGCCTACCCGGCAATGTATCAAACCTGTGCTGCTGTGCACTGGCTGTCTGCATCGGCGACAGTACCTCCCCGCCAGACTTGCATTTCCCAACCATCGGCGACCCTACCAGCCAGCACAGCAGACTGACAAATGTGGGCCGCGATCTGCCAGAACCCGCCGCCACCAAAGCCTGCACACGTCCTTGGGACACCAGTTGCTGGCCACGCTGTGCATGGCCGAGGGCCAGCCAGCCCGCACGCCCGACATACGCCGCGTGTGCAGGACACGCAGGGGGCCCAGCGCCGCGCAGGCGCGGTCACAGCGGCCGCGGCGTGTGCCAGCGCTCCCAGCAGCCCAGGCCCAGCAGCGCCAGCCACAGGCCCAGCGCCTGCGCCTGGATGCGCGCGTACAGCGCCGCACGCCCCAGTGGCCCGCGCCCGACCGCCAGCACTCTGAAGTAGCAGCGCTCCCGCCACTGGCGCGCGCGCCGCGAAGCGCGCTCGGGCTGTCAGCTGCGGCGGGCCGCGCGGTGCGCTGGCCTGCTGCCCTGGCTGCACACCACCAAGCGCAGTGCGCACATGCACCCTCAAACTGTCAAGGCTCGACCTGAAGGGTGCGCGGTGGCCGTGGAGGCCATGCCGCATGCGCTCCCAGCTCACCCGGCCGCACCTCCATGGCCCGGTTGAAGGGCGCCAGCGGGTGCGCGACCTCGAACCAGGTGCTCCAGGCGGAGCGGTGGCCGCCGCCGCCCAGCGTGTCGTACGACGTCTGCGGGATCGGCGTCGGCTCCAGCGCCGCGCGCACCTCCTGCCACGCGGGCGGCGCTGGCAGCCGCCCGCGGCGCCGCCAGCAAAGCAAAGGCGGCAGGTGGACATGCACTTGTGGAGCTCCGAGATAAAGCCCAACAGAATGAAACAGTTCATCTCGATGTGCCACATCCTTCACGCCCAAGCAGTGCATGGCATGACCTGAAAGACCTCCTCGTGGGTCTCTGGCGCTTCCGGCTTCGCCCTGACTTCCCGGCGGCCGCGCCTTGATGCGGCCGGCCGTGTAGGCGGCGTACGCGTGCAGGAACATGTCGAACTGCTTGTGCGGGCCCGCGGGCACGTAGGCGAAGATGCCGTCCTGCGCGGTGCCGATGCGCCCGCTCGCGCCCAGGAACGCAAAGCTGTGCAGGTCCTTGAAGCCTGCGCGCGCGCGCGCGGCCTGAGGGCGAGAACGGGACTGGACATTTTCAACGCGAGGTGCTCAGCAGCCCGCATGCATGCGACCACACACGCTCTGCCTGCGCGGGTGCCGAGTGTGCTGAGCGCTTCACGCCAGAAAGCGCGCGTGGCTGCTCTAGAGCGCTTCCGCTCAAAGCTGCCCACCAGCGCAGGGCAGGGCCCGAGGCTGCTGCGCCCCCGTGGCGCGCCGACGCCCAGCCCGGCCAGGCAGGCCGGGCTGGCCTGGAAGCGCAGGCCGAGCGCGGCGACGACCACATCCGCGGGCAGCCGGCGGCCGCTGGCCAGGCGCACGTGCCGCGCCTCGAACGCGGCCACGCCGTCCACCAGGTGCGCCGCGCGGCCCGCCTTGGCCAGGCGGAAGAACGCGTCGTTGGACTGGCCTGCGCGCGCGCGCGCGCGCGCCGAGCGCTTGCGCTGTGTGGAGTCGCCTGGGATGCGCGCGCAGCGCGGGGTGCCTGCCGGGCGCGCCAGGGCTGCTGGCCAGTCTGCTCGAGCCGGGCGCGGCGCCTGACTTGCTGCGGCCGCATGGAGGCGTGCAGCCGCATGTGCAGCCTGCTTGGTGTAAGCCATGCCGCCTGCACGCAAAGGCCGCATGAAAGAGCCGCAAAGGGGTGCGTGCGCCCCGCTGCGCCTGCCAACCCGTGCGAAAGTGTATGCCCGGCTCATCTCAGGCACCCTGATCCAGCGCTCCCTGCACGCTCCCTGCGAATGCGCGAGTCCTGCGGACGCTCGGGGCCGCGCTGGTGGCGGGCCCGCGCTCGCCTGCATAGTCCATGTCCGATGCGTCGCCGCTCGGCATCATGTGCTCCAGGCCGGCGGGCCGGAAGAACCCGGATGCCAGCCACGCGCGCATGAGCGCCATCTTCCAGGTCCACGGCAGCAGCGGCATCTGCGTGATGCCGCCCATGCTGAGCTCGCGCGAGAACGGGAGCAGCCACCTGCGCGCGCGCGCGCGCCTTAACGCACCCGGCAGTGGCGTCCACATTGAAAGCGGTCTTCCCGTTACATTGCGTGAGGCTCCCCGTTGTGCATATTGAAGCGCTTGTTCACGGCCTGGTCGTAAGCGCCACGCGATCCAGGCTGTGCAAGCACGGCCTGCAAGGCTCCCGGCGGGGCATGCGGCTACATGGGACAGGCTGCACATGTAGCAGGCGCCCCAGCCTGGGCGGATGGCTGCCTCCCCGGCCATACCGCCGCCGCTCGCGGGCGACGAGCGTCACGCTCGCGGCGTTGCTCGCCACCGCGGCCTCCATGGCCTCGCAGGCAAGGCGCCGGACCCCAGGATCACGACATCCTGGCCCCAGGCGTGCCGGGGCCCTGCATGTCAGGCCTCCACCCATGCAGAACGGTGTCAGGACCGTGCATGTCATCCTGCAGTGCCCATGTCCTGCAGCTACTCTCACACTCTGCTTAAACGGCTTTGCATGCTGAAGTGCCTGTGCCGTTGCCAACACACACATTGTGACCCTGCTTGCGCAGGATCGGCAGAAATAGCTGAGAAGCGGCAGAGCCTGCTGCTTGCAGCGGCCGATGCTGAACAGGCGCGCCTTGCCGGTGAGGTCCCCGCGGCTAACGGCGCAGTCGCGTCCGCCCTCGCGGCCGGCGAGCGAGAGCGTGCCGGTGAACGCGCCGCCCGGGTCCAGGCCGCGCTCGGCCAGCGTGTACTGGCCCGCCAGGATGCCGTGCGTGACCATGACGAACTTGGCGCGCAGGCGCGACGCGCGCCCCGTGCGCACGTCGCGCAGCGTCAGCACAAACCTGCGCCCCGAGCGGCTCTGCTGACAAGATGGCGGGTGCTGTTTGTGCAGCCAGGGAGGCTGACCGCTGCTTTGGCGAAGCCTAGCGGATGTGCACTTGGGTGCGCCCCGCTGTCCCTTTGGTCCGCCCAGCCTGCGGTGCAATCACCTGACAGCATGCATGCAGCGCCTTTACAGGTTGGTCTGTACGCTGCAGGCGGCCCATACTGAACAACTGCAGGGCCGGAAAATTGCACACCCGTCGCCGCTGGGCGCCTCCTGCATGGTCTCCACCTCGGTCGAGAGCCGCGTGTGCGCAGGCATGCCGCGGTCGGCCGCGAAATCGCGCAGGCGCTCCAGCACGCGCGCGCCGCTGACTTTGGACAGCGCCGCGCCCAGCGGGTAGTCGCGGTGCCAGCGGTACATGATCTCCGGGCACTGCGCGGCCGCCGTCGGCGGCCGGCGCCTGCACAGCCGCGGGCAGCGTTGGAATAGGCACGGAGTGAGCTCGCCTGCAGCGCGCTGTTCGCGTTTGCCAGGTTGCTCCAGACGCCGCCGTAGCAGTCCTGGCGCTCGATGATGGTGTAGGGGATGTTCAGCTCGGTGCAGCGCCCCGCGCAGATCACGCCGCACACGCCGCCGCCGACGATGGCAATCTCTGTGTCATCTTGTACTATAGCATCCTCAGTCGACGCCACCGCCTGCCCCATCGGCCAAACGCCCGGCTCCAAGGTCGATCGAGAGTGACTCAGACGCTGGCGCTTCCGCGGCGAAGAGGTGCACTTCTTGGTCTGCAGTCTGTTGTCGTACATCTAGCCCTAGTAGGGCTCCTCAGCACGCACACCTAGAGGAGAGAAGAATACATATGCACCAGAGCCTTCCTTCCTTCCTTCCACCGAGTCTGTTGTCAGTAACTAGCGGCTTGACTTTACACACTTGAGTGCGCAGCTGCTGGCACTGTACCAACGCTGTGAGCTGACGCTTGAGCGCGATGCTGCCCAGCACAGAGGTTCTGGACGACCTATGCAGCCGATTTATCCTAAACGTCCCTGCAGAAGAGCTCGGGTGAGCTGCTGGCTGCGAGCAGCTTGTTGTGTTCTTCGCCATGGCCGTTCAGTCATTCTTCCCAAGCTCACCTGTGTGACCTCGCTGCGTGCAGGTCCTTCGAGAAGCTCATGTTCTTGGTCGAGCAGGCACACTGGTTCTACGAGGTGCGCTCGCCACCAGCGCAAGCGCAGCTACAGCCTATAGCGCAAGTGTCACGCTCGCACTCAACCTGACCCGGGCAGCGCGGAGGCGGCAGGACTACTACAGGGACCGGGACGCGCAGCTCAGCTCCATGCCGCTGAAGGCGTTCATGACGCTCATCTTTCAGCACTGCCCCGGGCTGGCGCCGTTCGCGCCGCAGCGCGACGACATCCTCGCGCAATTCACGGCGTTCAAGCAGAGCGTGCCGGTGATGGGCGCGATCCTGCTGGAGCCGCGCCTGGAGAAGGTGCTGCTCGTGCGCGGCTTCCAGGCGGCCGCGTCCTGGGGCTTCCCGCGCGGCAAGGTGTCCAAGGACGAGACGGACGCCGAGTGCGCCGTGCGCGAGGCGCGCGCCGCCCAGCGCTGCGTGAGCCAGGGTGGCAGGCCTGCTACGCGTCGGCTGGTGCTGGCTGTCTGCAGCAACGCGCGCTTGTGCGGCCAGCGCCGGGTCCGGGCTCCTCATATCATAGCGCCCTGCCTGGCTGCGGGCGAGCTGCCCTGGGCCTTCACCACTCTGCGTGCTTCGGCCGGCACACACTTGCTGCTGCGTGGGAGCGTGTTGCGTGCCTGGTCGCGCAAGCCTCCTCTTACAGGCGAGAGCAGGACCAATTGCGTAGTGCCACAGGTGAGGGAGGAGACCGGGTACGATGTCCGCCCGCTGCTGGTGGATGAGGACTGCATTGAGATGCACATCGGCCAGCAGCGCAGCAAGCTGTTCATCATCGCCGGCGTGCGCGGCCCCCCCACACATGCATGCCGGCTCAGGCCGCCTCTGTCTTGCGTTGCTGATGCGCTCGAGGCGGTGGTACATGGTGTGTCAGGGGGGCTGCCTCGTCTGTGAGGACGCCCTTGGAATTGTCTTTCCTGTGATGATGTTGTGATGCTGCGGCCTGCTGATACGCGGAAGCACAGGCGGCTTCTTGCGATACTGGACTCGTTGCGCCCTTCGAGTAAGTTTTATGTTGCGCTGAGGCGTCTGTGAGTGGGCTGGGGTCTGTGGGTGCCTGGCGCGCACGCGCAGGCCGCGGCATGCAGACGCGGCCCCGGGAGCTGCTGCGCAGGTGCCCGAGCGGACGCACTTTGCGCCGCTGGTGCGCGGGGAGATCGGCGGCTTCGCCTGGCACCTGCTGGCCGACTTGCCCGCCACCAAGGAGGCGGCCACGCTGGCGTACCACACGCCGGACGGCAGCCGGCACCGCTTCTACATGGCGCGGGCCCTCCGCGCTCTGGGCCCTGCGCGCTCCGGGACGCCAGGCGGCGCCGTGCGGGCTGCCGACAGTCACAACAGAGGCACAGAGGGTGCCCGCGCGAGCCGGACGAGTGCATAGAAAAGTCCGGCAAGACATGGGACGCGTACAGCAGGGCACGGGGTGCGGCCGCCCCGTTTCGCACACGCGCAAGGCGCATGTGCGGTGTGGCTCGTGGACGGCTGCGCGCGCGCGCCGCACAGGTGTGGCCGTACGTGAAGCAGCTGCGGCACTGGGTGCGCCAGCGGCGGCGGCAGGGGCGCGCCGCCGCGGCCGGCAGGCCCGCCGCCGCGCCAGCGCTGCCCGCAGGCCCCGCGCCCGCTCTGCACGGCCGCGGCGCGGACGGCGAGCGCGGGGGAGCTGTCACTGCGCACGTGCAGGCGCGGCTGCCCGCCCCGGCTGGTCGCCAGACGCGCATGGTCTGTGTCATGCATGGTTGTTTGGCGCGCATTGTGGTCCCGCTTGTTGCGGGATGAGGACTGCAAAGCGTTAGGTTGCAGCGCGGCTGCTTGCTTCCAGTGCATGCTCCAGCATGGCCAAAGAACGTTTGCTTCCTGTACAGAGTACAGACACAGAGGCGTTGCAATGGTGCCCCGCCTGCATAGGTCAAAGCCCCAAGATCATTCAACCCGTTCGATGGTTTTCTTTCAAAGTAATGAATCCTTCTGTCAGAAGACAAGCAGAGCATGGGGCGTCAGGCGCCGCCGGAGCCTGGGCAGGCGTGGCTCAACTTCCGCTTTGACCACGCAGCCATCCTGCAGCACCTGCCCACGGTGCACTAGCCCGGCGTTGCCGGCGCTAGCAGAGCTGCCGCGCTGCCATTTTTAAGTGCAGCGCAGCATGCACGGTACACTGTATGGTGTCAAGCGCTGTGGTGCCGTTTGTTCAAGAGTCAGGCCTGTTTGTATGCAAGCCTAATGGGTTAAGTCAGCAGACGTGGAGGCTCACTAAACTCACATGACAGTGACTGCTAGCTTGTACATGGTTCGTTCGCTGTAATATCCTAGCTACCTGCTGATGTTAAACAAGACTGCTGGCTCAGAAACACAGGGACTCACAGCCAAGCAAACGACATCAGGCGCGCACACACCTGCGCTGCTTGGGCGGTTCCCCATCCCGGCGCTAGGCACATCAGCTCGGGAACAGGCGCCGCCGGGCCAGCCGCCGG
>JAABUH010003923.1_pt1 | contig 12391 bp, 12 predicted proteins | sample 5559121 | NCBI WGS metagenome assembly JAABUH01 (sample SAMN10711871, study PRJNA513364) | rock metagenome | isolation source: Antarctica rocks | place: Antarctica: Victoria Land, Battleship Promontory nord | collected 2015-12-28 | reverse complement strand
GCTCCGGCCCATGCAGCGGTCACCTAAAACGGCTCGCCTGTCTTGTAGTTCCTGTCGGTAGATCTCCATGGCAAGGTCATTGTCCGAGATCTGGTCTGCTTGACGTTTGCCTTTCTTCATCCGCACGTGCTGCTCGATGTCCTCATCCTGCAAATGCAGGATTAACCTGGCTGTTGCGTCATCCATTACCCCAAATTACATGTGAAGAAGCTCCTTGGATCTCCATGATGAAATGGAGGTAATCAGGCAAGATGTGCTTAGAGTCAGTTGGAGTTCAGCTCACATCCTGCCGAGAGGTAGCAGTGTTGTTGATTCCCAAATTATACTAAGGAAGTCCCAATGGTGTTGAAGGCGTGAGGTGGGAGCTAGTAGCACATTGAGAAACGCGACTTCATGGTAGTATTACTTGAAAGCTGCGCTAGTGTCTGCAACCTAGACGCGTTTGATATTGGATGAGGTCTACGAAATCGGTGTGCAGAGACAGCTCAGTGCGTACTACTGGAAGAATCTTAAGAAGCGTCCCGTAGCTTCATGACTGAGGTTCTCGTGAGAGAAGAGGAATCACATAATGAGAGACTATGCCTACCAGGCGCCACTTCAAACTTGCAAATTGAAAACACCTAGAGTAGAACTATGCCGTAGCCACAAAGAGTAATACATGGCCATCAGAAGAGCGAGTTCGAGGGATTCTCAAGTAAGTACGTTAGAGAAGAGCGAGTCTCGCTAATTCTATCTAGGACTAGTTCTAGAAGGGTTCATCCCGATAGGTCTGTATCGAGGTTTGGAACATCATTATCGAACCGTCATCCTACGAAGGAATTTTGTATGTAAAACTTGTGTAATTTTGGATTCTGAAAAGATTTTGCATGGAGCACTTTTCAGTGTTTTGCGTGGTTGTAATGATACAGGGGGAATATCCCCTTGGAGCGTTTGTTCGGTTGGGGGTGAACCCTTCTACAGAGTTCATCTTGATTCAGCGACATATCCTGTCCGAAGTGAGCCAGTCCATCGGGCTCGGTGTCGCACGAATATCTCAACAACGAGGGGCTCATGACCAATACTTTTCGTGTATGAATTGTACTTCGCTCCATGCTGTACAACTCTCTCACAGGAAGTAAAGTCTCATTGGCAACATTCGTTGACTTATTGCGCTTGAAGTTGGGCCTCGTTGACATTCGTGCGACCCGACCTGTCGGGATTCCGAAACGCGCGAGTGACGTCCATGACTGATCTTAGATCGCCGGCGATGGGTAAGCGTATTCGCGAAGCAAGATGGCACGATGGCGCTGTCGTCAGGATTCACTACTGTCAGCATGTTCCACGTCCCTAGGCATCATTTTTGACTCCTTTTGTTTTCTTTTCCTCTGAATCTCTTGGAGGCAGGATGATTCGATTACCGCGCATCTCTCGAAATTGTTAGGACTGCGGCGTTGGTGTCGCGGGTCGCCGGCAGCAGAGACATTCCTTGAAGATCCTTTGGATGTCAAATTAGTACCATTGCGGGTGCTTGACCTCACAGCATGGAGAACCAGAACGATCAAGCTTTCGAGGCTGACCAGGACATCAATGCCTTCGAACGAATACCCTCGCGCTCCGCCCATTCCTCACATCAAGGGCACGATGCAATGAAAGCTGCCTTCGGGGCCTTTGAATCTCAGGACAATAACGACAACGAGCGCACAGCATTGCTCGGCAGGGACACAGGATCGGACCAGGACGGTGGGGACAATACAGACAGTGGCGAAGCTGATGGAAGAGGACAACCAACCTGGGATGGTGAGAGGGATTTCGAAGGAAGACCATGGTGGAACACGCCATCTGTAAGTAGGAGAGTGTCTTCAACTCTACCAAATACCGAGTGGTTTCATTGCAGGTCTACTGGCTCCTCCCACCATTTGCCCTCTTCACCCTAGCCTTCGGCGGTGTCGTTGTCCCCAGACTCGACTTGATCATCTCCCTCATCTGCCGCGAATACTTCTCTGACCGAGCTGTGCAAGACCCAAGCTTCCAGTTCATGCCTATTATGCTCGGCAGCAGCAACCCCCAGTGCAACGTTCCTGAGGTGCAGGCGCTCGTCTCCAAGTTTCAGCTCTACGGTAGTCTCATATCCGGCATCCTCGCCGCCATCGTCAGTCCGAAGTTGGGCGCTCTTTCAGACCAATATGGGCGAACGAAGATGATGTGTGTCAGCATTCTGGCTATGGTCATGAATGAAGTCATGACCATCCTGGTCGCGATATACCCAGATATGCTATCCGTCAACTGGATACTCCTTGGCTATTTCTTCGACGGCCTCGGCGGCTCCTTTATTGCTGCCATGGCTTTGAGCTACGCATATGCCAGCGATTGCACAATACCCGAAAAGCGCAATGTCGTCTTCGGGTATTACCAAGGCTCCCTATTCGCTGGCATTGCATTTGGCCCCATCCTAGCTGGCTATATCGTCAAAGCCACTGGCAAACTCTTGACGCCCTTCTACGTGGCGCTTTCGCTACACCTAGTCATCCTGGTATCTCTACTATTCATAGTCCCCGAATCACTCACCAAAGAGCGCCAAATGGCCGCACGTGAAAAGAAGCACGTGAAAGATGACGGCGAAGGCGCTTCTCGAACCTGGTCCTCCGCCCTCATTCGAATTTTCAAGACAAGTAACCTCCTTGCTCCACTCTCTATACTTTGGCCAACCGGCCCCGGTACCAACCCTGCTGTGCGCCGCAACCTCGTGCTCATCGCTGCTGTCGACACAACGATGTTCGGTGTAGCCATGGGCTCAATGACAGTCATACTGCTGTACTCAAAATACATGTTCAAATGGGACACCTTCAATACCACCGTCTATGTCTCCATCGTCAACACCAGCCGCGTAATCACACTCCTTGTCCTCCTCCCAATACTCACCCGCCTCGTGCGCGGCCCAGTTGCTGCCGGCTCGAAACCCAAGAACTCCGGTTCCGACATGTTCGACCTTTCCATCATCCGGACAGCGATCTTCTTCGACCTGCTCGGCTACGTGGGCTTCACCCTCACGCGCACTGGCCCTCTTTTCATCCTATTCGGAGCCATCGCGTCGATTGGCGGAATGGGCTCTCCGACGCTGCAAGCGGCGTTGACGAAGCATGCGCCGCCTGATAAGACGGGGCGGGTGCTGGGCGCGATGGGGCTGCTACATGCAGGTGCCAGAGTTGTGGCGCCCATAGTGTTCAATCTCATCTACGCGAAGACCGTTGGTGGCTTCGCGCAGACAGTCTTTGTCTGTCTGGGCGCTACTTTTGGGTTGGCTTTCTTGATCAGCTGGTTTATCAGACCACATGGTAAACTATCCACTGAACGAGAATCCTGATACATCGATATGCTGACGCGCGAACAGTCTACTGGGATCAACCGGCCCCCAAATCCAGCAACGGAGCCGACGATCAAGCGCCAGCAGAGGACGGAGAGATTGTACGATGAGAAGGTTGAAAGGAGAGCGAACAGTGTACGATCAGATTGTAGCAAGAAGATGATTACGACGTTGTGACAAGAATCGCATTCGCATATAGACAGCATAGCGATGGAAGGCTGGGAATGAAAATATCTCCGATCAATCATGCCATGCAATCTCGTATGTAAAGCACGGTATTTGACATTGCAACGGTATTTCGAAACTCCACGACCCCATGTGTAAAGCACGACACTAGACGCGGAATCAGTGTTTATTTAGCATCGTAGAGTAAAGTTCGAAAAAGCTCCACTACTTCATTTCCAAATGACAATTCCCGCCCAAAGCCGCCATAGAACCCCGGAAACAGAAAATCCAGTCGCCAACAACTTCATGCTCGATGGACTTATGGAACGAACAAAGAAACCAGTCCCTCACCACCTTAGACTCCATCATCATTCCATGCAATACGCCAATACATCCAGTTGGCGGAATAATACTACGTCATCATTCAATACACCACAAGCCATCTCCCCATCCCATAGCCTTCGTCTCTTGTTTTATCAGCAGGGATACCATGTATACCACTATCCCCATGCCTCAGACCCAGCCAATGCTCAGGATGAGATCTGCCCCAGGCCTCTGTAGCCCATCCCACAGAATGATCGCCCACAGCATGACAGAATGCGCCAGGTGTAGCCGTGCAGTATACACTCGTAGTCCCCCTCTCCCAGGAAGAAAAAGTCACAGATATAACAACCTCATCCCCCATCATCGCCTTTAGACCCCTGATCCGACGCCGCAGCAGCCGCCTTTGCGCCCAGCGATATCTCAATCTTTTTAACCTTGATATCACCCGTAGGCGAGTCCGCTGCATCTTTCTTGGACGAGATGAATCCCTTTTTCCTTTTCAGGGTACCGCCGCTACTATTACTTCCCAGACTCGATACCGAAGAGTTGGAATTCCTCCGCTTGGTAGTTGAGAGTTTCCCGAGCTCGTCCTCGTCGTGATCTTCTTCCCGACGTCGTTTCTCCGAGAGTCGTTCGGGAGGCGGGGTCTGCGGCATGGGGGAGGGGGAGAGCTTGGGAGCGCTGTCTGTTGATGTGGAAGGGGTGTTTGTGGGGGATGAGGAGGTGGAGGAGTGTGGTCGGGTGTCCATTGTGTCGAGATCGTCTTCGTCGTCTGGGTAGTCGACTAGGGACTTTAGCATTGGGGATGAGGTGACGCCGTTGGAGAGGGCTTGATCGCGAGCGCCGCGGGATTTTTTCGGCTTGGCCGAGATGTCGTCTTCTTCGTCGTCGGAGGTGTTGAAATATGCTTCTTCCGCTGCGTCCATGTCTTTGACGCCGGACCATCTGTTGCCGTTGACGTTGGGTGTTCTATTGGTTGGGGTGGCGCTGTCGTTGCTGAATAGGGTTGTGTCGGCATCTGGGTTGAAGCCTTGCATCTGGTCGTAGCGGAGTATGAGCGTTTGGAAGGTATCTACGTAAGTAATCTCTTGTAGTCTCGGACGGCAAGTTTCGACCAGGTGGGTTATAAGGGGTTTCAGGTTCTCGCGCTTGATGAACTCGAAGAGCTCGAGGCAAGCGCTATTCAGGAGATTGTCGCGTGGCATGGTTTCGTACACTATGTTGAGGATGGGTGTGAAATATCTCTTTTGGGTGATTTGCTTGTTGTAGAACTCGTCTTGTAGGCCGATGCATTGCCGGAAAAACTTCAATGCAGCTGTTGTAAAGTATCAGTCAAGCTACACATATGCGGACAACGAGACAACCTACTGAGTTTGAGATGCTTTTGGGGTGCGGAGAGCAGCTGTGCTATCCGCGAAGGTAGGTCCTCGCTGCAGATGTAATATTTGCTCCTAAATTGGTGGGTACGCGAAAGATAGATGATAATCTCGACAAGATGGTTGAAGAGCTGAACCTCGTGGAACGTGATATCGCTCACTACACACATTGAGGTCAGTTTATATATATTCACGGTTTTGGATGTGGGGACGTTTACATGTCTCCCTCTTCTCGAGATCCTTGAGTGGTTGAAACAGCTTGTTGGCGGACTGGTCATAGAAGTGGGTGATGAACGACTCGGTCTGGGGATTCGGTACCGGTCGCAACTTGGATGAAAACTCCCCATTTTGCCTTGCCATGCCTTCGGCGGCTTGCGCTGGTGGCTGTTGCTGAGGTTCCAGCAGAACCTTGATCGCGTCGGCTGCTTGTGCTTTGACACCCAGGTCCACCTCTACCAGGAGTAGTTCAATCAACGTATCTGTCAAAGGCGTTTTCCTTTCCCCAATTGACTTGAAAATGTAGGATCGAACCATTGCCGGATCGTGATCAATCATAGCAACAAGTATATCTGTTCCAGCTACTCGGATCGAGGGGTCTTTGTTGAGAATGGCGAATGTTATTACACGGAGTAGACCGTGATTGATGAAATTGGTGTAGAGGTTTGCGCGCGGAGGGGCCTGTAAGCTCTTCGCTATAGCACAACATGACTGTATAAAACCCACTGCATCCTTTTTACGTTTTAGCTCGGCATCCGGATTATCAATTATACCAAAAAGCTCCTCCAAATATCCAGGATTCGATTGCAGATGCGATATTATGTCCACTTGATTGAAGAATATTAGGGAATTCAGGACGCCAAACGTAGGGTCGTCGAGTATTCTTGCCAAAACAACGTCTTTTAAGTAAGTGAGTCGCCATGTAGCATGTATTTTTTTCGTAATAGAGGGGTCTGCGATCGATAGGACCTCTTTGTATCTTGAGTTGTCTTTCAGATATCGCCGGTGATTCGCTTTGTGATTGGGGAAGTCGGGATCGTCTGAAGCATGATCAGCAAATGCTGCAAAGGACTAGCCTGTGCATCTCCGAAGGCCATCACGGCAGGTGGGGGATCTTACATTCTAGCGCTCCGATAACGCCAAAGACCACATTCTCATTTACGATATGGTCGATGATCTGGCTGTCATTGAGAAGGATGAGCATTTTCATGATGTTGCATAAAAGGTGTAAGTCTTTCAGTGACTCCAGATCCTCGGCCATCTCCACTAATGGTATCAGCTTTCGAATGTAGTCTTCCCCAATTACGAATTTTGCTAGCGCATCTCGTCCTTGTTGGGTTGACTCGACACTTCGCATCGAATGCTCTATATCCTCGAGATTTCCGATCTCTGGTTGAGGCAAGACGAACGAGCTGGCCCCGAAGCCCTCCATAGCATCGTCTGAGAGCGCATCGTCTGGACCACCAAGTGACAATAGATGTTGTTGGACCTGACTGACAAACTCCCATATCGCCGCGCATCCCTCCGCTTCCTGGAAGCTTAGCGCCATGTCGGTCCCGTTGGATTCGGTCCACACGATGAGAGTATCTTGCTGCTTTTGGTATCCATCGTCCTTCGATATCTTTGTTTCCAATAGCAATCGATCAGGCTGGTCTTCAGCTTCCACGTAGATCTTTGATTCGTCCTGCCCAAACAGGTCAGCGACGTGCTGACCTGAGTCGATAGGCGGCGCTCTCAGAGCCTGTGCCTCATCATCTCTTACATTGACGATTCGCCCCGTGCAGAAGCCTGTACCTCGATCAAACCAGTCATTGTTTTTAAGCTCGTAGACTTTGACTCGCTTCTTCTCGTGCGCAGGGGGAACCATCAATGCCATAGCCGATCTCGAGGCTTACTGGATCTGCGATTAACAGAGCGGGTCTGACGATCTGATGGTTGCGTTGAGCTGAGAGGAGGCGTGAAGGTCCGAGATATCGGCTGTTGTCGCGGAGTGTGGGGTGTGGGCGCAAAGTCTCTGTAACAACAGAGCACGCGACAAGGCTTCAACAAACTTGTGTAAGATCCTCAACAGCTCCCAGCAGTAGCGACTGTACTTTACAGCAGGTGTGCAATGCTAGACTTATCGCGCGTGGTATGTCAGCCCATGACGTCGAGCTTTCGAGCGCTGGGGTACGGGGGGCGCTTGTTGCGCTAGGATGTGGTGAAGACTGGAAATGGGATGGAGCATCAGCAATTCACCGTCTGACTTGCAGGAAGTGAAGTCAGATAGCCGAGGCGTGTATCAGATGTTTTGGGACGGGTTACTCGCTGTATGGCGTTTGAGGCTCCTCGGGGCAAATGTTGGTGCTTGAAACGTAGTCATTGGTTTGATCGCCGTCAGCCTTGCGGTGGCAAATATCACCACTTCGGGTAGATAAAAATTCGATGCTAAATTTAGCCATGTGCCTTCCCAAGCTTGCTTATTATTCCCTTGTCGAGAATGACATCGGCTGGACTTGAGAGACCATCAATACCCCATCCTGTCCTCTCTCTGAGATTGGTGGCGATCGAAGTGTGACATAAGTAAGAATACCGTATGCTTCGAGCATGGGCTCAGGTGCGATCCCAAGGAATAAGACCTGGGGCAAGCATGTCCATGGTGACAATCTTAATCGTCTAAATGCTCAAACTCTGTACCGGCAGTATCAGAGCGGAGAAAGCTCTGTCTTCGAACGCTGCAAGAACGAGCATCGCGTTATTGCCGAGATAAGACGACCATCTCAATTCGATTAAGGGCTTTGTACATCACTGTAAGAATACTTCACTACACTCTTCATGATTTTGTTTTCAGATTCCTCCTGTGCTATCTGCAGAATCTTGAAATGCATTGAAAATCCGCGCCTTTTTTCGCTGAGCTGATGGCGCGCAACTGACGTGTGCTCGAGTTGCTTTCAATGAATCGAGACTAATGGGCTTCATTGGATTTGGGCATCAAGGTAAAGCACGTACTTGTTCTTCGTCCGTTACCAGTTCCCGTATATAATTCCAATTTCAAACAGGGTCAGCAGGTTTGCGAATCTAATTTCTATTACTGTATCTCCTCTATCTCGTGCTTTGCATTACGTGGTGTCTATCCAAAGAAATCCGAAATCAGGATTGCAGGCACCAGAACAATAACGGGGAATCTTGTGTCTGCAAAGGGATGTCACCCCAAAGGCACGGTGCCTCATTCGGGACGTCATACTAGTAGAACCGCTTATTCCTCACCAACTTCGAATACTCTACGCTGAGCCTCAGCCAATCCGCATCACTGCGCAATCACTCACGTCACAGTTTGTATCCGCTCTATGGTTGAGCTACTATCGCAAGAACACTGCAGTTTCCAATACGGCGTCTCTTACCAGCGATCGACATGTCTTTCAGACAAAACTCGAATCCCTGTGGATTCATCAAGGTAGGCAATTAACCTGAAACAATTATTCCGATCCCCTCTTGCGACAGAAATGCTTCAGTCAATTGTTTTATCGACGTAAATCTCATCATTCGATGTTCAATGCCTGTCATTGACTTAAGAGAATGTCTTCAGAGGATCGTCAAGACCTCACTCCGCCTTTATCTCTGCCAAGATGAGACCATTCCTCGCAATACTGCGAAGTCCGACACTCGCAGGTAGAATTGGACAACCCTTGTAGCCAACCGGGAACCTGCATATTTTAATTATCTGGCGTTGCATCCCTGACACTGGGTTGTGGAGCGATATGCAATACTTGGGTACATCTATATCTACATAAGTAATTGGCTTGGAGTTCCTCTCTCTTGGGGAATCTGTTGTATAAAGATGACTATCAGTATTCACTGGCATTCTCAAGTCAACGAATCAACGTTCAATCTACTGTCCAGAGACCTCTTTTGGGCGGCACTGCAGGAACCCGACAATGTGGTCCCTACCCGAGGCATACGAATCCCGCCTTCGACATTTTGACACCGGGAATAAGTCCAGAATCATTCGCATTCTCAAATTTTGCCTCAGTAGAAGCCCACAATATTTCCTATAATCACTATTTGCATTGTTAAAACAAGATGTGCGGTCTGTTTACCATTACGCCCAGATCTACCCCGAAAAGCCCAAAGACGGAGCGCAAACAAGAAAAATCAGGGCTTCCACCACCGAAAAGACGTTCTCGAACGTATGCGCGAGTTGACGCAATAATGGGCACTCGGCTAAGCTACCGATCTCAGGACAGTGCCAATATTGAAGAAGAGGACGAGAAGCAGGATATCGACCCTTCATCAAGCACCACTAAATGCAGCAGCAGCATATCACTAAATGAATCCAAATACTCAGCACAGCAGCCAAGCGCCTCCAGCAATGGTGCCCTTCATCCAATAACTTTGAGACATCCGGTGCATAAGGCAAGGAGCATGGATAGCATCATTGGCTCCCCTCGCCGTCCGCGTGCTAGACCAGGTCTGTATGAGCGAAAAAAGTACCCTTCAAGTCCTCTTGCGAACATCGGTACGCAACAATTTTGCGCCAAAAACATGGAGTCAAAACGCTGACTTTCCCAAGTCCTCACCGGCTCAAATACGTCGCTCAACGATCAATTGTCCAATTGCGAAACCATACAAGGTCAGCCGAGTATTCACATAGCATGTGACTTGAACACTTTTAGCTGCATTTCAAGCTGACAACACAACTCCTCATAGACAGTCAACGCGACAATAGTGTCAGCGATGCAGACAAAATTGAATTCTTGCCACCGATCAAGAGCGAAGGCATTGATGCCATCGACTTCCAACCATTCAAAGGCCTGTCTCGAACCTACCAATTTAATCGGCACTAGAAGCTGTGCCGGTCTTCCGGCCCAAGAAATCATCACAGACACCCTTTTACCCCAGAAATTCTCCGATTGTTTCCGCATAGATCTTGTGACAGCAAACCAATCGGAGAGAATGGGGGTTTATGATATTTTGGTGGGAACCCAGTCCAGCTACACTCCGCCTAGTTGGGAAGAAAGGTCTTTTGGACGGAAACGATGCAATTTTTGGGTAGCTATCATTAAAGCCAAGCAGTGAAAAGAAAATGGCTGCTATTCCATAGAGACTACACAAACAACACATCATCAAAGTGGCTGTACGAGCGATATTGTAATCGAAAGAGAGCATGTACCGTAAGAACAAATAATATATGACTTGTCATCAGCGCTTAAACACGCCGGTATATTTATGAAGTATATTAGATGATGACAATTATGCATAACAACCCTTTTTTTATGGCTATGCGCAATGCTATTCAGTGAAATCAGAGCTTCAAAGCAATTTGCCTTTATTCTACCCTAAGCCCAACAGCTATATCTTCACCTTGATGTAGTGCAATAGATTTGGCATACAGAATCATATGCCAAAGTCACATGTTACTAAGCTATCCAACTGAACATGTCCGCCACCTAACAAATCACCCATACCACACAGCCTTTCCGCCGAAATATCCACATGGATCTGTCTACTATCACAGTCCCTAGCGTAGGAGATTAGCGTCCAGATAAATATTACAGTCAAAGGGATGTAACATACGTGTGATGGATCACTCTTTGTAGAGACCATCTTCGACATGGGCGTCTTTGTAAAGGCCATCTTTCTTGTACAAGCCATCTTCTGTGGGCTTGTAGAGACCATCTTTTTTATAAAGACCGTCTTCAGAAGGTTTGTAGAGGCCGTCTCTCTTGTAGAGGCCGTCTTCAGTAGGTTTGTAGAGACCATACTTCTTATACAAGCCGTCCTCAGCGGGAGCGTCCTTGTAGAGGCCGTCTTTCTTGTACAATCCATCTTCCGTTGGAGCAGATTTGTAAAGTCCATCTTTCTTGTACAGCCCGTCTTCGTTGTTCCGCTTCAGCAGTAGAGTGACGCTGTTATCTACTTCACGCGTGAGTATGTCGTCTGTCGATCCTGAGAATTCGTGTTAGTTCAACGTGCGTCGTGCAAATTGACGGGCGGGATATACGAGGAATAGCAGCAGCGGCTCCGAGAGAGGCGAGGCCAAGGCCAAATACTACGGACTTGAGAAGCATGTTTTATAAGGCGAAAATTTGCGGTGGAGAAATCTGACGATCTACGAAATATTGGATCTTGGAGGAAAATGCTGCAGGAGGCCCTGATCATGCAAAGTAGGTGTACGGCCGAGAGAGGTATAGTGGGTCAGCTGGTATCTTCGTGGCACAGGCAACGGTATCTTTACCCCACTATCGCTGTTCATGGTGTGGATCAAAATCTCCTGCCAACGTAGGCTATGCTGCTCCGGACAAGCCCGTGGAAGAGACAAGATCGATCGCACCAATAGCAAGACATGCTTGGACAGCCTACTCGACACATCCCTGAATGCCAATGTGAATCTAGACTCATTCATCGTCTTCCAAGCGCCGCTCTCCATGTTAGACAATACCAGCAGACGTCATGAGCTATCTAGCTCCAGTGTGGTGAGAATGGTGTTCTCCAACGATGTGAGATTGGGGAGGCAAAGCTTTTAAGGCGGAGAATATGGACTCGGGAGATAAGGAACGGGAGAGGTGACACGGGAGTTAGCATGGCCAAGTCCGTTGATCATATCACATTTCTGAGACATTGTGCTAGAGCCGCACCAATGAGAGCTTAGAGATCCCAACTTTCACCATCAGCCCAAATGATTCAGTCATCATTTACGCTCATTGTCCGGGCAGAAAGAACAGTGCTGTCATGGTTTCCTTTGCAGTAAGAAATAGTGACTCGAGGCGTGCTGAGCTCGTCCTGAACTGCTCAAGGGTGGAACACATGGAAAGGCATTACAGAAAGGAGGCAGATTGAACGGATGGTCCCATTTGACTGACCTTACTTACTGAGGAATCAGATCCCAAGGCAACCCACGGAACTCTTAAAGGCTATTGAACTTTTGGGTGAGATCATTGGGTAGCTTTGAGAGTCCAGAGGAAGCCAAGGGATGAGGTGCTCGTTTCCAACAAGCGTTCCTAATACGCCAGTTCTCTCGATCGGGCCTCAGGGTTTCCAGAGCAGAAGCGCCCAAGAATGCAATACAAATGCTTCAAACAGGTCTGCCCATGAACTTCCCATAGACCCAGAGACGTTTTCTTGAACTCTCTCCTGAGCACCACTGACAGCCCGACCAAGGCTCTACTCAGAAGGCCTATAAGGTGACAAGACGACCTCCTGTACTTTGTTC
>JAABUH010003922.1_pt1 | contig 12391 bp, 10 predicted proteins | sample 5559121 | NCBI WGS metagenome assembly JAABUH01 (sample SAMN10711871, study PRJNA513364) | rock metagenome | isolation source: Antarctica rocks | place: Antarctica: Victoria Land, Battleship Promontory nord | collected 2015-12-28 | reverse complement strand
GCGAGAATAGTGCTGTCTACCTGCGAATACACTGCCGTTGACCGGTGACAGCGGTAGGCACGCAATGGCCAAGTGTCGCTGCACAGGTATCCCAAAGACCGGACGCGCAGCGCACCGATGATGTGCCAGCAGCAGCCCAACGGGACGCAAACTGACTGGAACTCAATGCGACGTAGACGCGCGGCTAGTGGTCGGGCAGTGCGCAGTCAATAGGAGACCAATTGCACGGCGTAGCGGTACCAATAGCATGCCGACGCGAGCAAAAAAGTACGTCAACGTCGGTATAAATGGACAACAGGGGACTGACGCAAACCGTACAACCGGGGGCTGACCCGGCCACGGTGCGCGGACGGCACGGCAACGTAAGTACGACAGACGAGCAACATGGCACCAACACAACACCAACAGTGCAATGACAGAAGTGCGGCCGTGCCCGGGCAACGGCAGCGAGAACTCGGCGCCGCGCCCCACGACCAGCCCTGCGTCCGGAAGGGGGAGAGGAAACATACCCCCCACCCCACCGGGAGGAGAGCGTCGCCACGGTGAGGGCCGGCCGCGTGAGGGCTTGCCCCGGAAGGGGAACCGCCGGCGACGGCACTCAGCAGCGGAAACGTGCCGGGGATCTCACGTCGTGAGCTGGTTGTGCATCCACTGGGTGAGCCACTGGGTGCCGGTATGGCCCTGTCCGTCGACGATAAAGGATGTGTACGAGCCATGGACCCCGCTGGCCATGAAACTTGCATAGGCGCTGATCTGGGCATGCACGGCGTCGGGTGTGAACGCGTGGAGCAGGTCACCGACTTGGGCCATGGTGGCGGGGGAGAGGACCCGTTGCAGCGTGGTGATGAGGGTCGGTAGGTCGTGGACACCGAGTTGCTGCAGTGCCTGTATCGCGGCTTGCGGGGACGAGGTGGCGCGGAGGAGCTGGCCTAGTGGTGCGTCGGGGGCGGTGCAGAGCGTGCTCATGGTTCGGCCCACGATCGCAGTGCCGGTCGAGGAGGGCGGGGTGGCGCAGAAGAGGTCGGTGGGGGCGCAGAGGGTGACGACGCGGTTGGTGACCGTTCCGAATCCACCGGGGCGGGCACCGGCCAGGCCGGTGCCTGGTGCTGGTGCACCGACGAGGGTTTCGCCGGTGGCGGCGCGGTTGGGGTCGGAGATGAGGCCGACGGCTACGAGCTTGGTGGCGGGTATGGGTCCGTGGGCGTGGCCGATCTGGGCGGCGAGGTCGCCGGCGGCGGCGGCGCCTTGGGAGTAGCCGGTCAACGCGAAGCGGGTGTGGGTGCAGGTGGCGGCGGTGTGGGCCATTTTGGTGGTGGCGATGCTGACTGCTTGGGCTTTGGAATCGGCGTAGGTGGCACCGCCGCCCATGGGGGCGGCGGTGGCGACGTAGGGGACGTACCAGGTGTCGACGCGGCCGGGCAGCGATTTCTGCAGGGGTTGGGACACTTGAGCGAGCATGCCCACAGGGTGGTGTGGGTCTGCGGCTTGATTGGTTTCCCCGGTTCCCGGCACGGCGATGACCTGCACATCAGGGCATGCCGGTGCCGGTGGGCTCGAAGATGGTGTGTCGGCGGAGGCGGAGGCGCCGGAGATCAGCGACCACAGGAGGACGGCGGCGACGCTGCCTCCGGTGACGGCGCAGAGGCGGAGCAGAACGCGGAGTGCGGTTCGCATGGCGGGTGTCTCCTTCAGGCGAGTACGGCGGTAGCGGCAGGGCGGATGGGGCGGCGCATCGAGTTGTGCTGGCTACGGGGAGAGCCGACGTTGGTGCGGTGGCGGTGGTCGGTGGGGTGGTCTCGGTGGGTGTTGGCGATGACCGCGGCGCGGATGCGGGCGGTGGCGCGGCTGGTGCGTTTGCGGAGGGCGGCTGCGGTGATGCCGAGCTCGGCGGCCAGGTCGGCGCGGGAGGAGTCCTCGGCGTCGGGGGAGAGGTAGGCGCGCTCGAGCAGGGCGCGTTCCTCGGTGCTGATGGCGGCGGTGCTGGTGGCCCAGTCGAGCAGGGAGCTCAGCCGGGCGACAGCGCTGGCGGCGTCGGTGAGGACGTCCTCGGCTGGCCAGGTGTCGGTGGTCTCGGGCAGGGGGACCGTGTTGAGGGAGCGCAGTCGTGCGGGGCGGGTGATCTTTCCCAGGGTTTTCAGGGCGAGGGCGCTGGCGACGCCGCGGCCGGCGGGGTGGGTGGAGCAGATTTCCCAGAACGCAGCCACGGTGACGGCTGCGCGTGTCTCGAAGACGGTTCCGTCGTGGGTGTTGGCGTCGAGGCGGGCGCTGTGGGTGATCCCGATGAGCTTGCCCAGCATGATCTGGACCAGTGCTCGACCGGCGAGTTGCTCACCGGCTTGGTGCAGCTGCAGCAACGCGTTGAGGATGGGGTCGGTGTCGCGGACCTGGCTGATGTGGCGGGGCAGGTCGTGCAGTGATGTCACAGCGGCCAGGGCAGGATGCTGGGCGGCCCAGGACCGGAATTGGGCGGTGCTGGTGGGGGCGGTGGCTAGGTGTGCCCACTCGCTGTTGAGGTGGCCGTAGAGGCCACGTCCGGTGTGGGGGGCGTTGGTGTGCTTGGGGGCGCGGGTGGTGAGTTCCACGGGAGGCTCCGATCGGGCGGCTGAATGAAGGTGATGCCGCCATCAAAGGAGGCCCCCCTTGCCGGTTTCGGGGCCGTAACCCTTGACGGTTCGCGCGGGCAAGGGCAGGTTTCGCCACCAATTCGTCGCGCCGGTGAGCCGATAGTCCAGGACGCAAACATGGCCTGTGAGCTGCGGGAACGGCCACTTCGGCAAGGGTCAATGTGGGGGTGCGCGTAGGACCGGGCAGAAAAAATGCAAAAAAGTTTCTCCGCCTCGGTCACAACGGGGGTCGTTCATCGCATCTACCTCTGGTTAGAGGCCCTTTGTGTGCGGTCTCGGGTAGCAGAGGAGGACGCGATGGAAGGCAAGCACGACGACCCCAACCGGGCGGTGCTGCACGACGCTGCACTGGTACGCCAGGTTTGCGATGACATCGATGTCGCCGCCACGGCGGTCGTGCTCGAGCCGTTGAGTGAGTCCGCGGGCCGGCGCCTGACGGACCTGCTTGCCCAGCCGAGTGTCTCCGCGCGCGATGCGCTGCGCCGACTGCAGGGCAGCCGACGCCACGCGGCGACCGGTGACCCGGTGCTGCGGTTGGTGCCCAGGACCGAGTCGGGGTCGGCGTGAAGCTGCGGTGGCGGGCCCCGGCCCGCGGGGAGGTGGCGGCGCAGAAAGCCGCACAAGACGAACCGGCGCTGCAGTCGAAGTGGACCGGCGGCGCGGAGCTGCGCGCCAAGGGGATCCGGGCAGGGTTGTGGGCTGGGTTGGTGTGCGGGCCGGTGGCCGTGGTGCTGATGGTGACGGGAACGCTGAGCCCACCTCCTCCGGCCGCGCACGCCTCCGCACCGATCGGGGTGCACAGCAGCGGTGAGGACGCGGCGGCGGGAGAGTTCGCCCAGCAGTTCGTGGTCACCTGGCTGCAGGCCACCCGCGGGCAGGAGAAGACCTTGGCCAGGTTCGTCGCAGCCGATGGTCTGGAGTTGCCGGACACCGCGTTCATCGCGTCGGAGCCGGCCACGGCGGGGATCAGCACCGCTAGCAACGGAGTGACCACCGTGGTGGTGGCCGTGTCGGTGCAAAGCACTGCTACGAGCCCGGCGGTGCGCCGCTACTTCCAGGTCCCGGTGGTCTCGACCGGGTCGGCGCCGCGGGCGGTGACGCTCCCGACACCGGTGGCGGCCCCTGCCACGGGCAGTGATGTGGGGCTGGGGTACCCCTACCGCGTGCCTAGTGGGCACCCGACCACGGTCGCGGTCCAGCAGTTTTTGGGTGCGTTGCTGACCGGTTCGGCGGACGTGTCCCGGTATGAGTCGCCCGGGGTGGTGCTGCGGCCGGTCCTACCGCCGCCCTACCAGTCGGTGAAAGTCACCGATGAGTTGTCCACCACCGACTTCACCACCGACAGCGGCAAACCCCCCGCAGACGGGGCGAGGGTGCAGGTCCTGGCGACCACGTCCCTGGCCGTGAGCAACGCGCAGATCGTCACCGCCCAGTACGCGCTGACGCTGCTCGCCCGCGCCGGCCGGTGGGAGGTGGCGGCGCTGGACGCGACGCCGGTGCTGGCACTACCGACCGCGCGGACGTCGGCCAGGTCCACGACGGACACCGCCACCCCTACGGACACCACCACGGCGCCGACCACCACACCTGCCAACGGCGGGTATCCGACGACCACCCCCTATGTGACGTCTATCCCCAAACCGACACCGATGGCGCCTCCCGGCCCGCCGGCAGTTCCCTGAAAGGAGTTCCTCCCATGAGCATGTCCATGCTCCTCGAACCCACCACGGTGACGCACGCAAGCACGGTCAGCAACCTCGCTGCCGGCGGCCTCATCGACTGGGGTAACCAGAAGACCGGACAGGTGGGCGGCCTGTTCCGGGGCCTGTCGGCCGTCATCGGAATTGGCTTCGTGATCTGGCAGGGCATCAAGGCGCATGGCGCGATCGCCCGCATCATCATGGCCGGCCTCGCCGCCGGGGTTTTCGTGTGGATCGTCTTCAACGTCACGTCGCTGAAAGACCGGGTCGGCACCGAAGTGAACTCCATGGCCCCGGCCAGCGTGCAGGTGCACCACAGCCCCGTCGATGCCTCCCCGCCAACCCATCTGGTCCTCCTGGACTAGGACACAGGACCACAACGACAGAGGGAGGAAATCAAAGATGGCCACCGACACCGTCGAATACGACGTGGTGAAATTCTTCACACGGGCACGGCGGTTTCCGCAGATGCTCGGCAAGACCCCGGACGGGAAGAAGCTGCCCGGCGGCCCCTACACCCTCACCCAGTTCACCGGAGCCGGCGTCGCCGGGTTGCTCCTCGCCGGAACCCGGAACCTGTGGGGGCGGTTCGGTCTCGTCCCCAACCTGATGATCCTGCTGACCGTCATGGTCGTCGTCGTCGTCGGACTCGGGCGCATCCCGCTGGGATCGCGCAGCCCAGTGTCGATGCTGCTCGGGTTAATCAGCGCCCTGTCCGCCCCCCGCACCGGACGCATCCGTGGGCGAGTGCTCCGCATGCGCAACCCCCATCCGGTGGTGTCCCGCGTCGTCATCAACGGCCCCGCCGCGCCCGAAACACCTCCGCCGCCTGCCGAGGAACCGGTGCTGGAGCCCGCGGGGCCGGTGGTGCTGGAGCCGGCCGCCGAGCCAGCTGCCTCGGAGCAGCAACCACCCGCACTCAAGGAGTCAGACGGTGTACAGGAGGAGCACGCCAGTGCGCCGGCAACAAATGAGCGGAACAGTCGACGGCGCCGCCGCAGCACCCCGACCACCCCAGCAGTAGAACCGGTAGCAGAGACCGCGCAACCGGCGATGACTGGAGTGGGTGCGCTGCTGGCCATGGCCGGCGCCCCCCAACACCCCACCCAGGAGAACTGATGCAGTCGCCCGTGTTGTCCATGGCGGAGAACGTGCGCTGGACCCGCTCCGGAGTCCCGTGGGCTGACTTTCTGCTGAAAGGCCTGGACTACGGGTACAAACCCAACGACGACAAGGTCCTCGTCCGGTCCGCCCACAAGATGCTCTTCCGCGCCCTGCACGGCGAGGCGCTGTTGCTGGGCGTGTGCGCAGGCCTGGACTCCGGTGCAATCGTCGAACGAATGATCCGCGGCGTTGACCTGGACGTGCACCCGGACTGGGCGGCCGAAGCCGCAGCAACCATCGACACCCTCGACGAGATCGAACCCGGACAACGCCTGTACTGGTTGTCGATCCCCTTGGCCAGCGGGGGTGCTCTCGGGCAGCTGAAAGCCTCGACCTCGGCGGCAATGTCCTCGCTCACCGACACCCTGGGCATGCCCCGCACCCCGGTCAGCGACGCTGAAGTGCAACGCCGAGTGCTGCAAGCTCAGGCCGCGGTGCGCCCGATACCCCACGAGTTCGACCCGCAACCGGCCACCCCGGCGCAGATGGTGTGGCTGCATGAACACAACCTGCAACGCGGCCTCAACCTCGATCAGGACCTGCCTGCCGACACAGAGCTGCACCAACGCAAGTCCTCGAGCGCGTTGGCGGTACCGGTGCTCGACGAAGGAGGGCGAACGGACGTCCCCCCAACCGAGCTCAAGTCCTGGATTCCCTCGACCAGCCGTTTCCTGAAGATCGAACAACCCTCCGCCGTTTTCCCCCGGCCCGCCTCCTACCAGGTGATGCTCGCGCTGGCTGACACACCGTCTGCGGGGGTGTTGTTTCCCGGTTCGGAGTTCCTCGGACTCGTCGACTACCTCGGCGTCGACGTCGACTGGGCGATGCGCATGACAGTCCTCGGCTCCACCGAGGTGGTGGCCAAGAACCGGCGCGCCCTGATCAACCTCAACGAGCAGTACTCGCAGCGGGAGGGCGAAGTCAGTCACGGGCACACCGTCCTGGACCGGACCGCGAACGACCTGGGGGAGTACGCGGCTCACATGGAGGCCGACCAGATGGAGGTCGAGGTCCAGGCCACTTTCATCTTCGCAGTGGGTGGGGAGAGCGCCGAGGAAGCCCAAGAAGCCGCCGGCCAGCTGGCCACCCTGTTCGAGTCCAACGGCTACAAGCTGGTTCAACCCATCGGCTACCAGGAAGAGCTGTGGTGGGCGATGACCCCCGGTGTGCCCGCCACCAAGGTCGTCACCGAGTTCGCGCAGATCACCTCCTCACACCACCTGTCCGCGGTGGTGCCGTGTGCGAGCACCGACCTCGGGGACAGCACCGGACCGCTCCTCTCGTTGAACATCAGCAGCGGCCGCATCGGTGTGGTGCACCACGACATCGCCGGGAAAGCCGATCGCGACATCTCCGGGTCCTACGCTGCCGTGGGGGAACTCGGCAGCGGCAAGTCGGTGTTACTCAAGACCACCGGTGCCGCGGTCGTCGACCGCGGCGGGCAGGTCATAGCCGTGGACCGCACCACCAAGGGCGAATACGCCCACTGGGCGCGCTCCATCACCGACGCCGAGGTCGTCGACGTCAACGACCCCCAGGTGAGCATGGACCCGCTGCGGATGTTCGGACCGACCGTCGGCTCCCGGGTCTTGCAGTCCTTCCTCATGCCGCTGCTGCAGATCGACCCCACCGACGACCTGGGCATGCTGATGTCCGACGTCTGCGACCCCACCTACCTGCAGGAGCACCACCTCACCAGCACCGGGGCATGGTGGGAACATCTGCGAGAGGGCTGCACTCTGGACAAGGCGCACGACCTGTGGCGGATGATCAACGTCTACGCCCGCAAAGACTTCGGCGCTGTCATCTTCAACGGGGACCTGCCACCGCTGACCAGCGCAGCACCCGCCATCGTCATCCGCACCCACACCGTGCAGATGCCCAGCCAAGAGCAGGTCGAGAACGCCCACCTGGCCCGGGAAATGACCCTGGAACAGCGGTACGGGCGGGCCATCTACCGGCTGATCGCGAACGTGGCCCGCGAAATCTGCTTCGCCGACGAAGGCCGCCTCGGGTTGTTTCTGCTCGACGAATGCCATCACCTCACCCGATCCAACGAGGGAGCCCTCCCGATCATCGACTTCCTCCGCGACGGACGTAAACACGGCGCGGCCGTCGGCCTGGGCAGCCACGACCCCGAAGCCGACTTCGGTAACGCCACCCTGCGGGGACTCATCAAGACCCGCTTCGTGATGCGCCACACCGACCTGGAGCTGGCCCGGCGAAGTCTGGGATTCATCAACCTCGACCCCACCGACAAAGCCCTGCTCAAAGAACTCATGGAACAGACCTCACCGACGACCGGCAAAGACCGCTATGTGGAGCCGCACCGGCGCGGTGAAGCCTTCATGATGGACGGGACCGCTCGCATCGGCCGCATCAAGGTGCTGCTGCCCTCCGTGCCGGCGCGGGCGCTCGCCGTCTCGACCACACCCAAATCGGCTGTGGAGCTGAACAAGTCCACGGCGGCGGCGTGAGCAGTGGCCACCGGCATGGCTGATCGGCGCAGCACCCACCTGCTGGGTGTGCTGCGCGCGGGACTGCGGCTGGTGCTGTGGTCCTGGATTCCCCCGTGGCTGTGCACCCAGATCAACACCCGAACCGCACCGCTGCGCCGCTGGGTGTGGGCCACCCGGCCCCGGCGGATCGTGCTGCGCGCCGCGGCGGCCTGGTACGGCGCCGGGCTGCTGCTGATGATGTGCACCGGATCCGCCTACGCCGACAACGGCGGCTCTTCCAGCCCTCCCGCCCTGTCCTGGATGGACATCCAAGACACCCACGGCATCAACGTGTGGTCCTACAACATGAGCATCGACCACGGCTCAGCGATGCATCCGCTGAACGTGGCGTGGGCGTTCATGATCGAAATGGAGTGGCAGTTCTACCGCAGCCTGATCGGGTTCGCGATCTGGTTCATCACCTGGGCGTTGAAGTTCGACTGGCTGCAAACCTTGGTGACCCCGGTCCGTGAGGTGGCTTCCGCGGTCACCGACATGACCGACCGGTTCGGGGCCACCCCGATGTTTTTGACGGTCGCCGCCACCACCGCGGTGGTCTGGATGGCCCGCGGCAAATGGAGCACCGGCATCTACGAGCTGTTCGTGTCCTGCCTGGTGGCGGCGTTGGCGGTCGGTGTTCTGTCCAACCCGGTCGAACGGGTCGCCGGACCCGACGGGCTGATCATGCACGCCCACGACGCGGGCCTGCAGATCGCCGCCGGCTTGGTCAACAAGGGCAACGACCAGGCCGACCCCAACACCATCGTCACCCAGATCAGTGGATCACTCGCCGACACCTTCCTGCGCCAACCCACGCAGATGCTGAACTTCGGTCGCGTCATCGACGGCCAGAAATGCGAGTCGGCGTGGGACCAGGCGCTCCGCGACCCCAAACACGACGAAAACACCCTGAAGGACACGATCGACAAATGCGAAGGCGGCGGCGGTCCGATGAAGGATTACGCCGACAACCCCGGCCCCGGGCAGGCCATCAGCGGCGCCATGCTCATCCCCGGGGGTGCCGTCGTCCTGCTCTTCGGTGTCATGCTGGCCTTTGCCATGCTCCTGGCCGCTGCCTCAGCGTTAGGCAACTCGGTGCGGGGCATTCCCGTCCTGGTCATCGGGCTGCTCCCAGGGCGGGCACGGGGGTCGTTGTGGCACACCGCCGCCTCCGTGGCCATGGCCCTGGTCATCATGATGTTCTCCATCGTCTTCACCGCCGGCTACATGCTGGTGGCCCGCGGCGTCTTCGCGACCGCCGGCGGCGACAGCCTCATGCGCAAATTCGTGATCGTCGACATCGTCCTGCTCATCGGGGTGGTGCTGTTCCGGCGGGGCATCAAGGCGCTCAAGACCCTGTCGCACTCACTCGCTCAGGCACTGGGTAACCGGCCCGGGGCGAAACCGACCGCGGTGACCAAACCAGGAAGCTACCGCGAGTCCCTCGGCCGCGGCATGAACAAGGGTGTGCACGCGGCGCAACAAGGGCGCCGTGCCTACCAGACCGCGAAACTCACCCGCCAGATCGGGCAGCTCGCGACCGGTGCTGCGACCGGTGGCACCAGCACCGCACTCATAGGGGCAGCTGGGGCGGCCGCCGCAGCGAAGAAGAAGGCAGCAGGTGCGGCCTGGCGCCAAGCCACCGAACGCACCGTGAGCGTCCCCAAAGACCTGCCCCAGCACCGCACCGGCACACCCGCCGATCCCGTTGACCTGACCAAGGATGCGGCCGCAGACGTAGCCCCGGCGCCCGGTACGGCCACCCATCCCGACCCATTGATCGCCCCCGCTGCCTATGAGACCGGCGACTCCCCGCAGCACCAAGCCACCGTTGAGGCCGATCACGGTGCAGCGGCGGTGCTGCTGCACAAACGCATCAACCGGGACCGGCGTGGCACCGACGCCGCCCTGTCGCGGCCCATACCGCACCTTGGCGACTCCAGCACCACCCCTAGAGCTGCACGGCAGCCCGCGAGCGCAGGGGTGGCCGGAGAAACCCGGCAGAGACTGCTGCAGCGCGGCACGAGCACGGTGAAGGCACCGTGGGGCGAGCCGTTCACCCAGTCGCGCGGACCCGATGGAGCTCTCTGGCTTCCCTCCTTCAAGACCCCGCCCATGACCCGGCCGACACCGACACGTCCGGCGAACACCCCGCCACCGACCGCGCCCAACACCCGCTCCCCGGCACCAGCACCAGCACCGGCACCGGCACCGGCACCGGCACCGCCGAGGGTCACACCCGTCCCCGCGGGAGCCGCGCCGGTGCCCACGAGGTCCGCGCCGACCCACCCGCCCACCGGCGCCGCTCCTCTGCCCCCGCGACCCCAACACTCACCGGCATCCGCGTCAACCGTCGCGCCGCCGCCGGCGCACGCAGAACGACCGCCGACTACCCCCCCGAAGGTGGATGCCGCGGCAGCGCGGGCGCTGCGTACTGAACTCGCCGCCCGGCGCGCGGGAACGCCACCGCGGCGCCGCCGACGGTCATGAACAAGAAGTGGTGGTGGTTGCTGATCACGCTGCCCGTGGTGCTCACGCTCATGTTCGTCGGGGTGCCCCTCATGCTTCTGCTCACCTCGAGCGGATCCGCATCGGCCACCAACTGCGGGGCGTCCGGCACCCCGGTCGCTGGGGCACCTGTCACGGCCACCGACGCAGCACACCTACCGGCCGCGCAACGAGCAAACGCGGCGACCACCGTGGCCAAGGGCAAGCAGATGAACGTCCCGCCGCAGGGCATCATCGTCGCCCTCGCCACCGAGAGCCAGGAGTCCTCCTTCCGCAACCTCGCCAACGATGGGACCGGAGACCTCAAACCCGAGCAAAAGGGGGTGGACCGCTCACTGCAGTTCCCGCACGACGGTGTAGGCCACGACCACGGCTCCGTGAACGGATTTCAACAGCAATTTCCCGCATGGGGGACCCTGGAGGAACTCATGGACCCGGCCACCGCCGCCGGGAAGTTCTTCGACGCGTTGCTGAAGGTCCCGGGCTGGGACCAGATGCCGGTCACCGTGGCCGCGCAGACGGTCCAACGGTCGCTGTATCCCAGCGCCTACGCCGACGATGAACCCATCGCCCGCCAGCTGTACACCGAGCTCGCGGGAACGACCGCCCTGCCTGCACCACCAGCAGGCGCCGGGACAGCAGGCGGGCAAGGGTCTGCGTGTCTGCCTGCTGTCGGTAATCCCGCGGCGGGACCGATCGGTGTCGTCGCCAACGGAGTGAGCGTGCCCCTGCCTCCGCAGGCGGGGGTGAGTGGTGTGTTGACGTTCCCCAACCAGGCCGCCGCCACCGCGGCGGCAGCGGCACTGAGCTATCTCGGCACCACCTACGCGTGGGGAGGCGGAGGGCCAGGCGGCCCCAGCTTGGGAATCCACGACGGGGGAGTGGCCGACAGCTTCGGTGACTACAACAAGGTGGGCTTCGACTGCTCCGGGTTGACGTCCTACGCCTACGCCAAAGCCGGTGTCCAGATCGGCCGCACCACCGAACCGCAATCGACCAGCGGGGGCCCCGCCTTCCCGTGGGCGCAAGCGCTACCCGGGGACCTGCTGTTCTACGGCAACCCCACCCACCACGTGGCGCTGTACCTCGGCCAGGTCAACGGCCGACAACTGATGGTGGAAGCACCCCAATCCGGAGACGTCGTCCGCGTCTCCGACGTCCGCACCGGCGGCGACTTCCGCGCCGAGCACGTCGTCCGACCCACCGCCCACTAACCCTTGCCCGCACCCTTGCCGAGCCGCCCCCACCTGGAGAAACAACCCATGACACCCACCGAGCCGGACCCACAACCCCCGCGCACCACCACACCCACCGGGGGGATGCGCGGCTCCTGGGCGTACCGGCATCGACTCGAGGTCGGTGCCGCGGTCCTGGTGGTCGGCTTCGCTGCGTTCGCATGGTGGCCGCAGCCCACCCAGGCGCCGACCACCGCCGCGGCTCCGTCCAGCATCACAACTACCGCACCACCCCCCGCACCAGCTCCCTACCTGGGCGGGCAAGGGAGCACGACCACACCCGGTGACCCCTCAGCGTCGGTATCAGCAACGCCAACCCGGGCGGTGAACCCCCTGCCGCCGGCACAACCAGAGGAATGGCGCCGGGTCGCGACCGGGTTCGCCACCGACTTCACAACACCCGGCGCCGGGCTGCAGGACTGGGCCGGCCGCCTGTCGCAGTGGGTGAGCCCAGCGTTGGCCGACGCCTACCGCAACACCGACCCCACCAAGATCGACACCGCGAAGCTGCAGTCGCTGCGTACCTACTCCAGCAGCACCGACACCGTCGACACCGTCGCCACCTACGACACCGGCCTCAAATTGGGGATCCGGCTGCAGCTCGGGCAGCTGGGCTGGCGCGTCACCGTCTGCGAACCCATCAGCACACCCTAAGCGCACCA
>JAABUH010003918.1_pt1 | contig 12394 bp, 9 predicted proteins | sample 5559121 | NCBI WGS metagenome assembly JAABUH01 (sample SAMN10711871, study PRJNA513364) | rock metagenome | isolation source: Antarctica rocks | place: Antarctica: Victoria Land, Battleship Promontory nord | collected 2015-12-28 | reverse complement strand
CTGCTTGAATCAATGTTGTGTATTATGTTTGAGTTGTAAGTTCAGATCAGTAAATAAAACAGTATCTTTAAAAAGATACTTGATGTCTTTCAAATTAAACTGTTTGTTTCACAACTCTGTTTTATTTGTTTGCTTCAAAACATTTAATATTCTTTTTACGACTGCTTTTTTGACAGGTTCAAAAGATGAATGAAGTTCAAAAGTAGTATTTCTTCGTTTCTTAACATGTTGAGTAGTGAGAGCTTGTTTAGCACTAGTCGTGATGTTTCGTATGCGTTCAGTCAACACTATCTTCATGATAGTGTTATTCAATGTCTATTAAGTCACAGATAACACAAAGAGTGATTGAGAAGAAAGTGAAATTATGCAATACATTTGAAAAATTGAAGTGCGTGAGATTCAATGAACTTGAATAATGATTCTTTGAATCTGCTTTAATTTGAGAATGTCGTTCTTTAACATCTTGACTTGAAGAAAATTTCTTGACTTTCTTTGCTGTTAAATCGACAACGACATCACATTTCAGTGATTTTATGACGATCATCATCTTGTCTTTCAATCATGTGAACTATGATTTGCATCATCAAACGCTTGAATGTAATCTTCACAACAAGATGTTAAAGTTGTGCTATTCATGAAAGACTTTGAACAGAGTGCTTATCTTCGTGACTGTATTCAGAAAGCAATTGATAGTAATGTGAAAGTTATGCAATCATTAAATGAGTAGATGCAATACATCTTGATTGAACTACATGATTGATCTGCTCACTGACAATAGATGAATCACTGTGATTCGCGATGCTCTTATGAAAGCACTTGCTATCACATTCTTATGAATTGCAACAGTGAAAGTGATAGACAGATTCGCTTGAAAGCATTATGACTTGCAATGCAATACTGATTTTGTTAACAGACGTCATGATGCTAAAAGATGATCAATTATGCTTTTTAAGCAAAGAAAATCTTGATTCAATATAAATAACTGACTATCTTGACAGATTCTGATCGAATTACGAAGATACATATTGTATTTTCACTATGAATTGATTTATTCATCTCGAAGAACGTTCTCAGTATAGTCATGAAAGTTGACAAATGATCATCGCAGAAAGACTCAACATGAAAAATATGCAGATTGATGAAGATGTGACTGAGATGTTTATGATGCAGCTTGTTTGCTCATGTCTCAGAGCAAAACATGATAAGCGATAAAAATGCAAACAATATTCACTGTATCATTTCTTTTATATTGTTAGCTTGAATATAGTGAAGAATACAACGTAGATAAGCATGATTCAATAAAAGATGAATAACAGCTTTGTTGTTTTATGAATGAAAGTTAATCATTGTATCAAAATTGAGATCAACACTTCTATCATTTTAATTATATTTAATAAAAGAATACAATTTGTCAATGAGATCTTGCTCACTTTATTCGAGTGTGTGCTTTTTTAAGAAACTCAACTTTCAAGATATCATAACAGTTAAATCAGAATCATTTTCATCTTAAAGACTTTCTATCTTTCATCACAATCAGATAACACTCTCTATTCAAGCTGCAATCATCAAGATCAATCTTTCAGCTTCAACTTACATCAGTCTTGAATTCTACATTCTGCAACATTATTTCACTTTCTATCTTTCATCACAATCAAATAACAATCTCAATTCAAGCTGCAATCATCAAGATTAATCTTTCAGCTTCAACTTACATCAGTCTAGAATTTTACATTCTGCAACACTATCTCACTTTCTATCTTTCATCACAATCAGATAACAATCTCAATTTAAACTACAACTGTTAAGATCAATCATTCAGCTTCAACTCATATCAGTCTAGAATTTTACATTCTGCAACATTATTTCACTTTCTAATCTTCAATACAATCAGATAACAATCTCAATTCAAGCTGCAACTGTCAAAATCAATCATTCAGTTTAAACTCACATCAGTCTAGAATTCAACATTCTGCAATCTCATCTCATTCATCATACATTCTACAATCTCACTGCTTCTTATTGCTTCTTCACATTCAACAGCTTAACATCATCTCACATAATTACTCTATGTCTTTCAACAAACATCTCATCATGATGTTCAAAGAGAAGTTCAAAGTGACATTGATAGATAAAGATGCAGTGACTGACATCATATATCACACATCTCAAGCAATGAAGCTTGAGAATGACAATTGCACTATTCTCATTTCAGATGATGAAAAGATGACGCAGAAAGCAGATTTAGCTGAACATCAGAGCATCAAATCTGTCATCTTTCAAGTTAAGATTGTTTTTGAAATTGATGAAGTAATCAAATCAGCAATTGATGCATTCAATTCTTTAAATGAAAGTCTTTATGTTACTTGCAAGATTGTGATGAAGATCTTGATGAACTGAACATTCAGCATTCGCTTCGACATTAAATTACATCAAGTTACATCATCATTATTTGAGAGCTGTCTTTCTGTTCACGACATCTTACATAATTGAGTTTTTCGCTTACATTCAAATTCTGACATTCGCGACGTTATCATTATGAACTATTTAAACATGTCTCTGTTGCATACTTCTTATTTCAAATTCATGTTTTTCACACACAACATTGATGATTCAAAGATTAAGAATCTGCGTCAAGATAAATGAATGACTCTTCTTGAATTTATCTTCAGATCAATCTCAACTCATACTCAGTCAATTCTGCTTGAGAATCGTGAAAGTTCTTCAGTTCTTCAGAATATAAAGAACACATTCAAAAAAGTCTTCGATTTGTTAGAAGATTGCACAGTCAAGCTGAAAATCTTCATCTCGACGATCAAACGAGATACATTTCTGAATCAGTATCGAAAATTCAACAGTAGCATCAGAATAAAGCGAGACTTTTCAGCATTCAACATGTGATTCAGTCAGTCTAAAAATCACAAGCATATCATTCAAGTAGAACAAGTGACTTCAAAGAAGAATCATTCAACTATCTATCTGTCATATCGATGCACTTATCGCGATGACAAGAAGTGTTGACTTATCGAAGATTTCTCTAGATTACAGTCAATGAAGACACAGCGAGCACTGATTGCAAAGACTCAGACATTGCTCTGCAAGTTGCGTGCACTCATCACATTCGCAAAAACAGACAAGAAGTATGTTGATTTGCTGCGTCTTTTCGATTACTTCGACTATCAATTTGACTTGAAGAATCACTTTGAAGTGCAGATCAATGATGACAAATGAACTGTTATCATTCTTGTCAAGTCGTTTATTTTCTTCAACATGACAGATGTGAGTGTAGCTCTTCATTGCTTTCTCATCAAGACAGATTGAAGTTCAACTGAGTTGAAGTTAATGTTCAATCTTCGCGAACATGAGCGACAGAATGATAATAAACAAGTACTTCAGTATTGTCTTTTCAATGCATCAAATGTGATTTCAGTTCATTCAATCATGTCTGACAAGCTTAACAGAATCAAAATAGCGACAATCAGAATTCTCAATTCTGCTCATATTGATGAGAGAAATTATGAATACAACGATCGCTTTCGCGATATTATACTGAGTCAGAATCTTCGTATCAAATTTACATCAGTTCTCTTCAAAGACTTAAATTTCTCGACTACTCTTGCTGAGTGAGATATCAAGCTGAATAAGTCTCAAATGTTGATCATGCAATATTTTCAGAATCTTCTCAATGATTTTGATCTTATCAAGAAACTTTTTGAGATTGAAAAGACATTGATGAATGTCGTTATCACAATGCTACTCTTAAAGCTGAGCAAGAAAGTCAAAGTGCTGAACTCGTTCAACAACACAGCTGATACATTCATTCTCAAACTGAATGAACAGCTTCAACAATTAAAAAACAAAGACATCATTCTGATAAATAAGAAGATCATTCGTTTTCACTTGCAGTTCATTGAATGTCAGATAGTCGCTCAAGACAGTCGTGCATTTCACTCAGTAAATAATGATTTCGCTTGATGATAATGAAATGTCTTTCACAAGTTATCTGATGTCTTTTATGATCAGCTGACACATCAAATTATCGATCAGAGCAAGAAGACTTTACATGACATTAGAAATCATCAATACAAATTGCATCAAATCAGTCTTGATACTCTGCTTCTAAAAGTCACAAGTTTGAGTGATCATTCGATGAATAAGATGCAATCTCAGAATCAACAGAGTGAACAAAGTGACAAGCAGCATGAGACACAAGATTCTTCAATTGTACAAATTAACAATGAAGAAGTCAATGTGATTCATGAAGATTTCAAGAGCGACGATAATTCACTTGATGTGAATTACGAAGATCTTAATTCTCATGTCACTCGTCAATTCTTGAAGCGAGATCACGAATTCAAACGTCATATGCTTCAAAGAATTATCAATGTCAAGCTTAATAGAATGAACAATAAGACTGAGCATGACGCTGTTATTAAGACGTTCTGCTCATACTTTCAAAGAATTGAGATGAGAAAAACTCTCAATATGAAAGATCAAGAATTCTTTCAGCGCATCGAGATTAAGCTAAGTGTGAATATTCTTGAGCATGACGTGAGCGCTGTTGTTTGCACGCTGGTCAACTTCGACACTACTATGCTAAAAAAAATTCAAAGAAGATCATACTGTCATTCAGAAAGTCACGAAAGTTGAGAACGCAGAGATCTTTATTGCTATGACTCACAGCAACGATTCAATGCATATGTTCAATGATGATAAGCAACTTCGATCGATGAAAGAAGACATCAAGAACAATTGCTTCACGCATTACATAAACAAAAGTTTATTTGAACATCTGATTATGCTTGAATACTCTCATATGCTTCTCACTGAACAGTATCACGCAATTCTCATCATAGATGACATCATATTCACTGTCTGATACAAAGCTCAGATGCAATTCTCAGTCAACTCTTCACTTTGATTCAATATGATTATTACAATTATTGTATTGAAGAGCTTTTGCAAAATAGAATGATCATTGACATTTCTCAACATTAATGAGATCGACATAAGAGTCAATGCATCTCAGTTCAAGCAAAATGAGATTGAAGTCATTATAGCAATCAAGCTAGTCAAGATCTACATTGAAGTTGAAATATTTATCAAGAACATCATCATTCTCATGAAATATACTGCACAAGTTCAGTTACTGAAGAGAAGCTTAGTCTCAGACTTGAAAGTTCAAAATGTTGAAGCGTACATAATTGATTCTTTTCAAGACAAAGAAGCTTCTGTCATCATTTTATGTATGATGAGATCAGAAAACTTGACTTCATGTTTCAATTCAATTGTCTTCTGACTGTCTGTAATCATGCTTGCGACTCGTTTGTTGTATTATGTAACTATGATGAACTTCAGCATGATTACGCTTGCAATTTACATATGATACGACATGTTTAAAATCTGTTCTCGATCAACGAAGTCTATGAAGAATACTTTAGTCAACAAGAATTCATTGATTTCATGAAAACAGAGCATCAATTTCAAGAGCAAAAGTCACAATGAAACGAAAACGAAGCTTGATACGCGAGCGAAGATCAAGCAACAAACTTCTCAGAAGAGCAAAAGCATCATCAGAATGTGAATGAAGCTTCTGCAGCAAATCTCGCAGAAGAGCAAAAGCATCATTGAGATGCAAGCAAAGATCAAGCAACAAATCTTGCAGAAGAGCAGGCATTGCAAGAAAATAAATCTGATCAAGAGACAATATTCATTGATTGATAAACATGTTTCACAAAAAACAACATTCTTTTTCAAAGTTTAAATTCTTTGTCTGCTGCTAGTTTAAGTCTGTTAAAGAGATTGAGACATTGATCACTGTGTAATACACACTGAAATACAAACATAACAACTTGCAAATACAATACACTTCAATTAACAATAAACTAGCTTATTCTTTAAGCTGTTATGCGCATCATATAAGCGCAGATCTTCAACATAAACTAAAGTAAATTCACTATGTTTCAGCTTCTACAGTATCACATTCACTGCATGTACTTAATACAACTTAATCTTTTATTCATCTGCTAATCATACTCAATGTAAGTCTTTCAAGTTGATCTCATAATCACATAAGATCATAATTTAATCATGTGTCTCTTTCAATGAGCATCATCATCAAGATCGAGATATATTCATTGAACTCAATCTTAGTTGATTGAATCTGCATATTTAACATCAGTCGAGTACGCGTCTAGTTTGTCACGTCAACTCATTTCACATAGTCAGATAGCAGCATTTATATTTTATCATCATCATCTATCTTATCGAACTGATTTTATCGACTCATCATAATAACTAGCTTACGTCTCAAAAAGAATATCACTATCAGATATCAGAATTCTCAACTTGATGATGAGTGTTCAACTTTCAGAAACATGACAGAGATTCTTAGAATTTTAAACATCAATAAATATCAGCTGAAGAATTTAACAAATCAAGCTGAGCAATGACTTGAAAAGCACGTATTTACACTCAAGCACATCAGATCTCACAAAAAGTCAACTATTATTGAGAAGAAATTAACATCATTTCTGTACCACATCAACTTGCTTATGTTCAATGACTTTGAAGCAAATCATATTATCAGCAGTTTGATCACTATAGTTTAATGATTGCTCTTCAACAAGAGATGCTTTAAACAGAAACGCGTTGAAAAGATCAACACATTTTTCACTCATACACAAACTAGTTCTACATCATCTTCAGATGATCAATCATTCATCATCACATGCAAGATTGTAAAGATTCAATGAGCATCATCTGCGTCTGAGATTTTACAGTCATAAGAAGTCATGTCATTCATCAGAACACTTGAAGACGTTGAACTTCATGCAATGATGAATTCACACTTGAATCTGATCACTTCGAAAAAGATCTCGAAAATGAGCTTGACTTCAATCAAAAATGTACTTGATCACGATTTACATGATGACAAAGATCAATTTTATAATGTTTCATTTCAGATGTAAATTGACATTCTCAAAGATGACATGAGCTACACTGAGATGAATACTATCATCTACATTACAGATGACGAGATCTTGAAAATAAATTCAGACAGAACTTTTCAAGCTGTTTTACGCGATGTCTCAAATCAATCTAATCATGCTGCTCACTTTAATGTGATTCACGCTACATCATATTCTGATAGATCAGAAACACATGTATGTAAACAGCGAACTAATGATCAGTGCAGAACTCACAGACAATGCTTCATCAATCTCAGCTTTTCATCAAGAGCACATGAGATTCATTGATGTTAATGAAAGCAAAAAGATTAACAAAGTGACAACTTGAAGAAATGAGATCAACACATTATTAATCAATCATGAAATGACAATTGATAATTCGATAGATCATGTATATCAATAAAGATTGACAAGAACTTTAAATTTCATAGAGCAGAATTGAATAGACTCTATTCATATTCAGAAGCAGTCAGCAGTCATTGACATGAAAGAGAGCATTGCGAATGACACAGCTGTTTTGAGTACAACGAAGAATAACATCAACTCAGCAGACAACGCAACGTCTACTCATGTTCAGAAGCAGTCAGCAGTTGTTAACATGAAAGAAAGTGATGCGAATGACACAGCTGTTCTGAGTACAACGAAGAATAACGTTGACTCAGCAGACAATGCAGCAAGATCTGATAGATTTGTGAAGAATGTACATTCACAGCGAAATGACAAGAGTGAAGATCTCATGAACAAGATTCATACACTCTTATATTTTTCTCGAAAGCGATCAAGATTCAATCATTTAAAGAAAAACACAACAAGCATCACATTAACTGATCAAACATTGCATTATAGTAAGTCATTGAAGTATGTGTATGAACGACAGATTAACGACAAGTGATTTTTACAAAGAATGATGAAAGTTCTGAATCATTGCATTCAAAGCAATGAAAGTCGAATGACAAGATGCAGACTCAAGAAAATGACATGTCAACATCAGCTTCAAATAAGTTTCACATTTCAGCTTCAACTTTTGATAATTCAATAACAGTATTAAGTTTTGAATCAGAAAATGATAGTTTTTCATTGAATGAAAACAATATCATCAACTTACATCGAAATTCAACAAGTTGAGTTGAACAACATAAAGCAACTGTACAATCTTCATCTCAGCAGATGAAATCTCAACAGAACATGATGATCTTCAACACTTCATTTAAAGAAGATATTGCAAGAAAGTCAGAACATGTGTGATCACACATGAATCTCAATGATGTTGAAAATAGTGAGAAGACTTTGAAGAAGTGTTACGCGAAATAATTGAAATATCAAAGTCAATCTTGTTTCTTGACTAACAAGATCAAACAGACTCATGATGAAGATATCATTGACTGTTACAGAGCATCTTCATGAAGAAGACAGATGACGAAATTACGCTCAATTATTTCTGCATAACTTTAATTATGTTGAATCTCAGTCATGCATACATTTGCAAAGAATGATCACGTCACTCTTTTTATATTAGACTTTTGAGATTTTTGTGATGTTTGAAATGAAAATGTTCATAAGAAAAAAATACAATGTCGATGATATGAGTCTTGAAAATATAAACATGAATGTCAGCAAAATTAAGAGTGAAGCATGCTAATTTATTAATAAAACAATAAAGATGCTTGAATTGATTTGTCTGAATCGTCTATTGCACATAGCACATGACGAGATCAATAATGCTCATCACGAAAAGAAGTTCAATGAACATCTGAAAGAAGACACTCTCGATACTTCTCAATCTAAAGATGCAAAGTGCTTTTCTGATAACAGATTGGAAATTGAATGTTCATGTGTGAACATAAACTCATCTGCACATTTCATATTGTTGAAATTTGTCAATCTAGTTATCATTTCGTCAGTCTTGATCATCAACTGACTAAAGAAGATTTGAATTCATCTCAACAAGAACAATGATCTATTACGTTGACAGATTCATCATGCATATTGTGATGTCAAGATGAACGCGCTGATCATCAGATTAAGATAAACAGATATATATCTTTTATCAAAAAAAGAGCAAGCTAATTCTAGTTTCATATGTGTGATCACAATAAACATGTACAAGACTCGCGTTGCAGAATTGATGAAAACTTTACATTATTTTCAAAAAGCAAGTTCTAAAGCAAAACAATCACAGTCGATATGAAAGTTCTGAAATATGAGATGAAATTGATTGATCATGAATGAGATGCATAAAAAGATGATTCAGATGTTCAAAATCATCAATCTGTTTAAGATCATGAATAAAAAATCTTGTAAGTGATTTGTTACAGATACACTCTTTAAACGATCTTTCTTTCAAATGACAACATGAGTAAACATGCTGATGATAAACTTGATAGTGAATCAACATGAATAAGTATGAAAAGAAAAAGAAGCTCATCGAGTCAATTTGAAATACTGTACATATCAAAATTTGAAAGACATGAACAAGATATATATGAAAATCGTTGAGATTCAAGAGACAAATTCTCAAGTCATTCAGAAGTACATCAAACAGCTAGAGACTGTGTGCAACACACTATGATTACGACGTGATATCAATCAATTGATGTTTTTCAACTCTTTTCTTACAGATGTGAAATTGAATGAGCATCAAGATATCGATTGCAATCTTCATCAAGATTCAACAAACTTTTCAATTTCTCAATGATGACAATCATTGATCAACTTTGAAAGAAAACAAATAAGAAAAAGCAAGATTGAATCAACAATCATTGCATTGAAATTGAGTCTCAACTCAACATCAACAACTGAATGATGAAAGTTCGTTGATTCAAAGTACTTAGCACATTCTTGCGTCTTGAACAACTTTCAGAGACACAGTCACTTGCATTCTCTGAAGTAGAAGACTGAAATAAGAAGTATGTTTGCTTTGAAATAAATTGTCTCTACGACTTGAAGAAAGTTGAGTCTTTCTATGAAAAGCACATTCTCAACATTATCTTTGAAGTGAACTGTAACAAGATCAAAGCAATCAACATGTTCATCAACGATGTTTGAGACAAGAACGAGAAGACTGTATTCTGTATCATGAGTTTTATGAATGCATTTATTCTTTACTGAGTAAATGACAAAGTCTCTACTTTCTGTTAATGTCGTTCTTGAAAGTTATCACATGCATAGTGAAAGAAAACATGTTTGACATGATTGCTAACGTCTAATTATGTAGTACTTTCGACTTGTGCTTAAAGTTTCTGTGACTTTGATAACTTCAAAATTGATCAAATTTAGAATGATGAACATAGTTTGATTGTTTCAAGAAGATTCAAAAAAACTGCAGAAGTATTCAAATGAAAAGTTATCATGCTTTATCATTGACACTATCAAATTAATCAATGTTGATTACAATTTACACAAGATCAAAAGACTAGTTCAGATTAACTCAGAATAAATAAAGAAAGATCAAGCACAGATCAAGAAGAGAGTCAATCATCTTGAACAACATGAGAAGACTATCACTTATGACTTGCGCTGCGTAGATTCAAGAATCGAGATGCTGATATATGATAGACAGAATTGTTGAATGTGTATAATAAAGTTAACATTGAAGCTCAAAATCTTTGAAGATGATGATGTAATCAGAGATGTCGAGAATGATGATGATGACGAAGTGAATAACATTGAAGTCGATAACAACATAAAAGATGACAACTGCGTTTAGATCACACAGTCTCATACATGTGCATCAAGAATGCGCAGTGTGTTACTAGTTTATCAGTCTGTATTATAGATAGTTGTATTCATTCTTTCTTCTTTGACATTCACTGATATATTCATCAAAACTTATTGAGATCATGAGAAAATTTATAAAATCAACATTAAGCTCTGTGATTCTTGATGATGTTGCAGACACTGCTTCGATGATGCAACAAATCTTCAACAACACATGCAACATTGCTTGAGCATAATCACAGATTCTCATTTTCGATCTTTCAAATAGATTCGATCGAATAACTCATTAAAGAAATCATGACTATCTAATTGACATTGTGTTTGAATGTGTGCAGACTGACAAAGATTCAAAGAAGCAGACGCAGTATCATTTCATAAATTGACAACAATGTTTATCAATACTGATCTCAGCTACGATCGTTCTGCATTTATGAAACGCAGTAGAGTATAGAAAAATTCACTCATTGATGTAATGAGAATGTTTGTCAAACATCAGCAATCTCACAAGTCGAAATCACGATGCTCTGAATGAGTGAGCAACATTCACTTCACTTCTATCACATCACTACTATCAATCATGAAAAAAGATAGACGAAAGACTACAAGTAAGAAAAGTGCATTCTTCTCAAAAATCATGAGCGTTGAAGTTCAAGTCATTTACATGAAAATTGACACTTGAAAAGTCTTCTCATACTTGTCAGATGTTCACACACTGCAGATGATGCAAATGTGAACGCAATTGATAAAGATCTAAAGTACAAGAATGTAAGAATGTTTTCTTAGAAAAGAAAAGAAGCATCGTTGATGCATGCAAAGAATGCATGATACTTTATTTATATCATTTTTTGACTCAAACGTTGACTTGACTTCTAATGTTTGAAACTTAATTGTCAGCTCGCTCATTTGCGAATTTGCATCGACACAGATAACTCACGTTCTGTGATGATAACTCACTAAAAGCTCATCATTGTGAATGCAAAAGTTACAATCTGCAAAATCTAAATTCATGAAAGTCATTTGCGAAGATTCTGACTTGAAGAGCATACTGATTACAATCATCACAGCTGTTATCAACAAGATTGATGATGCAGTTGCTTGATTGAATGAGACACAGATGCACTTTGCACTGTCATGATCACAATAGTCGAGTTTTATGATCTTCAAGCAATTATCATTAAGATATTAGATACAATCAAGAATGTTAAACTCAATAACTTTCATACATCTTGAAGATTACATGTTTCATGACATCAGAACAAACATCATCAGTTCAATGAATCTGTCTCACAGTTTAATGAATCTGTTTCGTAGTTCAATGATTCATACATCAGTCAAACTCGTGAAAATGACAGACTGACTCTCAAATCTCATCTTATTCGAAGTTATGACTTGAACTCAATCATCAAAGTTGCACGTCAGAAGATGAAATGCTTTCTTTGTTTATTATATATATATAGCTAGAATCATGATTATATACAGCTTATCGAAACATATGAGACATTATCACTTGTATCTGAGTAGCTGTCTTGCTCTGCTTATCATCAACAGAAAGTCTTATTGATCAATCTTGCGCTTCGTCATCTGTCACGATTCTAGCCTTGCCAGGCTCAGCCTTCTAGCCTTATCAGACCTATCCTCGCTCCGTCACCTTGACTAGTCTCTATTGAGCCTAGCGTCGGCTGAGAAACACACATATGTAGCCAGCTTCT
>JAABUH010003916.1_pt1 | contig 12395 bp, 17 predicted proteins | sample 5559121 | NCBI WGS metagenome assembly JAABUH01 (sample SAMN10711871, study PRJNA513364) | rock metagenome | isolation source: Antarctica rocks | place: Antarctica: Victoria Land, Battleship Promontory nord | collected 2015-12-28 | reverse complement strand
CCGCTCGCTCGGTGGGTACGGTGGTGGGCGACGTTGAGCTGGGTTTGCTCGACCTCGACGAGGCGCGCGAGGTCGTCGCCGTCGAGCAGCGCGATGCCGTGTCGCCCCGCGAGGCCTTGGTAGCAACGCGCCAGGGGCCCAAAAACGGGCCAACGCGGGCCGCTGCGCCGGGGTCCGCTCCCACGGCGCAGCGGTGCCCCGCGCGGCCCCCACGGCCCCTCCACGGCGGCCTCCGGAGGACGATCGTTGGATTGCCGTGGTCGCCCCGAACGGCTACGCCCAACGTGGCTGGCCACATGGCCAGCCCGAGGGGTTCGAGGAGGGGGGAGCGGTGGACAACAACAACCATGACGAGCGGGCCGCCATGGCGGCGATCGAGGCGCTGAGGGAGCTGTACGGCGACGCCAAGGAGCAGGTCGCCCGGGCGGACGCGGCGCGCGAGCGGTACCGAGGACTCCCGGTGCGCGACGCTTGGGCTTGGGGGGAGCCCTGGATCGACGACGAGGACCGGGAGCGCACCGCGCGCCTCCACGCGGCCCAGCGCACCCTCGCGGTTTTGACCGCGGCCGTCGTCGCGATGCGGCGCAGGTACGGTGCCAACGCCGTGGGGATCTACCTTGGCCCCGACGACGACCCGCCGATGCGCGCCGTGCTCGGGGTGGCCGTGCCACCCGCCGACGACCGCCTCGTGGCCACCCTGGCCGGCGCGGAGCTGCGCCGGGGGACCAGGTAGGAACCGCGACGTCACCGAGCCTGGCCTCGATCGCGGGGGGTGCAGGGCCTCCATAGGTTGGCCCCGCTACCCACGGAAGGGCGGCGCATTCGGCCCCGTGTAGCCCCCGGAATCATCGTCGAGCGCAGGGGGATGCCCTGGTCGCCCACCGTAGTCCGATGCCGTTCCGGGGCCGCGCGGGGCGGTACACTGGCCCCACGAAGACGATCGACGAGCGGCTCGGGGAGCGAGGGAGGGCAGCGATGGCCACGACGATGGCGACGAAGGCGATGGACGTGACGACGACGGAGGAAGCAGGGCCGGGGACGCCGGCGCACGACACGCAGGGGGAAGCAACGCGGCTCGTGAGTTGGTCGAAGGATCTGTCGATCGCCTTCCGGGGGACGGACGTCCGGTGCAGCCCTCCCTCGGCGCCGGGTGGCGTCGTTCAGCTCCTGTACGCCATCGAGCACCTCGCCGGGGACACCGGGTGGGGCAACCTCTCTGCGTCCGGCCGGGGCTGTCGGCCGCCCCACGAGATGGCCGCCGCGCTCCGCGACGGCCTTGCTCGGGCCGGGATCCCCGAGGTGACGCTGTTCGTCTGCGGACGGGAGATCGTCGCGGCGGAGGTCGCTGGGCGCACTGACCACGCCCGCGAGGTGGGCGTCCCGATGGGCCCCTGCTACGACCGTGCCGCCGGGATCGGCGATGCCCTCGACCTCGTGATCGCGTTGCGGTGCGGCGTACGGTGCATCGCGCGCGTCGTCTGACCCCCGTCCTCCCAGCCTCTTCGGGGTGCTCCCCCACCATCGCCATGCGCCCCGGGATGGAGCAGGACCCCCGTTGGCGGTCCTGCTCCCCGGAGCCGCGCTGTGCTCCCCCGCGGATCCCACCGGAGGCTCGTCGCCCCCCGATGCGGCGCCCACGCACGCCACGGATCCCGCCACGCACGCGTGGAGGCCCCTCCCTGGCCTCCGTCGGAGCACCCCGCTACCCCAAGGTAGGGCCGCGCGGACGGTGGCTGGATGGGCGATTCTTTTTTCCGCGATCTTCCCCGATAGGCCTTGCGGGACGCTAGGGGATACCCTATGCCTATAGGGCAACGGGGCGAGCGGCCCCGGTGGGAGACGATGGAGGAGACGACGATGACGACGACGTACGCGATGCGGGGCCGGCAGTACGCGATGGAGTTCCCCCGGGACACGGAGGAGCTGCGACGCCTCTCGTGGATGATCGAGCGGAACACGCGCTACGCGGCCGATGCGCTGGCCGTCCTGGCGAAGGGGTCGGACGCGTCCGGCGTGTTCGAGGTCGAGAACGACCGCTACCGGGTCCACAACGGGCGCGTGGTCTCGGCCGAGGAGCTGGCCCTCGATGAGTATCTGGCGGACGAAGACGAGCCCGCGCCGGGACGCTTCCTGGCCAAGCGCGCGCGCCATGGCGAGCTCGTCGAGTTCGTGCTGCGGCGTGCCCCGAACGGCGCGGGCACCGTGGGCGTCGTCGTGGATGGCGACGACTGGGGGCGCATCCTGTGCAGCCCCGAGCGCCTGGCCGCGCCGGCGGGCGTGCTCACGCACGCGGTCTCGGCCACGCAAGGCCAGGGGCGCATCGGGCTGACGGCGCACGAGGCGCAGAAGATCGAGGCGGCGTTGTTCCGCGCGATGGATCGACGCTCCGCTTGACCGACCGCCGAAACGCCAGGACCCCCCACCGGATGGTGGGGGGTCCTGGCGTTTCGGCGCCTCTCCACGAGATCCGGCGCCGCTCGTCCCCGTGCACGGCGTCGAGGGCAGGGCCATCCTGCGGCGCCCCACCAGAGCCACGTAGCGGCCTTTCCTGGCCGCCTCCGAGACGCGGCGCTACCCGTGGAAGGGGCCGCTCCGAGAGGCCCTGGATGGCCGATTCTTTTTTTCGAGATCTCCCCCGATAGGCCTTGCGGGACGCTAGGGGATCCCCTATACCTATAAGGCAACGGGGCGAGCGGCCCCGGCGAGAGACGATGGAGGAGACGACGATGACGACCCAGACGACGACGGCCCGGATCATCAAGGACGCGACGGCGGCGCAGGCGGCGACCTACCTCGAGGCGTTGGACGCGGCGATCAGCAGCGGCGCGCTCGAGGATGGCCTCGTGGAGGCCGCGATGGAGACCGAGGGCGGACGCCGCCACGAGATCGTCCTCCACCGGCGGGGCACCTACTCGGTGCGCGTCGAGCAGAACAGCATGGGCTACGCCGACGAGATCCGCTACCGCCTCGATGGGGGTTGGGCGGCGGACGAGGCCAATGGCGCCGGCCTCGATCCGCAGCGCGACGAGGACCGCGAGGAGATCGAGGAGTACGTCCGCGAGCAGGTCCGCGATGGCATGGCCGTCACCCGGGCGTACATCGCGGAGGCCGTCGCGGAGCAGATCGCCAAGGAGGTGGAGAACGACCAGCGGTACACGGAGGCAGCCTACCCTACCGCCACGACCACGACCACGAGCACGGAGGAGGAGGAGGACGCCATGACCACGACCACGACGTACGAGGGCACCATCCGCGTTGGCTACGACCGCTCCGCGATCATCGGGACGATCGAGGACACCGCCGCCAACCTCGAGGCCGTGGGCCTCGCGTACGAGGCGAGCCTCGAGGAGTACCTCGAGGGCTGCTACCCCGGCGCCACCGCCTCCGTCGAGACGTACCATCGCACCGGCGTCGAGAGCGACGTGGAGGACGAGGACGGCAACGAGATCGACGAGAGCGGCATCGCCTACGCCGTCGCCGCGCATTGGGACCGCTCCTGCTCGGAGAAGGGCGGTTGGATGGACGCGGCGATCGCCGCGATCGAGGCCGAGGAGGACACGACGATGGAGACGACGACGGCGCGCCCGGTCCTGGTCCACCACCACGACCAGAACCGCATGCAGGCCACCATGGACGACGGCACGACCGTGGTGGTGGACCAGGAGGTCTACAACGAGCAGCTGGCCACCACCCTCCGGGAGCTCGCGGAAGAGCGCGGTCTCATCGAGGATGGCGAGGACGTGCACGATCTCCCCGAGGATGTCTACGACGCCCTCATGGCCGAATCCGTGGCCGAGAACGAGGAAGCGTCGCAGTGGACGCCCGACATCGACGGCGCTTGGGTCGAGGACGCCGACGGCAACGTGACCGCAGGAGGCGAGGACTGACCAACGTACCGGCCGCCCCCGCCCTGGAGGCGGCCAGGAACCTCGCGGAGAGACGGAACGGAGGCACACGACGATGGACGAGACGACGATCGACGACGCGACGACCGAGCAGCACCTCGAGGCGCTGCGCGCGCAGGGCCACCTGGTGAGGGTCGAGGAGCAGCCGCGCGGCCAGGGCGACCCCGGAGCCGAGGCTCCGGACCGGACGGTGGAGCGGATGCGCGTGAGCGTGGCCGAGTCCTGGCTGTTCCGCGGCCAGGACCTGCGCGGGTGGGACCGCGACGGAACGAGCAGCACATACCTCGACGAGTTGGACGCGGCCTTGCAGCGCGCCTACCCCGACGCCTGCATCGAGGAGATCGGGCCCGACGAGCGCGTCGCCGAGATCGGCGTTGGGGTCGAGGTCCGGCTCCGCGGGGACGATCGTTGGAGCGCCCCTCGGGGCGTCATTGCCAACGTCCGGCGCATCGCCGCCCACGTCCGAGCGACCGCGCCGTTCTGGGTCGAGGCGGAGGAGGACGAGGAGTGCCCCGATGGCGACGAGGGCGTCGTCTGACCACCGCGACCCCTGGCCACCCCCGCCCTGGGGGTAGCCACGAACGGAACGACGGAGGGACCACCCCATGATAACCAAGTTCGACGGCGCGAATGCCTGGCTCGTCCACGTTTGGGGCGCCGACCTGCGGCGGGCCGTGCTGGCGCTGGCTTCCTGCGCGCCCACCGACGGCGCGCCCCCTGTGGTCGAGGCCATCCGCATCGAGACCATCGTGGACGAGGATCACCGCGCGATCATGCGCCTCGTGGCGATCGGCCCTTCCTGCCGGGCGACCAGAGAGATCGAGGCCCACGGAGGCTGTCGCCGGGTCATGGAGGAGCCCCTCCTCGTGGACGACAAGCTGCTGGCCGAGGCGGTCACGTCCGTGCCGGCCGTTGGGTACTCCACGCTGCAGGTCCGCGCGGACGGCGAGGTGACGTTGAGTTCCGCCGGGGATAGCCAGGACATCCCGCTGATGGAGGAGACGCGATCATGACCAGCACCACCAACGAGACCACCCTCGCCCGCTACCGCCGTGAGCTCGCGGCGCTCCCCGACGATGCTCTGACGACCGAAGAGGCCGCCGTGCGCGCCGACGTCTCGATCGGCCGCGTCTACCAGTGGCTCTCAACGTCCATCCCGCCCCTGCCGTCCTCGGTCGCCATCGGGCTGCGGTGGATCCGCCCCGCCGACCTCGACGCCATGCCCCGCTACCCCGATGGCGTGCGCGGCGCCGATCGCGCCCCGAGAACCCGGAGGCGCAGCGAACCCCGCGAACCCGACGCGGACGCCGCCACCTGATCCACCACGCAAGCCCTCGCCAGAGCCACGTAGCGCCCGCTCCCAGCCGCTCGCTGGGAGCGGGCGCTACCCACGCCAAGGCCAGGAGCGGATGGCCTGGATGGCCGATTCTTTTTTCGAGATCTCCCACCGATAGGTCTTGCGGGACGCTAGGGGATCCCCTATACCTATTGCACAACGGGGCGAGCGCCCCGACCGAGAACGAGAGACGAGAGGGAGGGCGGAACGATGGAGTTGGCGAGGGGCGGAATCCTCGAGGGCTGAGCGCGGCGCGGAGCGGCCATGGATCCCCGGGCGATGGCTGCGGGGAACGACGAGGGACGAGGGAGGGCACGGCGATGACGACGATCGAGACGACGACGAAGGTGACGACGACCTACAAGGTGCGCGCGGAGCGCCTTTCCGGCGTGGAGGAGTTGCTCGCGCGGATCAACCGCCGCGCGGCCAAGATGGACTTGGCGCCCGTCCGGATCGAGGTCGTCCGCGAGTGGGACGTGGAGGAGGTCGCCGAGAACGGCGTCCGCACTGGCCGCCTCGTGGGCATGGCCGAGGTCGTCGTCGCCGGCGAGGCCCCCGTCCTCCGTGGGTGGACCTTCTTGGCCGCCATCGACCACCTCGCGGACGGCAACGTGGTCCGCGCGGCCGCGCCGCTCGACGAGGGCACGCTCGCGGCGTACCGCGCGACGGCTCCGGATTGCGACCATTGCCGCACCTACCGCGCTCGCACCACCACGTACGTCCTGCGCCACGACGACGGTCGCACGGTCCAAGTCGGCTCGACCTGCGTCGCCCGGTTCGTGGGCGCCGACGCCGACGCCGCCATGCTGCTCGTCGAGCTCCTGGGCCTCCTGCGCGACGCGCTGGATCTGGCGGCACAGGACGAGGACTTCGCGGACCAGCCCGGGTCGGCCGAGTGGGCGAGGTACGATCTCGCCTCCTACCTCGCCCACGTCCACGCGTGCGTCCGGACCCACGGGTGGGTGGCCCGCAGCGCCGGGCGCGGGACCGCCGACCGCGCGCTCGACGCCATGCGCCCCACGTGCCCCGAGGAGGTCGTCGAGGTCACCGAGGCCGACGTGACCGAGGCCGCGCAGAGCCTCGCCTGGCTCGACCGGCAGGCCGAGGTCGAGGTGGAGGACCGGTCGGATTACCTCCACAACGTCGTCGCGGCCTGCGCCTCCCACGTCGTCGGTTACCGGCACCTCGGGCTCGCGGCGAGCATCGTCGCCGCCCGGGCCCGCGAGGAGGGCGAGGCCACCCGCCGCGAGAGCAGCGGCGTCCGCAACGAGTACCTCCCCGCCGAGGTCGGTGCCCGCGTCAAGGGCCTCCGGGCCACCCTCCGGGAGGTCCAGGCCATCGAGGGATATTACGGCGTGACGATGCTCCACCGGTTCGTCTCGGAGGAAGGCTACGTTCTCACCTGGTGGGCCAGCGGTGCCAGCGAGTTCGAGGTCGGCCACGCGTACGCGCTGACCGCCACGATCAAACGCCACGAGGAGCGGCGCGGGGCCCGGGAGACCGTCGTGACCCGCGTGGTCGAGACGCCGGAGCCCAAGGCGCGGAACCGCTCGTACGCTTTGTGCAGCTTCTAACTCCCGCGCGGACAACCGCCGGGGCGCGTCGTTTTGCTAAGGATACAATGCGGCTAGCAGCGAAAGCACCGAAGAGCGAGGGAGAGCGAGGGAGAGCGAGGTGGACGAGCAGGAAGAGGGCGAGGAGCTACTAAAGCGGTGGGAAGCAAGCGCTGGAAGGGTGGACGAACGGGAGCGCGAAGAATTACGAAAGCTGCTGCAGGATTACCAGGAACACGAACGCATCCGGCGTGAACTGGCACAGCAGCCCCCGGAAAAAACGCCGAGATGGGCTTGGGTGCTCCAGACCGGGGCGCTCGCCGTAGGTGCGCTGGTCTTCCCTATCGCAGTTTTGGGTGGGTTTGCGACAATTGTTTCCTTGATTGCCAACCTTCTGCCCAAGTTTATCGGTGCCTCCCTAGGAACCCCAACTGGAACGGCCACGATCGTGGCACTAGCGACGATGTTGTACACTATGATGACCGCCTTGCTCGTCTTGGAGGCTCGGTGGACGCGGGAGGCCCAGCAAAGGGCGGACGTGGAGGCCAAAGCGGGCGCTGCGGACGTGGCGCGGATCGCCGATGCGCTTGCTCGGATGGCCCAGGGCTACCCGCCGCTTGCTCCTCCGCCGCCGTCTTCGTCCCCGCCAGCCACGTCACCACCGCCGACTACCTCACCCCCGCCGCCGTCGGCTTGACCGTCCGCACCACCACCCACAACGACGCCCTTCCAGCGGACAACCGCTGGGGGGCATCGCTACGCGCCGGATACAATGGGAGCATCGTTGGTGGCAGTGGAGAGCGGGGAGGAAGCGATGCCGGACCGGCCACGATGGAGCGCATCGCGGACGCACTAACCTCGATCGTGCAACGCCTTCCGCCGCCGTGACGACCCCGCGCAACGACGTGGAAGCGATGGACCGTATGCCAGCCGCCTACCCGAGAGCCCCCTCCTCCTGGCAGGCACAGCCGATGAGCTGGTGGCGGCAGCGAAGGCAGCGCTCCACGTCGCACCCGAGGTGGTGCGCTGCCCCGCGTCGCACCCCGCAATCGTGGCACGTCTCGGAGGCCTCGATGAGACCGTCGAGCGCCCGCATGGCCCGGTTCTGCTCCTGGATGGCTCGCACCATCTCCATCGGCGCATCCTCCGGGATCGGCAGCGTCGTCTCACGGGGGTCGCCGTACGGGATCCGGGCGTAAAACCCGTCCACGAGGTGGATCGGTGCATCGTCGCACGCGCCTCCGGGAACCATACGCTGCCCACAATGCTCGCATGCGTACTCCACCCTCCACCCTCCATGCCCTACTAGCCCGCGATGAACCGTTCCCTTCCATTCTCCCACACTCGACCCATGGTCCTCCCGGCGCTGCTCCCCTCCCGGGCCTCCCTCGGGTGGCGCTGCCATCCGGAGCCCGCTACGCTCGGCTCGGAACCTCGACGCGCATCCAAGGGGTCCGAGGGGAGGGCGATGGTGGACGCGGACGAACGACGACGGGCAGCGCACGCCATCGAAAGCCTGCGCCACCTCCACGCGGACGCCAGGGAGCACCTCGCGCGGGCGTACCACGCTCGCACCAGCTACTGGTACCAGCGATGGGGCGACGGCCTGGTCGAGGGCCTGGGTCCCGTGGACGACGACGAGGATCGGAGGCTCGCCCGGTACGTCTCGGCCCGGCAACGGACGCTCGCCGTGGTCGTCGCGGCCGTCGTCGCCATGCGTCGGCGCTACGGCGAGGATGCCGTGGACATCCACCTCGGCGCGGACGATGATCCCCCGCTCCGACGCGTCCTCGCGGTCGCCGTTCCCCCCGCCGACGATGCGCTCGTCGAGGTCCTGTGCGGCGCCGAGCTACGACGCTCGCCCCGTCTCACGTCGCCCTCCACGTAGGCCGCTGCGTCGCCCATCGTTCCAACGCGTAGGTAACCGTGCTTGCCCTTGGTCCCCCGGACCCCCCACCGTGGACGCGCCGCGCGATCCGTGCTACCCATGGATCGCAACGGCGCCACCCACCGTTCGGGTGCCGGGAGGAGCCCCATGCAGACCCACTGGAGACCGCTGGCCCTGCGCGGGCAGGGCATGGTCGAGTACGCGCTGCTGCTCGCCCTGATCGCCATCCTCGTCATCGTCGCCCTGCAGTTCCTGCAGCCCGCCGTCTCGTCCACGCTGAACACCATCTCGAACAGCCTCTCGCCGAACGCCTCCGGCTCGTCCGGGCCCATCCTCGGCAACCGCCCGCTGCTGGTCGCGGTCTCTCGTTACCCTTGCTGACCACGGAACGCCTCGCGGTACGTCGCCGCCACGTTGATCCGCCGGATCGTCAGCCGGGTGTCCCGCCTCGCGTGCGGAAGGTCGTGCGCGTGCCACGGCATCCCCGCGACCGACCTTCCGCACGACGGGCACTGATCGAGCAGCGCCAGCGTCTCCCGGACCGCTCGGAACGACGCGAGCAACTCATCGAGCCCTGCGAGGTCCACGAAGTCCGCGCGAGGTGCCAGGCCCTCGGTGGAGGGGGAGGTGGACGCCTCGGACTCGTGCGCGGCGTCCGACGCAGCGCGGGCGGCCCGGAGCGCCTCGTCGAGGTCGCGGCCCCCGCGACGAAGGAACGCCGCCGCACCGAGCACGGCCACCCCGAGCGCCAGGCAAGCCGCGGTCGTCGTCGTCTGGTTCATCGTTCCCCTCCTCTCTCCACGAGCGCGATGTGCCTCCGTGGGCACGGCGATGGCGTCGTGGCACACAGGGCCAAGCGCTGCCGACCCGTGAGCCCAGCGCGCGGGGCGGCGGGCGGTGCGGCAGGGACGGGCTCGAAGCGCAGGCCACCGCCGAAGCCGGCGGCCGCGAGGCGGGTCAGCGTGCTGCCGTGGTGGAGCTCCACGAGCACCACGCGCTCCTCGCCCGATCTCTCCCCATCGTAGCTCCACCGTTGGACCCACTCACGGTCGTCGATCAGGTATAGGCGTGTGACCACCATGGTCGTCCGGGCACCGTTTTCGCTCCAGTGGAACGCCACCGTCCAGATGAGCACCCCCTTCCCGTGGGTACCACCCATCCACGTGCGACGCCCTACGTGCGGCCTCGTCATCCACCCCTCTTTCCACGCGTCGTCCATCACGGTCACCCACCGCGATGGCCACGAGACCCCTCCGTTCCGCAACGCGATCCGGGCCGCGACGGTGGAGCGCAACGCGCGCCCGATGGGGTCGCTCATGGCGTCACCTTGCATCCTTCGTTGCGACGGTACAACACGCGCTCGCCGATGCCCGTGGAGCGCTCCCTGCCCCCATCATCGTCGGCGTCCCAGAAGGAGTAGCCGAGGTAGACGGGCTGGCCGTCCACCACCACCGTCCCTCCGGTGTCGGGCTGTTCCGTGAGCAGCCGGTAGAGTAGCGCCTTGCTCCGGTCCATGCTCCACGTGTCGTCCTCGTCGGTCGTGACGACGACCTCCAAGACCCGCCGCTCCACGGCCACGCGGCGCACCTCAGGGATCGCTGCGACGCGCCTGGCATACTCCTCGGCCATCGCCATCTCCGCCGTTTCCAGGCGGATCAGCGCATCGTCGTTGGTCGGCTCCGTGGGGACCACGATGCGACCACGGATGATCGCTGGGCCGTCCCACTCCGGGATCCCGGGGAAGTCGACGTCCTCCACGATACCCCCTGCCTGCTCCACGTGCTCGCGGATGGCTCCGTCCTCCGCGTCGACCTCGTCGCAGTGTTCGCACGGGGCGTTCACATCGTCGTCCGGATGATGGACGTAGCAGACGTTCCCCTCGTGGTGGTAGCCCAGCCGGAACACGAAGCCGCCCTCCTCGGTGGCCTGGATCTCCAGGAGCGCCAGGCGCTCGCGGGGCACGGCCCCGAGGATGCCCGTGAGTGCCCGCGCCAGTCCGTCGCCTCGTTCGTTCATCGATCCTCCTCTGGTCGTGGTGGTGGTGGTCAGAGCAGCCTCGCTGCGACGGCGGGGTGTCGGAGCTTGCGGAGGGCTGCATGCTCGATCTGGGCAACCCGCTCGCGCCCGACCCCGAGCCTCGCGCCAATCGCCTCCCGGGTGAGCGGCGCGTCTCCGTCGAGGCCGTACCGCAGGCGCAGCACGGCGCACTCCCGCGCGGTGAGTGCATCGATCATGGCGGCGCGCATCTCCCGGGAGAGCAGGGCGTGCCCCGCGATCTCGCTGGTGGCCTCGACGTCCGGGTCGGGCGGCAGCCGATCGATGAGCGGGTCGCCGCCGTCCTCTTCGTCCACTGTGCTCGCCAACGAGATCGGTGGTCGGTACACGGCGAGGCCGGCGTTGAGGCCCATCGACGCGCGCCCCGCGGCCTCGTCGATCTCGGACCGCGTGGGGTCGCGGCCTAGCTCGTTGCGGAGCTGGGAAGCGGCCTTGGAACGCCGTGCGATCTCCTCGGAAATATGCACCGGCACCCGGATGGTCCTCGACCTCTCCCTGATGGCCTGCGTGATCGCCTGCCGGATCCACCACACCGCGTACGACGAGAAGCGGAACCCGCGCGTGTGGTCGAACCTCTGGACCGCCTTGAGCAGGCCGACGTTGCCCTCCGCGATCAGCTCCGCCAGCGGCAGGCCGGGGTGGCGGTAGTGTTTGGCCACCATGACCACGAACCGGAGGTTCGCCTCCGCCATCTCGTCCGCCGCCCGCTTGCCGTCCCGCCGCTCCTCCTCCGTCGCCTCGTCCCGGTTGCCAGACGCGATGCGGCGCCCGAGCTCGACCTCCTGCTCCGCCGTGAGCAGCCGTTGCCGACCGATCTCCCGGAGGTACGTCCCCAGCGGATCGGCGTCCCACCCCGCTGCATCGTCTCGCTCCACCGTCACCGACGGGCTTGCGATGGTCATGGTCGTCATGGCGTCACCTCCACGATCGGCGTTGCTCTCGCATCCGCTGCGGAGCACGCCACCCCCACGCCGGCCTGGTACCAGCAGCCGTCCGAGACGACGAATGGCCCTGGGCTCACCGTGACCATCGCGTACTCGGGGCGGGACCAGGACGATGCGTGGAGCGCAGGGAACGTGACGATGCCCGGCCACGCGAGCACGATGGCGATCTCCACGAGGAGGAGCAGGGCGAGCGGCGAGCGTTCGTCGTCGCGTCGTGGGTGGCTCATCGCGCCGCCTCCTTCTCGTGTGCTTCCAGCCGCTCGAGCGCGGCGATGCCGTCCTCCGATGCCAGGTAGCAGCGCACCGCGTCGTCGCTCCCGGCCGGTGCGTGGCCCACCAGGCCATCGTGGACCAGCTCGGCGAATGCACGGAGTCCCACCGGCTCGTCCTGCCCGCCACGATGCCGGAGCACGACGACGGGATCACCGGTGGGCGTTCCGTGCCGGTCGTAGCGAAGCCAGGCGCCCGCCTGGAGTTGCTCTAGGTAGCGCCGTTGCTCGATCGTGAGCGCCCACTTCATCGTCCGTCCTCCTCTGCCGAGGCCGCGCTCTCGGCGCGCTGCTCTGCTCGCCACGCCGATAGGGCGTTGGCCTCGATCCTCCCCGCGCGCTCCGCGCTCCGCAGCGCGCGCTCGCTGGCCACCAGCGCCGCCTCCGTGCCCTGGCGACGAGCCGCCACCGCCGTGCCCAGCAGCCGCGCGATCGCGGCCTCATG
>JAABUH010003915.1_pt1 | contig 12398 bp, 14 predicted proteins | sample 5559121 | NCBI WGS metagenome assembly JAABUH01 (sample SAMN10711871, study PRJNA513364) | rock metagenome | isolation source: Antarctica rocks | place: Antarctica: Victoria Land, Battleship Promontory nord | collected 2015-12-28 | reverse complement strand
AAGACATCGACATCTACTTCTGCGATCCACACTCACCCTGGCAGCGCGGCACCAACGAGAACTTCAACGGCCTGCTGCGCCAGTACTTCCGAAGGGCACCGACCTGGGCGTGCACAGCAGCGACGATCTCGACTGGGTCGCCCAGGAACTTAACGACCGACCCCGCAAACGGCTAGCGTTCAAAAAGCCGATCGAACTCATCGGCGACCTCCTGTTGCGCTGACCGCAAGAATCCGCCGTTCGTCTATCGGGACGGCCGCTCGCCGGGGCGGCGGACCGCACTCAGGAGGGGGCGAGCGGTAGAGCGGAGTACGGGTGAGCAGGAACCCGCATCGGCGGCTCAGTAAGGAGATCGATGATTTCGTCGCGGAGCTCGCCGCCGCGATGACCGAGGGGGCGCTGCCGGCCGGGTCCACCCCCACCGACACCGCCACCACCCGCACGGTCCTCGGCCCGGACAAGCTGCTCGTCGTCTACCTCGACGCGGGCCCCGACCAGGGCACACCCGACCAGGTCACCACCACGATCGAGGCACACCTGGCCGCCGGCGCGGACCACGTCATCGCCGGCGCCGCCCTGGGCACCACCTTCCGGAACAGCGCAGCCCGCCTCGAGGAGCTGGCCCCCGCCCTCGCGTCGTTCCTCTGACACGAAGGGTCCACCGGCCGTGACCTGGTTGCTGCCCAGACGGATCGATGCGGCCTGGAGGCCGGCTTCCACGACGTTGCGCTCATGCTGCCCGCCCCCTACCCCAGGGGGTGGCCGACGAGCTGATCGCACCGTTCCTCGAGCGGGAGTGGCGAGCACGCGTCGCGCCTGGTGATCAGCCGGCGATGACGGCGGTGGCGGTGCGTCCACCGTCGACGTCGAGGCGGATGCCGTGCACGGCCAGGGCGTCGTCGCTGGCGAGGTAGACCGCAGCGGCGGCAATGTCGGCCGGTCGCACCGGGCGGCCCAGGGGGGTGCCCTTGATCGCGGCCCAGGCCGGATCCTGCGGGTCGTCGTGCTCACGCACCACGCCAGGGGAGATGGCGTTGACCCGAACTCCGGCGGCCCCGAACTCCACGGCCCAGTCGCGGGTCAACGCGTCCAGGGCCCCCTTGGTCGCCGAGTAGGCCGGGACTCCGGCGGTGCCGGCCTGAGCCATCCAGGAGCTGATGGTGATGATCGCGCCGCTGCCTCGCGAGGCCATCGCGGGAGCGAGCTGGGCGACGAGAAAGAACGGTCCGGTGAGGTTGACGGCCACCATCCCCGCCATCTGGGCCTCGTCGGTGTCCGCGGTGTCCGCGGTGCCCGCCACGACCACGGCGGCCGCGTTGTTGACGAGCACATCGACCCGGCCCCCGAGCGCCGCCTCGGCGCGCCGGGCGATGTCGGTGGAGGTGGCCGCCGTACCGTCCAGGTCGGCGGGCAGGAACACCGCCCGCCCACCTGCGGCGGTGATGCCCTCCACCACCGCGGTGCCACGCCCACGGTCACGTCCCCCGACGGCGACGAAGGCACCCTCGGCCGCGAACCGCTCCGCGATCGCTTGGCCGATACCGCTCGTGGCCCCGGTGACCAGCGCTGTCCTGTCCTGCAGTCGTCCGCTCATGAGAGCTCCTTCGATGATGTGGTGGTGGCTGGTTGTGCGGCGGCGCAACTTGCGGTCTCGCCCCCATCATGCGGGGCGGGAGGACGCCTGGATTGCAGGCCTGCCGAGTCGGCGGAGGACTGCGGACGTGATCCGTCCACGCCGGCGTGCTCCTCTGGAGACGATGCCTCACGGTGATGTCGCGCCGTGTGTTGCGAGAGCCCGCCGCCGTCCTCGGCAGGGGCAACCGGACACCGTTGTTCGTCGCCGTCAGGTGTGCAGGAGGTGGGTCGACACCTCCCAGAGCTGTTCGGCGAGGGCGGGGTTCAGTGCCCATTCCTTGACGCCGTGGGGGTGCTGGTCGAGGGCGGCGTCGTTGCCGACGGTGTATGCCTCCTGTGCATCGTCGAGGTAGTGGCCCCCGGTGTCGGCGAGCTGGGGTGCGACGGCGGCGACCATGGTGGTCGCGGCGCCCTGCTCGACGGTCTTGTAGGTAAAGACGCCCGCGGCTGCGGCGGCGTCGAGGGAGGCGCGCTGCTGCGGGGTGAAGCTGCGTTGCAGTCCGGTGGCGACCCCTCCGGGGTTGACCGTGTTGGCGACGATGCCGTCCCGGGCCCAGCGTCGGGTGGCCTCGACGGAGAACAGGGAGTTCGCGGTCTTGGACTGCGCGTAGGCGGTCTGCGGGTCGTAGGGGCGACGCTGGAAGTCGAGGTCGTCGAAGTCGACGCCGTTGCGCATGTGGGCCGTCGAGCTGAGCGTGACGATGCGTGCACCGTTTCGGTCGGTGGCGCCGGCGGCGAGGGCGTGGTGCAGGCCGGTGGCGAGGGCGAAGTGTCCGAGGTGGTTCGTGGCGAGCTGCAGCTCGCGGCCTTGCGGGGTGCGCTCGAGGCCGCTGACGAGCCCGGCGTTGTTGATCAGCAGGTGCAGTGAGCCCTGCCAGGCTGCGGTGAACGCGTCGACCGATCCGGGGTCGGCGAGGTCCAGGCGCGGGACGTGCGGCCGGGTGGTGCCTGTGGTCGCCTTGATCTTGTCGGCGACCGCCGCTCCAGCGGCGGTGTTGCGGACGGCCAGGGTGACCTCGGCGCCCGCCGCGGCCAGTGCCCGGGCGGTCTCGACACCGATGCCCGAGGACGCGCCCGTGACCACGGCACGCAGGCCGGTCAGGTCGACCCCGTGCAGGACGTCCGCAGCGGTGCTGGTCGCGGTGAAGGGCGTGGTGATCAGCTCAGGTGTGGACACGGCGTTCACTGTACTAATTATGCAGAGACTGTTTAGTTCGCACACACCCGTAGGCTTCCTGTGTGGACGCGAGCGGGGGTGTCGCCGAACCGGGGGTGGTCCTCGATCGCCGCGAGAAGGTGTTGGAGTCGGCGGTGGTGACGTTCGCGCGCTTCGGGTACCGCAAGGCGTCCATGGAGCAGGTGGCGCAGGACGCGGGCATCTCCCGCCCGGGTCTGTACTTCCTGTTCGCCTCGAAGGAGCACCTGTTCCACGCCTGCGTGTCGCGCGCTCTGGAGCGTGACTTGGCCTTGGTAGCGGAAACCCTCGACGACAGGACACGACCACTGTCGGCGCGGTTGCTCGACGCCTTCGACCACTGGGCGGGCCGCTACATCGGTCCGCTGGTGCGGGACATCGCCGGCGTGGTCCAGGACAACCCGGACCTGCTGGGCTCGATCACCGACGTCATGCCCGCCCGGTTCGCCGACCTGGTCACCCGAGCCGTCGACGCAGAACTCGAACAGTCCTCGACCACGGCTGGGGAGGTGGCACAGACCCTGATCAGCGCGTCGGTCGGCATCAAGGCGCAAGTCGCCACCCGCGAAGAGTACCTCCAGCGCATGACCGTCGCGATCCGCCTGCTCCTGCGCTGACGCCGATGGCCGCGGCACGTTCACCACGGTGTCGAAGCGAACGGCAAGAGACCGGGGACGCTTGAGTTTGGGTTATCGGTCAGACCCGGTAGCGCTCGGCCAGGTGGGGACTCTGCCCACCGAAGGCGGCGAGGTCGGCGGCGAACACGGCGGTGAGGAGGGTGTCGTCCTCGAGCCCTGGGGCGGTCACGACCTCGCCGAGGCTGATTCCGGCGAGGGCGGCGGTGGCGACGTCGGTGGCGGACATGCGGGGCACCGCGGAGAGGTCCATGCCCTGGACTTCGTGGAGCTCGGTGGCGACGATGCCGGGGCACACGACGTGGGCGCTGACCCCGGTGCCGGCGAGCTCGGCGTGCAGGGTCTGGGTCATCGCGACCGTCGCGGCCAGCGCCCCGACGTAGGTGGCGCGCTGGCCTTGCGGGGGCGCGGCCGGGGCGGGTCCGGCGAAGGCGAGCATGCCGGCGACGTTGATGATGGTGCCGCTGCCGCGGGCGAGCATCCCGGCCAGGGCGGCCCGGGTCAGCATCGCCGGTGCCACCACCTTGACGTGCAGCAGCTCGCGCGCCTTCTCGGCTGGCAGGTCGGCCATCGGCATGTAGTGGGCGACACCGGCGTTGTTGACCAGCATCGTCAGCGGTCGGGTCGCACAGACGTCGGCCACGATGTCGATCCCGGCGTCGGTGGCCAAGTCCGCGACGAGGACTTCGGTCGTGACCCCCGCCAGTGAGGCTGCGAGCGTCCTGAGGCGTTCTTCCCGTCGACCGACGACGATCAGGTTGCACCCGTCGGCGGCCAGCCGCTCGGCGAACGCGGCCCCGATACCCGAGGACGCGCCGGTGACCAGGGCCAGTGGCGACACGGTGAGCTCCTCAGCTGTGGTGGTCATGAGGTGAGTCTCGGACCGTCGCTGGGTCGCGACCAGTCGCCCGGTTGTCCTAGGACTGGTGGCCCCAGGACAGCAGCAGGTGGGTCAGCCGACGAGGTTCTGGGTGCCGAGAACCACGGCGAGGGCGAGGCGGTCGGCGCCCTCGGTCGCCGGATCGGCGGAGTAGATCATGATCCGGAGGTCGTCGGTGGCGACGACGAGGACGTCGCAGTCCACTGTGATGGGCCCGACCACCGGGTGGTCGATGACCTTGCGCTTGGACTGTTCGTGGTTGGTGACGGGGTGGTCGGTGTCCCAGAGCTCGACGAAGCGCGGACTGTGGGTGGTGAGCTGCGCAACGAGCTGGTGCAGGGACGGGTCGGCGGGGTAGCGGGCGACGGTGCGGCGCAGGTCCGCGACGAGGCCCGCCTCCAGATCCGCTTTCTTGGTGGGGGTGAGGGCGGCGCGGGTTCCGGGGCCGACGAGGTTGCGCCACACCGAGTTCCGCTCCACTCCTCGCCACCGCGTGGTGTCGCCCATGAGGGCGTCGTAGGGCGGGTTCGCCGCGAGCAGGGTCCACGCCGCGTCGAACACCGCGACCGGGGTGTCGGCCAGCCGGTCGAGCAGCCGCTGCACGCTCGCGGTGATGCGCGAGGGAACCACTCCCGGCCCGGGGGCCACGTATCCGGCGAGCTCGTAGAGAAACGCGCGGTCGGAGTCCGACAGGCGCAGCGCCCGCGCCAGGGACTCCACGACCTGCGCCGACGGCGAGGTCGCCCGCCCCTGCTCCAGCCGCGTCAGGTAGTCCGCCGAGATCCCCGCGAGACCCGCGAGCTCCTCACGGCGCAACCCGGTGGCGCGACGGCGGGTACCCGCCGCCAGCCCCACCGCTTCCGGGGCGACCCGATCACGCCACCGGCGCACCGTCCTGGCGAACTCACCGACATCCACGACACCCAGTGTGCGGCGCCTCGTGTCGGGCTGTCCTGGCCCCCTCGGTGCCACCCGCAGGAGGGGGTGTTGGTGCGAGCGCAGCTCTACTGCGCGAGGAGGTCCCGGACGGTGCCGGGCTCGCGGCGCAGCAGGGTGCTGAGCAGGGGCCGTTCAACCACGGAACCGCGACGGTCGTGTATCGGCCGGTCCTCTGATCCCGTTGAGCGCGGCGTGCAGGATGGGCTCGCGGTAGCCGGCGTCGCCGCGGATCGCGCTCAACGCGATGACCATGTCCAGCAGCTGCTCGAGGGTCAGCTCTGCCTGGATCTCCCCGGCCTGCTGCGCGGCCGCGAGCAGGGGCCGCCCGGCGGCGAGGACCCGGTCGCGGCTGGTGTCGAACAGGGGGTTTTCCCGGTTGGTCTGCTCGAGCAGCTCCACGCCGATGTCGTGCTTGGTGGCGACGAACTCGACGAAGCAGCGCAGCCAGCGGTGGACGGCCTCCCCCGGGGTGCCGGTGACAGGCGGGTGGGCCGCAGCGCAGATGGCGTCCACCTCGTCCACGTACAGCGCCTCGAGGAGCTCTCGACGACCGGGGAAGTTCCGGTAGAGCGTGGCCATCCCGACGTCGGCCCGCCGAGACACCTCGGCCATCGACACAGCAGCGCCGGGTTCGGTGAACGCGGCGCGTGCCGCCTCGAGGATCTTGGCGCGGTTGTGTTCGGCGTCGGCCCGGCGAGGCGTGGCTCCACGGGCTGTGGTCATCGACGGGTCCTCACCCGGAAAGCCTATCCGCTACGGTAGGTGGACAGCCTGTCCGCCTGGAGGCCCGACCCGGCCGACAGGACAGCACGCCACAGCCGCCCCAAAGGAGTGAACGCATGACTGATCAGAAGACCGCGCTCGTCACCGGCGCGAACAAGGGGATCGGCTACGAGATCGCCGCCGGCCTGGGTGCCCTCGGCTACAAGGTCGGGGTCGGCGCCCGAGACGACGCACGCCGCGCGGCAGCCGTGGACAAGCTGCGCGCGGGCGGAGCCGACGTCTTCGGTGTCCCGCTCGACGTGACCGACGACGCCAGTGTCACCGCCGCCGCCCGTCTGATCCAGGAGCAGGCCGGCGGGCTCGACGCCCTGGTCAACAACGCGGGCATCACCGGCGGGCCGGAGCAGGCACCGACCACCATCGACCCCGAGACCATGCTGGCAGTCGTCCAGACCAACGTCATCGGTGTCATGCGCGTCACCAACGCGATGCTGCCGATGCTGCGCCGGGCGGCCTCGCCGCGGATCGTCAACGTCTCCAGCAGCGTCGGCTCGCTCACCCGCCAGACCACGCCGGGCAGCTTCGTGGGCCCGATCGCGGTGGCCTACGCGCCGTCGAAGACGTTCCTCAACGCGGTCATGGTGCAGTACGCCAAGGAGCTGGCGGAGACCAACATCCTCATCAACGCCGCGTGCCCCGGCTTCGTCGCCACCGACCTCAACGGCTTCCGCGGCACCGGCACCGCGCAGCAGGGCGCGGCCACCCCGATCCGGCTCGCCACCCTGCCCGACGGCGGTCCCACCGGCCAGTTCTTCGAGGACGCCGGCACCGTCCCCTGGTGATCCCACCGTCCCAGGGGCGAGTGGGCGCCGAGGATCCGGTCCCGGCTGGACCGGTGTCGGAGCGCCGCTGCCGCAGATTTGCACCGACAAAGGCTTAGTGGACAGCCTGTCCATTTCGTCGTAGCGTCGGCGCGGACATGCTCTCCACCACGGGGTGGGGGCAGACGACACCCGCCGATGACGGCGATGGAAGGACCCCACTGTGGAGTATCGAGTGTTGGGCCGGACTGGGATCGGCGTCAGCCACCTGACCCTCGGCGCGATGATGCTGGGCGCGATGGGCAACCAGGACCGCGAGGAGTGCGCCGCCATCGTGCGTCGGGCGTTGGAGGGGGGCGTCACGAGCATCAACACCGCGGACGGCTACTCCGGCGGTGAGTCCGAGGAGATCATCGGGGAGGCGCTGACCGGGGGTCGGCGCGAGGAGGTCGTGCTGACGGTGAAGACCGGGGTGTCCCGCGATGGCAACCCCAACCACGGGGGTGGCTCGCGCCGCTGGTTCACCCACGCCATCGAGGGGTCGCTGCGACGCCTGCAGACCGACTACATCGACGTCTACGAGCTGGGGGCCCCCGACCCGAGGACCGACCTCGACGAGACCCTCGGTGCCCTCACCGACCTCGTCGCCGCCGGCAAGGTCCGCTCGTTCGGCACCTCGAAGATGCCGCCCTCGCTGATCGCGGAAGCCCGGGCCCTCGCTGAGCGCCGTGGGCACGGGGTGTTCCGCACCGAGGAGGCGCCGTACTCGATCCTGAACCGGGTCGTGGAGTACGACCTGCTCCCGGTCTGCCAGCGCCTCGGTGTCGGCGTGTTCGCCTTCGGTGTCCTCGCGGGCGGTTGGCTGTCGGGCCGCTACCGCAGCGGTGAGGAAGTTGCGTTGTCGGGGCCCCGTTCACGCAGCCCCCAGATGGACGCCGCCGCCCCGGGCAACGCCACCAAGCTCGCCGCCGCCGACGCCCTCGGCGCACTCGCCGACGACAGCGGACTTACCCTGGTGCAGCTCGCCACGGCGTGGGCGGCGCAGCACCCCGCGGTCAGCAGCGTCGTCATCGGCCCCCGCACCCTGCAGCAGCTCGAGGGATACCTCGCAGCAGAGAACACCGATCTCAGCCGCGATGTCCTCGATCGCGTCGATGCGATCGTCGCACCCGGTGTCACCCTCGACCCGGCCGACACCATGTGGGTGCACGGCACCCGCGCGCTCGACGCCACCCAGCGACGCCGCTGAGCGAGCGTGATCCCGACCCGGGGGGGGGAGGGGGGGTGGCGAACTCGGAGTCGCGGTGGCGGCAAGGGGGGCAACAGTCCCGCACGGCACCGTCGGTCGTACCCGGTCGCCACCGGTGGCAGCCTGGACGTCGTGACGACGACCGGGCCGCGGGTGATCGGGATGATCGGTGGGATGAGCTGGGAGTCCAGCGCGCAGTACTACCGGCTGGCCAACGAACTGGTGCGCGAGCGTCTCGGTGGCCTGCACTCGGCCCGTGTCGTGTTGGCGTCGGTGGACTTCGCCGACATCGAGGCATTGCAGGTCGCCGGGCGTTGGGACGAGGCCGGGCAGCTGCTTGCTGATGCGGCCACGGGACTCGAGGCCGCCGGCGCGGAGCTGCTGCTGATTTGCACCAACACGATGCACAAGGTCGCCAACCAGGTCCAAGCCGCCGTCAGCATTCCGCTGCTGCACCTGGGCGACGCGACCGCGGCGGCGGTGACCCGGGCCGGGCTGGCAACGGTGGGGCTGCTGGGCACCGCGTTCACCATGGAGCAGGACTTCTACCGCGACCGGCTCGCCAGCCACGGCCTCCGGGTGCTCATCCCACCACCGGAGGACCGCGCCGAGGTCCACCGCATCATCTACGACGAGCTGTGTCTGGGTGTCGTCCGCGAGGAGTCCCGGCAGGCATACCGCGACGCCATCATGCGCCTGGTCCGTGCAGGTGCTGAAGGTGTCATCCTCGGCTGCACCGAGATCGAGCTGCTGATCTCCGACACCGACAGCCCGGTCCCCGTCTTCGCCACCACCCGCCTGCACGTCGAAGCCGCCGTGGACGCCTCCTTGGTTACCCGCGACAGCGTCTGACGCCTGCAGCACCATCGCCGGTCGGCGATGGTGACTGGGTGGCAACGCGGTGGCCCGGCCGTGTCGGGCTGCCCCGTCGGCGGATGATGAGGCCATGATCAGAGAAGCGGTGTCATGACGTCGAGCGGATCGACACCACTCGCGCAGGCCAGGGCCGTGCGCTTCGACCGCTACGGCGGTCGGGAGGTGCTGTCCGTGCGCGACATCCCCACGCCGCGACCCAGGCCCGGAGAGGTGCTCGTCGAGGTCCGGGCCGCAGGCATCAACCCAGGCGAAGCTCTGATCCGTTCCGGTGTGCTGCACGAGCTGCTGCCGGGCACCTTTCCCTCGGGTGAGGGCACCGACTTCGCCGGGGTCGTGCTCGAGACCGGGACCGGGGTCGCCGACATCGGTGTCGGGGACGCGGTCCTGGGGTACGCCTGGAACCGCTCCAGCCACGCCACTCATACCGTCGTCCCGGCGACCCAGCTCATCGCCAAGCCGGATGCGCTTGACTGGGAGGTTGCCGGGGCACTGGATGTCGCCGGCACCACCGCCGTCGCCGTGGTCCGGGCCGCGGCGCCGGCACCGGGCGAGGTGGTGGCGGTCTCGGCGGCGACCGGCGGGGTCGGTGCGCTGGTCGTTCAGCTGCTGGCGCGGCGCGGGGCGACGGTTGTGGGGATCGCGTCGGCGGCGAGCGCCGAGTGGCTCACCGACCACGGCGCAACTGCGGTCGAGTACGGCGATGGGATCAGCGAGCGGCTTCGCTCCGCCGCCCCGAACGGGATCGACGCGTTCATCGACCTGTTCGGACCCGAGTACGTCCGCCTGGCCGTTGACCTGGGCGTCGAGACCCAGCGGATCAAGACCATTGTCTTCTCTCACGCCGCGACCGAGCTTGGCGTGCAGGTGGCCGGCGCAGCATCCCTGGCCGACCCGGAGATTCCGGCCGTGCTCGGCGAGCTGGCAGATCTGCTCGCTTCCCGGGCGATCGACCTTCCCATCGCAGCGACATACCCGCTCGACCGCGTGGGCGACGCGTTCGAACAGCTCGAACGACGGCACACCCTCGGCAAGATTGTCCTCCTGCCCTGACCGGAACCCGTCGGCGGCACCAGCCGGCACCACAAAGCCGACCGGTGACCGGTCAGCAATCGGGTGCGGGCACCCGACTGGACCTGGTGGGCTGCGTGCCCCCGGGCACGGCTGATCTGCCGCAGCCCCACGCTGCGCATCAGCCGCTCAACCGTGCGCCGCGCTACCGGCGGAGCTGCAGCAGACCCGAACTCTCCCCGCCGGGTGATGAACGAGGTGGGCATGCGATGAACCACACCGAGGCGGTGGACAGGGCGTGGCGGGCGCACCGGCCACCCTACGTACGAGGGGACGTCACACCTGGAGAGTTGTCCCGTCCGTCGCGGGATCCTCACCGCCGCCTGCTCGATATTTCTGCGGGTGAAGGCCGTAGCGTCGGACCGTCCCGCCGTCGCACTTGCTGGAGCCCGCCCATGCCCGACCCTCTCTCCGCCGCCGAGGTCGAACGCGTCCTCGTCGTGGTCGCCCACCCCGACGACGCCGACTTCGGCGCCGCCGGCACCACCGCCACCTGGACGCGGGCGGGGGTCGAGGTGATCTACCTGCTGTGCACCTACGGCGACCAGGGTGGCTTCGACGACACCCCGCGCGAGCAGGTGCCCGCCATCCGTGAGGCCGAGCAGCGCGCGGCAGCCGCTGCGGTGGGAGTGTCCGACGTCCGCTTCCTGACCGGGTACCACGACGGGTCGCTGGACCCCACCCGCGAGCTGCAACGCGACATCGTCCGGGTGATGCGCCAGGTGCGCCCGCGCCGGGTGCTGACGCAGAGCCCAGAACGCTGGTGGGACCGCATCGGCGCCTCCCACCCTGATCACCTCGCCGCCGGGGAGGCCACGATCCGCGCGCTCTACCCCGCCGCGCGCAACCCGTTCGCCTTCCCCGAACTGCTCACGCAGGAGGGCCTGGAGCCCTGGACGGTGGACGAGGCATGGCTCATGGCCGACGAGCGGGCCGATCACGCGGTCGACATCACCGACACCTTCGACGCCAAGCTCGCCGCCCTACGCGCCCACGCCAGCCAGACCGCACACCTCGGCGACGGCCTGGAGGAAAGGCTGCACTCGTGGGGCACGAAGGTTGCTGAGAGCGCCGGGATGGGGCCGGGGCGTCTGGCCGAGGTCTTTCGGGTGGTCGCCACCGGGTGAGGCGCCGCGGCACGATTCCAGTCGTCCCGCACGCCGATCGGCGGATCCTGGCGGTCATCGCAACAGCAGTGCCTTGCAGCAATGGGGTGATGAGACCCTGCCGCTGCCCACAGGGCCGGCTTACGGGCGCCGCGACCGCCGCACTGGTGATCCCCTTTCGGTCGCTTTTGTCAACGACGCCGGCAACGTCATCCCAATGGAGGACGTCACCATCGTCGCCCCCACACCCTGACACGACAGGCCCGACCCTACGACACGAAAGTGCCATGACAGCCACCCCGAACGACGACCTGTTGCCAGCTCTCAGAGAGTTGAACGCTACCGCCTCGTTCAACAGGTGGGCAGGAATGACGGTGGTCGCCGCGTCACCCGGCCAGGTGACCCTTCGCCTCGCGTGGCGTGAAGAACTCGGCCAGTACTCCGGCCATCTGCACGCCGGGATCGTCGCCGCGCTCATCGACACCGCGTGTGGGTTCGCTGCGTACACCCTGAGCGGGCCGGTCGCCGCCTCGCACTGCGCCGTCAGCTACCTCACGCCCGGCGCCGGTCCGACGTTCACCGCCACGGCCACCGTGGCCAAGGCCGGCCGCCGGCAGATCTTCACGAACGCCGAGTTGCACGGCGAACGAGACGGCCGCCCGGTACTCATCGCGCAAGGACACACCCTGCTGATCCCCGTCGGCGGACAGCCGTCCGCGACGCGGTAGCAACGGTGCACCCGCCGAGCGGCGCTGTCGGGCCGCGCCGAACCGTCAGTCGTTGAGCTGTACGAGCGCATCGCCGAGCTCAAGAAAATCTAAGGAAACTCGAGTCTCGGTAGCCGAACGTCGACGGGTCCGCCGTCGACCTTGGACGTGGCGAATCGTCCGACGTTCACGGTTGTCCCGTAGACCGCCCGATCACCGGACGGTCTGCCCGCAGACGATTCTATCCGGGCATTACGCGGCAGTGAGCGTCCTCGAGGCGCCGCACTTTGGGTGGACCCCATGTCGGCCTCGCCTCAGCCGCACCAGCGGCACGTTGGTAGCGGGCCCGGCCGAGAAACACCTCGGCCTCGGCCTCGACCGCCGTCTGGATGATTAACCGGGCGCCGAGGCGGGTGATGTCCTCGATCACCTCGCCCCGCTCACGTGAGCCGTCGAACAGGGGATCGATCTCGCTGCGGATACGGTCGGTGGCACATACTCGTGCAGGCACGGGCGTGGATCCTTCCATCGCTGAGTTGGTAGCTCGTGAAGGAACCGACGTCC
>JAABUH010003914.1_pt1 | contig 12400 bp, 14 predicted proteins | sample 5559121 | NCBI WGS metagenome assembly JAABUH01 (sample SAMN10711871, study PRJNA513364) | rock metagenome | isolation source: Antarctica rocks | place: Antarctica: Victoria Land, Battleship Promontory nord | collected 2015-12-28 | reverse complement strand
GTTGGTTGGGAGAGACGGCTGGTAGAAGGATCGTGGAGGAGTGATCTATGATCTGGCGGAGAAGAGGATCGAGGGTGGGAAATACGTGCGAGCTGAAGAAGCACATCGTAGGCAGCCGAGCGAGGCTCAAAAGGGTGAGACTAACGATCACTGATACTAGGGCTCGCACCCGTAAACATCAGGGTGAGTTGATACTGCGTGGAACTTCGGGCGGGCTGGAGAGAAGACAGGCGATCTGACGTAGAGGTTCGCAACATCCCGAAGTTCAACGGAAGGAACAAGTGCGAAATTCCCGCCAGAGAGGTCGGTGCTTCCCTTACGGTCACACAGTCGCCGGCAAAGGCCGTTACAGGTAAGTACAGGATCACCTATGGCCCCTGGGACCTATCACCGCGAATACATCTCATCTCCTTTCAGCATCGCATCTCCTGCTCTCTACCTTCTCCGCCATAACACCCGCATCCATACCACCCTTCACTCCAAGTGACGTTTGGGCTGTAAGCTAAGCAATCCGGCGGGAGACACCCGGCTGTTGACAAGGCGCGACGTTGAGACCTGTCTTAATTGTCAGATACTAACCTGACCTTTGCTTCTCCTCTATACTTACCGCCGAAGTGCAGATGTCCTGTGCAGCCTGCAACGGGCTTTGGTCGCTCTGGTCAAGCTTTTATTCCTGTTAGCGATTACACAACGGGATCCAAGCGAGGAAGACTTGCCCTTACTGCCAGGGTGGGTGCTCCAAGCCTACTCTCGTATGACCGTCCACTGGCCGTGCCGGACTACGAAATGTCCTCGTTGGCTCGTTGCTTTCCAGGAGGGATGGATGCTCACATGTTGGCTAACACCTCGACCACCTTGCACATCATGTCCCATATCCGACAAAGGGGAGACGTTGTTGTTGGTGGCTTGTTGGTCTGAGTGAGGGACTCGGTCTTCATGTCCTCCGCCATAAACGTCTTCATGTCCTCCGCCATAACCTGCTTCGGAAGCCACCTGTCTCGCCGGGTGTTGGGAGATTCTGCGTGGTCGGGAATGTGGAGGGGCGATGCGGATAGGGTTCGCCAGAAAATCGGATGGCCGCTTTGTAGTGGAGGAGGACTGGGATGGTGTCTCAAGAAGTCGTGGAGTAGCGTCCTGAATCTGTAAGCATAGCATGAGTCAGATAGGTGGGAAGAACGTTCGAAGCCTCACTCACGCTTGCTGTCGAGGATAAGGCACTAGCTTGATAAAGAATCTTAATACACTCATCCTCGAAGCTTTATGGGTCAGGTCAGGCCAGCTCACTCCACTCCAGCAGATAGATCAACGGAACGGCTGACTTACTGTTCGAACTCGATCGGGCTGTCCAGTTGGAGGCGATACATGTTGAACTCAATCCCAAGCTTCTTCGTCACCAGATTCTGCCCACTAGTCAAGACTCTGAAGGCACCAACAGGAGTCACTTCAGTGCAGAACCAACCCACTAGGTAGGATCGATCAGATTCACGCTCCATCCGAATCCCGGAGTCTATAGTCGACCCCGTTGGTACAGTGCTCTAAATAACCATCATTTGTGTACAGAGGCTCTGAATACCAGCATCGTCAGTGGAAGTCACTCATCAAGGAGATCAAGATCAATCGTGGAACTCACTGGCCGCCTTTCTCTTCACGAATCAAACCATCAACGATAGCTGGCGGCGAGAAGGCGCAAAGGGAGAGCGAGCAAACTCACCTGGACATCCGGAACTCGTCCTTTAGACCTGGGAAAACACACATGAGAATGTGGCCGATGCGATGTGCGGAAGGAGTCTGACGTACCAGCACACCTTGATGTAGGTGGAATCGGGTAAGGCGCTGTCAGATGGCATTTTGATGGAATAAGTATGTGATGGGAAGGAGACTGTGATGGGAGGAAGGAAAGCGAGAAAACAAAATCGAAACCTCTGTCTTGCACGTGATATTGGCCTCCGGTGTGGGGAAGACCGACGCAACCGCCTCCCGATTGGTCTTCCGCAATGGATGAACAGCTCCTCGTGCACGCTTCAACAGCGCTTGGACAGCGGCGAGGTGGCTGTTTCGTTCTCGGAGGACGGTTCGAAATTGAGAAAAACCGTCAGAGAATAGTATGATGCCATTGCGTAATTCAAGGAGGAGGGGGAGGAGGTCATTACGTGGCGTTCGTTCGGGAGAATGGATGCTGGTGGGAATCGAATGACCAATGTGTTGAGGCAAGATCAACCATCAGCGAAGCATTCGATGGAGATCGGACGCCAATAATGCTCCTTTATTAGTCGAGTCAAGCCGTCGAACGCGAACCTGATCAAAGCAAAACCGCCCGTTTCCCAATTCCTAGATTCTGATATTATAGGACCGGCTAAGCATCATGGCGAATCCGAATCGATATTCGCTTCGATGCAACATTCAAGCGAACGCGACGAAGTAATGTTCCGGTACTCAAAGGTGGATTGGCTACCTACCTTCAAGATACCCATCCTTCAGATGGTTGCTCCGCTTGCAGATGTCCCGCGGGTGTTTGAGGACACCCTACAAGCTTTGCTACAGGAGCCTTCTGCATGCCCTCGATCGAAGTATGGCGAATTCCAGGTTTTGGTGAAGGGGTGTACTTCGGCAAACCCCACGTTTCTCGACAATTTCGGAAGCAAGACCAAATGGTGGTCCTCAATCACGATGGAAGCGGTTTTAAAAGTCGTCCAGGAACATGCTCGACGAAGAGGGTTAGCATCAGCTGTTGTGGACGGTCGTTTCGCCACCACCTCCGAGGGGGCACTTCCGAAGAATGGACATTGCGTGGGACGCATCATCGGACGAGCCCATGGCCTTTCGCGAAGACCTGAAGACACGAATACCCTGGCCTGCTCTTGGCAAAGACTGGTCTTTTATCAACTCTAGTGGTGTAGTAGCAACGCGAAACCAAAAGCATTTCGTGGAAGTGGTCATATTTGCCAAGCAGAAACTGGTGCTAGCGTATGATGGGGCAGAGGGATTACACAATCATCCTAGATTCTGGGAGGTGAGCCACTTGCACAAGCGAACTTCCGTCCACGCTCACTTTCGATATTGCTACGGACATGGACAGCGCTAGGATAGCATACGATGTGCAGCGAAACAAATTGCCTGCTGATGTTGCCCGGGGTAGGATTGTGGTACCTAATACACCGGTCAGTCTGCATATCGAAAGCATGATTTACTTTCTGTCGCAGGCAATGCGCCATCACCTGGGTTGGATCAGGCAAAGTGACACATACAGCTGTGGCCCGGACAGCAGCAGCGATCTTACTGGTCCAAGGTATTATGCCATCAGCTCGTGCATTGAGCTACCTCACGCGAAGCGACATGGATGACCCGATTTTGTTGAACCCAACTCAGCTTTGGGAGCTTCGCCAACGAATTCTTGTTGATATGGCTTCGGGCAGCTACCGGAGTAGATCAGGCGGGTCATCAGTTCGAAGAAGGAGTAATTCGCCTTCATGCGACCCGTTGTTTGCAGGAATTCCAGTTGCTGAATGCTCCCAACCTCTGTAGAGAAGCTATACATATTATGCATGAGAAGAAGACTACGAAGCAGCACCAGACGCATCATTCGAATGTGATTCCGGCCCCTCTTCGGGCTGATACTTACGCGAAGTCTCCTTGAGAACAGAAACCTCAGTCTCCAGACCCGTTACCCTGCCATCGTTACCCTGCCATCGTTACTCCCTCTCTTGTCAGACCTCCTGCACCATGCCTCGAGCTCAAGCTCCATTTCCTCCTTTGACCGTGTTGTCTCGCTCACCGCTTCGTTTCGCTCGACAACAGCGGAATCATGCAGACCCTTCGCTGACCTCCTTCGCCTCATTTAACTCCTTGATCTTGTTATCAAAGAGCTCGCGCGAAGTGCTAACCTCCTCATCAAGAAGACTGTTTCGAGTCGCGAGGCTTTTGATCTCGTTTTCCTTTCCAACTACCTCCTTCTCCTCATCCACCCCCCTTCTTCTTCGAAGCCATAGCAGCCACCTTCCTAGCCTCGATCATAGCTTTCATCTGACGTTCCGCATCCGCCGAGTACTTGCATCGCGCTCGGATAGACGCGCCGTACTTGTGGAAGAGGACAGTGAAGGGTGTACAGGCGAGTGCTAGGAAGCCTGGGAGCGCGGCCGCCCAGTGTATACCTAGGCGGTCGTACCTGTACCCTGGATGAGCTTTACTACTTCACATCGAGGTTTTCTCCTTCCCGCTCACATATACGTCATGAATCGGAGATTAGGAAGGTGGTCACTCGGTGATTGACTATTGAGGGAGAGGAAGGTACTTACAGCGGGAAAGCAGCTCCAGCCAAAAGAAACGCAGCACCGAATTCGCATCCAAGAGCACCACATGCTTCCTCCAACGATTTATGCGCCACTCGGCGATTCGGCGATGACACGGCACTAGACCCCCTCTTTCTGTGTGGTGATCATGTAAGTGATATCAACAGAGGAGTGACTTCATCATCCTTCCCTTGCACCTTCCCTCACCATGTCGGTCACGCGAGAAGAACGAAACCCCGTGCAATACCTCGGTCTCTCCTCGGCGACCGGTCGTCATCCAACCGATCACCCATTCCGAGGTCCACCACTAGATCCCACCAAACCTCGTCCATTAGGCAACTGGGTCATAGTACTCACCGTTCTACCTCTACCGTTGTGGACTTACTTTCTGCTACGGTATAACGTCTTCGGCGGTTCTTTAGGCGGCAAAGAGTTTGGATTCAATACCGCTTTGGTACCGTCTATGGATCTGGTCGATAGCTTCTCCCAGGCTTTGGGAGAAGGTAGATTGAGACCTGGGAACGTGATGGTTCTGGACGAAGCTTTGACAGCTTGGATGATGGTGAGCCGAGTGTACCAGTTGCCAATTGCCCTGCATCTTCGCTTTCGAGCAATCGAATCCTCCCTCACTCTCAAGTGATCGCTTAAGTTCGCTCACGTTCACGACAAACCAACGCCCGAATGACCATAACCTTAGCCCTAACCGGTGCGATCTTCCACATAGGTTTCGCAACGATCTGTAACGCCGTGTTCACCTATCGAGTCTCAAGGGGTTGGCAATCGTCCTTGGTCTCGAGATGGCCCCAGTATTTATCCTTGGTTTGGGTCTTGGTCTCATCGGTTGGGGAGAGCTGGATGGATTGGAGGAAGAGGTGTTGGAAAGATGATCCGGGAAATAAGGGGAAGGTGTTTGATCAAGGTGGGTTTGGGTGTGGGTTGTCTTCGTGCCCAAACCTTCACGTAGCCAGTGGCCAGTCAGCTTCGGATCCTTCTTGATCATGTCACCTGCTTGCCCCCTTCCCATGCTGAGATTGGGAAGTTCACGACTAACTCGTGGATAGCCGGCTTCAACCTATCCCGTCATCCGAAACACGTCTGCTTCATCATCTACCGAAGTCTCGGGATCGCCCTAGCCACAGGTTCACCATACACTACCCTCGTGATGTTGGCCTTCCAGATGAATTATTTCGTAGGGACGGTGGTTCCGGAGATAGAGGGGTATATGGCTTGGAAGTACGGCGAGAAGTGGGAGGTGAGTCGTTTTCTCGGTTGATGGTGGCTGGTAACTAAGCGCGGTTGGGTTGTTCGCAGGCGTACACTAAGGAGGTCGTGTATAAGCTCGTTCCGTGTGTCTACTGAGAGGCGGAGGAGAAGATCCAGACTCAGGAAAGATTTGAAGCTTTTTGCAATCCCCCACGAGACTTTAAGATATGTGACCGGGTGGTCGCCCAGATGCACGATCTTATACGAAATTTCACTGCTCTAAGCTCGCTGATCATGCCCACGGATGTCCTAGGGGGCCGAGGGTGATTTCAAGTGCCTCGCTGTTCTTCACTTCACCACGAGTACTGTCAACGTGGTTGTCTCAACCGCAGCCATACCCACTTTAGCTGATTTCAACACACACTTCGTTCTTGGTGAATCTCACAGTCTGCGGTCCCTGCTTCTTATAACACTTCACATTGTCCACAACGTTTGGCGAGTCATCTTGCCTATCCCAAACACCTTGAATCGCGCTGAGCGGGAGGAGAGAGTTTACGAGAGCCCCTTGAAGCCTCGCTTTCATGGTGCTTTCGTGGTCATACACACGAACCAGTGTCGAGTCGTGGCCTTGGGGAAAAGATGTTGAAGGGTTGCTTTATGACAGGTATGGCCTGTGGTCATCGTTAAAATCATCGGAATCTCGTTCCTCAGTCAAGGCACCACGATCGAGAAGGGGACGATCATCCAGATGGGTACACCGAGCGGAATCGGATGGGCTCGGAACCCGAAGCGGACTATCAAGGATGGTGAGGAGATGAGGATTTGGTTCGAAGGCATCGGGACTTTGGTCAATACATTCAAGTATCTGTAGAAGGTCGTTGACTGAACGTGTTTGGGAGCGCCGTACAAAAGCCAGGGCATTCAGAAGGTAGCAACTGGATGGCAGTTGCCGTCTTATAAGTTAAGCGACCGTGATACCAGAAGCCACCCAGCTCTACTCTACCTCAATCGTATCTATTGAGCTTTTTATCCCTCGGACTTCGGATCCTCCAATCCACACACGACTCAACGCCAACGCTCTCACCAGACGCCAGACCCATCCAAAGGGTTGCTTTGATCGAAGATCAGATCCGCCCTCATACCCGCCTCTATGACTCCCCTGTCTCCGAATCCAAAACTGCTGTGCCGGTAGACTCGTGGCAGCACCCAAAGTGTCCGCCGTTGATAGTTCGGCCACTACTGACAACTTTAGCTCACGATGTAGGGAGAACCATGTTGCAGTTTGTTGCAGATGATGTCTCGGAATGCGCATCGTTCCCAGCCAGGATCGAGACGCCAGCCTTGATCATCTTTACGACGGACTCTCGAGCGTTGGAGTAATCTCGTGGCTTTGAACGACTTTTCTGCAGGAGCCGTTGGTTGCGCTGAACGGACAGGATACCGATCAGGAGGATACGCATCGTAAGCAGACCGAGTAAAGCCCACCATCCGAAAGGCTTAGTCATGCCCTTCATCATGACCAGCGTCGGTATGACCGCCTGCTCTTTCAAGCCACCATGTCAGACATCATCTGGTCGTCCAAGATGTCATCAAGGGGACTGTGGGTGAGAATGTCGGTTCCCGAATCGGACAGCGATACGCCAAGCTCGATGGTGACGTCATGAGCGACGACCTGTTTGCCATCTTGATGAGCAGCGAAGACGAGGGCATTGAGTGTGACCTGACTCGGTCCAGGGTTATCCGAGATCATATTGATGAGACCGCTTCCCTCCCTAACTCTCTCCTCTCTAGCAACGCCTTCGCATCCGTCTCGTCGTTGACCATCCCCTCTGAGGGGAGCTGGAGTATCATGCTATGCAAACTGCCTGATACGGTCGCTGGAATTCCTGCGCTTCGAATCTCGGGTACCGATCTCCCGTCGTAGCTAGATCCGCTGTCGAGTCCAACCTCGACTTTGGCCAGCAAGCCTTGTCGATCGCGGTTGTGATCCCGTATGAACGCTGGGTCTCAGAGGTCTTGGAAGCTTCCCAGAAGGACGTGCGCATCGATAAGTTCTGGGAGAACGGTGCACTCGGTCCCATCTATGACCTCGGTTGCGTCATCTGTCGTAGTGATAAGAGCGATGTTGAGATCGCCTCAGATGACTTCGCTACGGGTCGTAACCTGAAGATGGTACCCATCAAAGAAGATAAACGTTGCTGAAAACTGTTTTGCGAGGTGTCGATTTGGATGAAGACATGCTCCGGTTGTCCGCTGACGGAGTATCAAGATTTCCTTTGGGTCAGGATGGGTGACAAAAAAGTCTGCATAGGCCTGTGCAAGTATACGGCAAGCAACGTACCACGCATTATGTTTTCAGCGGGCAAGTAGATGATAGGTGATGACACCCGTTGCCCCTAGAAAGTCCCACGTTCAGGGCTCGCTCGAGCTTATCAAATGGCTCTCATCCCCCGTATGGCGGATGTGGGACAAGCCAAACGATGTGAGGGAACGCCGCTCTCACGAACAAGGCGGGCATACATCCTTCCCGTTCGAGGCGGAGATCTCCCTCCTACCTTTCCGCAAGGCAGGGAACAAGCCATACGACCAGACTCTTCGTCCATGTGTACTTCGTCCTCTCTCGTCCCACTTAACAATGAGCGCTCGCACTTACCACCCCCTTATCCCTTCCCCCTTCTCCTTCACTCCTGACTCACGATGATCGCCTCCTATCATGCTTGCTGTTTTGTGTTTGTAGCGTGCTTGGTGTCCGGACTCCCAGCTTCACTTGTCGCCCGAAATCAGCCGCCCACGGTCGAGACTCAGAACGGCACTTTACTCGGATTCTATTCCTCTTCTTATAATCAAGACTTCTTTTTGAATGTCCCGTACGCCGGACCGCCAATCGGAAACCTACGCTTTCAAAGTCCCGCACCGTTGTCAGAGAAGTATGAGAATCGAGACGCTTCGTACTACGGACCTGCCTGCTTCGGCTACAATAACATGGCGGCCATCAGTCAGGTATACACGAACTATTCCGAGGACTGCCTCACCCTCAATATCGTCAGGCCTTCAGGCCAAGATGGCTTATCTGTCTGAAAGATACTCGATGGGATCAATGTGTTGACTTTGGCTTCGTGATAGATACAATACGTCGTATCTGGTTCAGCAGTCTACTGAGGTATGAGATCAGTCCCATCTGGCTCACACGATTTAGCCGACATTTGAACCCAGATCAACGAACCGATCATCGGCATCACCATCAATTACCGTTTAGGGCCGTGGGGCTACTTGGCTTCCCAAGATATTCTTGATGATGGAGCGGCGAATGCTGGTCTCAAAGACCAGCGCATGGCCTTCCAATGGATCAAAGAAAACATCGCGTCGTTCGGTGGTGATCACAACAAAATCACGATCATGGGTGAGAGTGCTGGTGCGACCTGTAAGCAATTCTCCCTCGAACTTCAAGGGAGGATCGTTAAAGGATACTGGTCTTAGCCGTGGGTTATCAAATCCTTGCATACTCCGGCAACAACGGCGACCTTTTCCGCTCGGCCATCATGGAAAGTGGAAGCCCATTTAACCCGACAGAGAGTGAGTCACTTCCGGATTCGACTTCCAGATCAATGTCAATGGCTTCTTCAGTCGTTGGGCTTGATACCTATCAGCCGATCTATAACGCCCTCATCAATCAGGTCGGCTGTGGCGGTTCATCCACCTCTTCGTCTTCGCCATTGGAATGTTTACGCTCTCTATCTTCGAGCACTTTACAAGCCACGCTCTCGCAAGCACCCTATAACTCGAGTTTCAACCCGTTCATCGATGGCACATTCCTGCTTTACTTTCCCAGTGTGGCTCTGTCCAAGGGAGCTTATGCTCGCGTCCCGATCATCATCGGTACAAATAACGGTGAGTGGCGCGACTGAAGAGACTGGTTCAGGCCCTCTTATGATGTACCGACTCTTTTAGACGAAGGTACCCTATTTACGCCGGGGTTCGCGCCTAAGGGAGTGGCTAATGACTCGGACTTTGGGGAGTTACTCAGTGAGCGAACGCCAGGTCGACAATGTTGAAGCTGCAGATTGACAAAACACAAAACAGGCAGAACGGGAGCGCTCACGCCAACCGACATTGCGTATCTGACCACTCTCTACCCGATTGTACCTTCTTTAGGCTCCCCCTACGACACCGGTAACGACTCAGCTGCTTTCCCGCCCACGCTCGGGGTTCAGTTCAAGCGTGCGGCGTCTTATATCGGTGAGTCGGTCTCTAGCCTTTTTGGGACAGTAAGCTGACTTCTACATTCATTTTGCAGGCGATGCCTTGTTCATTGCGAACAAACGTCGCGTAGCGCAAGCTTGGGCCGCTTCAAACCTCCCTGTATATACCTATCGCTTCGATACCTTGACGACCAGTACGCTTCCGAACGTTATCTTTGGTGTTTACCATACGACCGAAATCGCCTTTGTCTTCCACAACATCGATGGAATCGGATACTCGACAGGAAACCCATTCGCAAATCAACCCTCGTCATATGTTGCCTTGTCGGATTATATGTCTCACCTATGGATCAGTGAGCGGAGCACATCGGAGACATAGGCTGTATATTGACAAACATGACGATAGGCTTCATCGCTACAGGCAACCCAAATTCCGCCTTGTCGGCTGGTCATGTATCCTGGCCTGACTATCGAGCTACGGCATCCAACCTTGTCCTCCAACCTCGCTCGAGCTACGTCGAGGAGGACAATTTCCGCTCCGCGCAATTGACATTCATCAACAGCATCCCCGGCACATACATGCGCTAGGTTCAACTCTTAACCTCATGGGAGAGAGTTGATAGCTTATATCGGTGTCCACAGTCAAACCGGACGCTGTGTGGTCGGCGGGAAAAGCACTTTTGATAGCGGAGGGCGGAGAGAGCGGACACTGAATTGAATCTACCTTAAGGAAGGGCTTATTGGGGCTGGAGCCGTAGTCGCATGTATCGTATGCAATGTGACTGAGTGCAAGTATTGCTCACAGATCGTTATAAGATTCCTTACTTCTCTCTCGTCGGCAGAACGGCGAATCCACAAGAGGTACAATCGAATCTCCAAGAATAAGGGAGGAGATACTCGGGGGTCCGGGCGCTTTGACTAGTTAGCCGGCTTTCGCAGGCCGTTACCGGACAGGGTCTGGGTCCCAATGTCGGGCCAGGCTGACCTTACGGCTCACAGGAATAGAATCTGGAATTTTAGATCAGGATGGTATCCACCTCGAATATATCTCTGAATCCTCTGAGTCGCGAAACACCTCCCCCACTCGGCATCATCGACGGGCACTGTGCTGGCCCTTTGGTCGCCTTTGACCTTCCGGCACTCACTCCGCCTCTGTCGTAGCTTCAATATAGGCCAGGAGAACAAGGTATAAGAGAGATGGGTTTGAGAGACGGGAGAACCAGCAATTAGAGATTGAGAGTCATTGATAGTCACCTATAATCATTCACAGTCACCTAGTCTCGTCGTACTTGATCTAGCCTTTGCATTGCTTAGCCTATGCTAATCGACCGGCACTTAATTCGGCTACACCCTCACGTGTCCTCGAGTTATTCAAGCTAAGTTTGGCATCGGTAGCCTAACGTCTTCGCCAAAGTCTAGTCAACCATCGTCGATTTCAGGAGCTGAGCGTCGGGCCATATTGCTGGTCGACGTAAGCACCGTGACATTTCCGCTCCGAGCAACGCAAAATCGATTCACGATTTGTGAATGGGAAAGTTGAGTGACAGGAGTTTATGATGTCCATCGCGGCGTTATAGGTGGGGAAGATTCCGTATGGTCGGGAGGGCTCTCGCGTGTTCCGTGAGCGCGAGACGTCGAACGGCTCTCCTGGGAGGAGCTCGAAGCGGAGATGGGTGCCAAAGATATCTTGAGCTGGTTGAGACATGGCGGAAGGTACGGGAGCCACGAGATAAAAATGGACACGATGAAAGCGAACGACCACAAGAGAGTGGGGGAGCAAAAACAAACATTTAGTCCGTGCTTCCTCGCTTCAAGCATACATACCTAGGAGCTTTACGTCGCATAGCTCGTACCAAGCAGGGACCGGAGGGCGTATGAATCGTTCCAACTTCGGCACAGGCCAATGAGTCTGGGAAGAGAGACATTTGTAATTTCGGCGTACGATGTGCGGTTGGGAACACTACAAAGATGAGGGTTTTATCCTCGTTGCGGATTTCCTTCCGCCTGTTTTCATGGGCTGGTCAAACGTTGCTCATAGAGGACTCCCTTCAATCCATTTCGCGGTGAATGACCCGTCAATATCCAGAAAAAGGATGAAGAGATGATCTGTCGGTCTTGTAGGGGGACCAGAGAGTCCAGGACACTCTAAATGGGTCACAACCCGAAAGAATTCCCTCCAGACCTCCGCTGGGGACGGACTCCGTAAAGCCAGTGTCTCCCATATCCTCCACCAGCTCCCAGAAACTCCGCACAATGATATCAATCACCACCTAGCTTCCTTGCTGCCACATAGCCCTCGACTACCTTGTTGAGTGGTTGTCGTAGGGATACAACTTCAAATGCTTCCAGCATGGCGGCCAACACATGAAGAAGGCTACAGCAGCTGAGACATGTGCCAAGTGGATGCAGGAGAACGAGTGCAAGACTTACAGAGACCTTGAAGCGATCACCAAGACGGTTAGCTTGAGTATCATGTCATGCCCGCTGATTCGGCCTAGATCCGCGATCTACTGCATGATTGGGGTATTGCTCGCCACTGGAGGAACTCCACAGGGCTTGGGGCTGATGGCCAGCCTGCTGGGAAGCAGCTTATGGGTTAGGGGGTTAGGGGGTGTATCTAGGTGCATCTGGTTGTATATATGGGTCTGGTGGTATCGTTGTTGAACCCTCTAACTTAAATCAAAGTCGTCCAATTTCACCAAGTTCCGCCAA
>JAABUH010003912.1_pt1 | contig 12403 bp, 10 predicted proteins | sample 5559121 | NCBI WGS metagenome assembly JAABUH01 (sample SAMN10711871, study PRJNA513364) | rock metagenome | isolation source: Antarctica rocks | place: Antarctica: Victoria Land, Battleship Promontory nord | collected 2015-12-28 | reverse complement strand
GCATAGGAGATTCAGCAGGACATTTGGTTGTATGTGCAGCTGAGCAACTGGCGCTGTGGCCCATGGGGCATTGATAGGAGCTGGAGTGAATGGCAGCATCACAAGCCTGGTCAACCCTGTGTGGCCAGGGACAGTGCTGAAGACGTCTTTGCCTGCTGCCCTGGAAGACAAAGCTGCTGCTCCGTCACCCCAATATTGTGGACATGTACGGGACTGCCTTCATCGCTCAAGACCACCCAGCTCAGAACGAGGACTTCCTGGTTCTCAGAAGGCTTGGGGATGCCCTTGCTACTTGGAAAGCTGACTGCTCTTGGTGGGCCTTGCTTGCATGCCATACTATGCTGTGCTGCGCTAGGCTAGTGCATGTTGTGCACAGTGCTGTACTGAGCATCCTAGTATGATGCATCGCACCTAGTATGATGCATTGCAGTGCAGTGCAGCACTTGTGATGACCACTGCTCAAGTACAGCCTTGCATTCCTGCTGGGTACTCCATTGTGTGCATAGCTTCATGGCAATGACCCATCTATATCTTGCCTTTGCATCATCATGCAATGTGACGCAGCACAACACAGGTTTCGGATGAAAACAAAAACTTTATAAAAAAAAAACAGCACAACACAGGTTTCATATGACACTTGCCTGTTGTCAAGGATGACACTTGCCTCCGACCTGTGTGGTCCACCTTGTGAGCATGAGCAGCATGATGGGCGAGCATGAGGAGGCTGCACTTGAGATGAAGGCTTCAGCATAATGGCTGTAAGTAAGTCAAGTAGCTGACTTTCCTGCTGACCGTCAGCCAAGTTGTGCATTAGCACTACATTTCCTTGCTGATTCCAGCTCCTGCTACTGTGAATTGGCAGGACTGCTGTTCTATCACGGTATTGGAATACATCACAAACATTGCAGCATCAGTTCAACATGGTTTACATGGTGCACAGCAAACAAAGGATCCCTTGATACCTTGTTGCTCATTATCAGCTCAGCATTCTTGCAAGTTGCCAAGGCCCAAAATTGATGCTCATGCTGCAGCCAAGAGCGGGCTCGAGTCAAGCCACAGCTCTACAATAGCAGTCCGACTTGACTTGGTCCCGGTCTTGGTCGCAGCTTGCGCATTAGCACCAATTTTGGGGCTTGGCAAATTGCAAGAATGCTGAGCTGACAATGAGCAACAAGGTACCAAGGGATCCTCTGTTTGCTATGCACCATATGGACCATGTCGAACTGATGCTGCAGTAGTTGTGATGTATACCAATGCCATGATAGAACAGCAGTCCTGCCAATTGACAGTAGCAGGAGCTGGAATCAGCAAGGAAATGTAGTGCTGGTTAATGCCCAACTTGGCTTGATGTGCTGTCACACCATTCTTCAAGTAAAGTCTTTCACACTGTGATGTCAGTCAAACCCATCCATGGCATCACTCAAAACCCATGTCAGCATCTTGCAGGTCTGCTCACCTTGTGATGGCAGCCATGACAAGCGAGAGTCTTCAAGGAGTGCGACACCTGCTCAGCTGGGGTCAGGATCACCTGAGCAGGTGTTGCACTCATTGAAGACTCTCCAGCAAGTCATCCTGGAGCTTGCTCTTTGCTGCATTCACCTCCGAGGGCCTCAGGCTCAACACTCACTTCTGAGGCCTGCACGCACTTGAGGGGTTGGATGATACAGTCCTCTACTCTGACGCACTAACGATGCATAGTCCCAAGTAAGCAGTGACTACAAACAAACGCAGGAAGCAATGCCACCATGTCATGCAGTCGTTTCGACCAAGGTCAGTAAAAGCAAGCATGCAAAGAAGACCTGCAGCATCCGGCAGGTTGGAAAGGCATTCACGCACATTCTGCCTGTGATATTGGCAGCAATGTATGTACATGTGACTATACATGTACATGTGATGTGAACAAACCCAAGTATGACTTTACTGTGACAGCTGAAAGGGTTGTATGTGTATGCTTACAGGAACAATCGTTATGAGCCAAAGGCAGCTTGGACTTCAGTAGCCTGTAGGTCAGGCAGTAACACCATTGTGAGACTGAGAGGCTGACCTGGTGCATTGCCGTCAGGATCACATTGTGCTTCTCTTGATGCTGTGCATCAGCAGCGCCATGGATCTGGGCCAGCATTCGGTATGTACGTCAGCAACAGTAGTGCGCCAGCATCTCGTTTTTGTTGCAGGTGGTCCAGCTCCACCTTCTGCCTCTAGCAAACTTGCAGCTCATGCATCCGCTCTTCCTGCACCTGCACCGACCATGACATGACGGTCCATTGCACCATCCTCTGGGTCATGCACACATGCACAGCCAATGCTGTGAGGACCTGTTAGCCAAGACAGGCAAGACAGGGAGCCCACAATGCACAGGCAAACAGGCTCACAGAAAGGCAGATGCCAAGCACAATCAGTAGGGAAAGGAGAAGGGCGGAATGAAAGGCAGCACGAGAGGAAATGATCGGGATACCTGAAGTATTCGCTCTTGCACCTTGTCTAGACTGATACATTTGTCCTCACACTTGTGTGAGAACCTGCAGGAGGAAGCTGAGAGGGCTGCAGAAGGACATCAGGGCTGACAAGCAACACTTGCACCAGCTGCTAACCTCATTCTGGGACTTGGTTAGTCCCAACATCATTCCACACTCCAAATCCCATACCCAGGCAGCATTTGGCAACAGCCCTAGTCCTTGAGCTGACAGCTGGCTTGGGCTCCAAATGGATCCTTTGTCTCCTCTCTGGCCATAGCCACAGCTTGTTTTGCATCCTGTTGGCAGTTCAGGATGTTATAACAGCTGCAATCAACGGCAAACAGACAGCAGAAGTGGGTGAACATATCCCTGACGTTCGATTCATTGCTTAAAACCAGCTGGACGTACAAAGTTTGACCCACCTGCTGGATCTGAATTTCAGCACTGTCAGCCTGTGTCAGGTCCTATGCAAGTTGAGTATCAGGGGTGAAAGGCAGCTCCATCTCTTGCATACTGGCGCCCTGCAAGTGCGTACGTGAGCAACGTGTGTCTCGAGACTGTAAACGCTTTTTGACGAAGGGCTTTTGAGAAGCCACCTTCCGCAAACTGTCACAGGCAGACAGCTTTCGACGTAACTAGCCGGCTCAGCCGCCTTTGTTCGCGCACCTGAGCAGCGCTGGCGCTTATACCAATGGGTGTCTTGTACACATCGGCAGCACGCTGTCCGCAGGCCATACTGTCGCGCAAGTTGCCAAGAAGCCGCCCTTGGAACACAGCCGCTGTAGCAGCGGGTCCGTCGGCACGACTGAATCAACAGCACCTCGAGACGGCAGTGGTGTTGCTACAGTCTCGAGATGGTCTACGCTGCGTTGTGCTCAAATAGTGCCCTGTCTGGTCAGCTAGCCTATTTTGTTGTCAACAGGACACGTTGTTGGTTTCTTTGTACCGGCGGCCAACAAACGCTTACATGAGTAGTGACTGATTGGTCAAACCTATGGCTAGCATGACCCTGACCAACCGCCATGCATCGACCAGCAAATCGACAGCCTGTAAGCCGTTGCATGCAGCCCCAGTTTGCTGCAGCGCATTAGCTGCTGTGCAAGAGTCTGTGACACATTAGAACTGTAAGTAAAGGCCCTCCTGCATGTTGCTTCGTGCATCTTCACTGTATGACAATAGCTGTGTGCATGTGTGTGTGTGTGTAGCCTTACATGTAAGCACTTCTGAAAGAGCCTCATCAGAAGACACCACAATGTTCTCGCATACAGGCCATGAGCTGAAATGTCATGAGCATGTCTTTGAGCACACCGATACGAAGCATGAGAAGTTCCTTGGTTGCTTCAAGCTAGACATACAAACAGCTGCTCTGCTATGACAGCCCTACCCTGGTGTCTACAAAACTGTCAAAGATCAGCATTGCATGGTACACAACAAGAGAATTGCAGACTTGCTTTCACTGATTCAAAGCACACCAAGAAAGACAAGCATCTTACAGTCAGCCTCCACAGCACCTGCAGGATCGAGTTCAGCATGAAGCGTTTTGATGCGCACATCCAGGCAGTCCATCATCTCATCCTTGTTGGGCATGATGCCATCTGGCCATGTGTCATAATGTAGAACAGCAATTGTGAGCTCACTCGAGACATCTGAGCATGACCAATGCTGCACAGAACTCGCACAGCCGATCAGATAAGTCTGCTGCTACTTCCATACCCCTGCAGTTTCACATCTTGTCACAGGCTGATGCTCATGCCAGCTGCATGCTGGGGCAAGTCAACTCGGCAACGTGGGCAGTAGCCTGTGTCCAAGTTTACCCTCTGCACATACATGTTTCTGTCCTAATGACCTCAGCCAAATTACAACTCAAATGCTAGGCAGCAGCAGGTCAAACTGCACAGATATGACTTTGTGAGTTCTGCACAGACCATCTGCCAGGCAGATTGGGTGTCAATCAGGAGTGATGTTGGATCAGAGCAATGCAGGCCAGGGACTTGGTCATGATGAGGCCATGGCCAGAAGAATGCAGAGCAGTAGAGCTGCAACAGGGGCACAACAGCGTGCTCGTGCAGCAGCTGCACCAGGGACTCATGACCAAATCCAGCACGTGCAGGGCCCTGCATACACATAAAGCAAGTATACAGGGCACAGTGAGGTCTGACATACAGCAAAGCCAAGGATGGCAACATGAGCAGAGGCGCACAAGCACCAGTGCTGAGGCTGGGATCATTGCTGTGTCATAGTCAGTGAGCGCAGGCGGCTACAGGTGGAGTAACGCAGGGAAACACCATGTATAGAGCGGACTTATGCGCCAAGCCTTGCAGGGCTCTGTACTTTCCACGTACCTGACCTGCCGATACATTGCAATTGCCGCTGGTTGCAACACCTTCGTTTGCGATATAGGGCTATGAGTTCAGCGGTGCAGCTGCGCTCGTCGGAAGTTAGCTGCTGCTGTTTGCGGCTGCAGCCGAAGGCAAAGGACCGGCAATTCGTTAGCAGACCGATCAGCCTGCAATGTATGGTGTGCTTCCTACAGACTGCTCTCTTCAGCGCCAAAATGGGGCCTAAACGAACTAAAGACCGTCAGCCTTTGCAGACTGACTCCACCAACACCTTGTGGTCTGACGGCAGAAGGCGGTGGCTCACGTGACAGACGTCTGCAGTACTTCCTGCTGTGTTGACATTGGGCCAGAAACAGGCTGCTGGCCTTCAACGCGTGGTGGCCGCTGGTGAATCTTTGCCAAGATTCTTTGGTAATGCATGTTCAAAGTACAATTCAAAAGCCAGAAGCAGATTCTTGCTTCTTCAAGAATGGCGCGTCCTGATGCAGTTCATGAATGATCACCAAATAAGAATCAGACCCCAGGCTGCGCATCTCGACAGGCAGACCGCCAGAAGCGAGCAGCGCATGTGCGGGAGTGCATTAGAGGCAAAATCACAGCAAGGGCCTGCCAATCGCCAATCACAGAAATGTATGAATGGCCACCTGAGACGTGGACTCCACGTCGTGGAGGGTATGCAAATGCATTTGACAAAGGTACAGCTTTTTGGGGACCATGAATATGCTTGCTCATGCAAGAGCATGCGCTTCTTCCTGAAAGCATTTTTGTCTGAGAATTGCATCAAGGACTGAGCTAGCAGAGCTTACTTATAGCACATCAAGGAGCTGTAAGGAAGTCAGAACCTACAAAGCACTGGGAGTCGAGAATCCATTGAGCAGCTGTTAAATAGTGCTCATCTGTTGCAGTTCATTCATACAGTAGATTTGAGGAGCCCCTTGCTGTGCTTTCGGTGACCTGACTATGCTAATTCAAGAATGCATCATCAACAGCTGAGACGTTGACTATAACTTCAGAAGATCTTCAAAAATGTTCAAGATGGCTGTTGCTTGTTGCTGTGCATAATGGTATCTGCACAGCAAGCCAACTGCTGCCTGCAAGACTTGATTGCACTTCTAATGCTTTGTCGCATACCGTCAAAATGCTGCTTGATGTGCTTCACCACTGTGCACTAATGGCTTCTGCCAGGCACGATCCCAAACTCCAATGAAAGGCATCCGAGTCAGTGTGACACAACATACAGCAAACGGAGGCGCCAAACTTCAACACAACTCAGCGCTTTGCGGTCAGGCGACCACCACTGCTGTAGTCAGCAATAAGTCGACAAGGACTTCTTCCTGACAACAAAGTTATCTCCAACAGCAGCCATGTCAATCTGTGCTGTCAGCAGATGACACAAACTTGCAGTTCAGAATGGTGTCGGACATGGGCCTCTGCTCCTGGATGGGGCTAAGCAAGCATGTCAACAGCATGTATGCTTGCTTCTACTGCGCAGCATCAGGCAAGCACTGCTCCCAAGTCGTCCAGAGGACCAGGATAAGCAAACATGCCCTTGGCACCAGCGGCCGCCTCCACAATGGATCCCTGCAATACAAGCCCTTGCTGTCTATACAAAGGGCGCCGTGTATGTAAGCCTTGCAAAAACACAGAGTGACGATCAGGCACTGCTGACTGCGCATGATGCCCTGAGATTCAAAGTGCATATGAATGCAGAAGCTCGGGGATCATACCCACTCACGGTGCCGTTGCATGACAAATTCCTCCTGCTCAATCTGGTCCACACAGAAGTCCTGGTCCTGCAGATCTTCCGTGCTAAAAAAGAACGGCAGCTTGCCAGTGAGCATGAAGACGACAATGCAGCCCAGCGCCCAGATGTCACTACTCAGCAAATGAATGCGCTGCTGCTGCTGGCCTGAGAGGCTGCGCCATGCAGCCCTGGCAATGAGCACATCAGGGCTGACGAACCATGGCGTGTACTGTGCCTCCTGTGAGCCATCCCCTGTATGCGCACACTGCCTTGCTTCAGCCCACCAACTTGCCTTGACCACCTCAAGTGTGCATATGTGCAGCAGACAGCAAGAGCAGAAGCCAGTGAGATGGACTCACACTTACACACATGCTTGGGTGCGGTGTGGTATGCCTCGACGTCAAAGCTGATGCCAGTGATGACGAGCATGGATAGCAGTTGGGGTGTTGGTCAGGCAACATGGCAGGGCAAATATGCAGAGACATGCTCATGGACAGCAGCAAGAGTGGCAAGCCGCTTACATGCGCCCTCCTCCAAGCTGCCAGCCAGGTCAATGATGGTACAGCACACCCTCTTTGGGTCCATCCAGTTGCTGACCAGGATGTTGAGGGGCTTCAGGTCAAAGAAGCAGCGCTTGCAGTCATGCAGCGCCTTCATGCCCTGCACATCAGTCAACACATGTCAATGCTGAAGTCAAGTGACAGAGGCCCACTAGTTGCCTCACAAGATGACTGCAGCAAGCGAGTGTACAGTGCTGCAGTGCAAAGTGGGGATCAAAACATGTGCAAAACTGTTTGTCGGTCATGTGCTGCAAGGTGTAAACAAATACGACCCAGCTTACCTGGGCAATCTGCTTGGTCACCTTCTTGCAGACGGCAGCATGCTTCTTGCACCCTTCTGGGTGAGTCCGCAGCTCCTGCAACTGCTTGACGGCAACATCCAGGGTGCTTCCCTCTACGGCCCTGCATCCCAAGCCATGTGTTCAGTCATTCGTTTGCTCATACCTGATTGAAATCATGCATTTGTTCAGTCGTTCATGCATACATTCCTTCCAGCATTCACTCACCATTCACATCCCCATTCATGCACACATCCATTCTATCTGTCACACAGTCAATCAAACATTCTGCCATTCATGCATTCATGCACCTAGTCATTCATGCATGCATGCAATCTTTCATTCATTCAACTCATGTCTTCCCCTAGGGTCAGGTACATACAGCCCTGGGTGCTAGGTCCCGTGTTGGCAGTCAGCATGTCAGCCATGCGTATGAGTGAATGGCTACACAGTGTGGATGCTGTGGAGCAGCATGGATAGCAGCTTGGCAAAGGAGGCTGACCTTGTCACAATGCGTGCCCCTTGTGCGGTGACACTGTGGTACCTAGCCCTGACCTCATGGATGATGTGGGCCTTGCCCTTGGCTGCCTTCAAAGCATCCACTTCTTGCCAGGCAGCCAGCTGCTCCAGCCTCTCCCGCCCCTCCATGAACGTGGAGGTCTTGACTGCCAGGGGAATCACCTCCTTCTTGTACTTCACCTCGGCACTGCAGCAATAACCTACCACTGTCAGTTTGAGTTGAAACGATCTGGGGTTGTGCTTTGCCAGCAATGCATGAGGACCAATGGAGGGAGTTTGGTTATGGGCAGAGAACAGGCTGCAGGCCTCAAAACAAGGCTATTGACAAGCATAGCGAGGTGAACCCACGAAAAACAGAGTACCAAACGCAGATTGTTTGAGCGGCACAAGTACCTTTGTAGCGATGACTGACAAGTGACAGAGCCCAAAACATTGGTCTCAGCATGCTGAACAGTCAGGCTCGACACCCAGCAAAGCAAGCCTGCCTTGCAATCATTGTGCATGTGCTGAGCCAGTCAAGCAGCAGAATGCAGCAGCTCAAAATAGGCACAGCTAGTGAGGGGCTTACTAGTAGACTTCTCCATATGCCCCGCGGCCAATGAGGCCCAACCCCTCCATGGGCATGCCAAGCTCATGCACACCCTTTGCAAAGGCAGGTGTCAGGGCCCACATGCCATCCCAGCTAATGCCATGCTCCTGGCAGTAGGCTGAGTACTTGGCACGGAAGGCCCCATCCCAGAATGGACTCGCAAGCTACACCACAACAGCAGCAAGTCAGGCATTGCATTGACATTCGTAAAGAGGGTTCAAGGAGAGACAGCGCCAGAGAGCAGCAAGCAACGCCTGTCAATGGCAGCTTGTATGCAGGGGTGCAGCAGAGGCCAGGCAGCCTATCAGCGGCACAGGGTGTAAGAATAGAAGACTTGCATGCACTCACTGTCACCATTCACAAGCAGTCTCACAGTCATCAGTGTCATGACAGGTCAGCTCTATGACAAGCAAGGTAAGCTGGACTGCCCATGACAACTCAATCACAGAACAATGATCTTTCAACTGCACCATCACATTCAAATGTGAACATGACTAGGAGTTGTAGGCTGAGATGTACCTGAGCAAACTTGAAACAGCCACTGGGCAATTCCAGGGCTGTGCCTTCTCTCTCCTAAAGGACTGCACTCCCAGCGTTGCAAGGTCCCTGCATCAAGCATGATAACCAGTGAAGACACTGTCTTGGCCCACGAAGCTACTGGGCACTTGCAGTAGTTATCACAGCACAATACACACTTGGGGCAGACAAGACAAAGTGCGTCTTGGCATGTTTGTTGCACATGGCAGACGTTTCTCTGAGCAGGCACACATCTTTGATGCTCACCACAACACATCTGATTGGGAAGCAGCTGAAGGTCCACTTGACGACAATCATCAGCAGCACTGCAGCAGTGAGCTACATCTCTCACCTTGTTGGGCTTTGTACATTGATACGAGGTGCTCGCCTCTGAGATGTTTTGCTGGGAGTCGTCCTGCTCTGTGGGGTCTGGGCTGAACCCCTGACTGCCTGAGGATAGGACCAAGGGAGGGGGTGAGTCATGCTCTGACAGCTCAGACGCTCTGCTGACACTGGGGAAGGCAGATTGGATTAGGTTGACAGAAGCTGCATCCTCACCCGACGCAGCAGCGCTGGCCATGTCTGAGGTCTGCTGCGCTGTGACGCCAGGGACTGATGAGGCTGAGTCACTGCCAACATCGCCTTGGGATGCAGATGATGCATGCCTTGAAGCAGTTGGGGATTGCAGTGCCTCATCTCTGTCAGCTCTGTGGGGGGAAGCTAGCTCGGCTTTGCCAGATTCTGGGGCCTTGGCCCTGGCCACCTACTCCAACAGAGCTGCTGAGTCAGCAGCTGCTCCCTCTGATCTTGGCACTGACGGCACAGCTGCAGTAGATGCTGCCTGTCTTAGCAAGCCTGAAGCTGCAAAGGAAGCTGCCCTACAGACTGCTGCAGAGCTAGTTGGACTGTGTGAAGGTGAGCTGCAGTCAGGCAATGGAAGGCTGTCTGCCTGGTCAGTGGCTGCAGCTCCAGGTGATGCAGAAGCATGGCCCTCTTCTGGGACTTCTGCTGCACCACTAGGCACTGTAGGCAGCCCAAGAAACCTGGGACTTGCAAATGGGGACTGTGAGCCACCAGTGGGGACTGCAGTAGGCTGCAATGCAGACCTGGAACTGCAACCAGGGAGGTGTGCCACACTGGTGGCTTAGGTTGCTGTGAAGCCTTGCAGTTGAGGGCTGGGGACTGTGCGCTACCGTGAGCAACCACATCAGGCTGCACTCCAGTTTTGAGGCTCAGACCTGTGGACTGCATGGCAATTCTAGGGACCATGGTGGGCTGCATCCCAATCCTTGGGCTGGATTGTGGGGAGCGTGGGCCACCAGTAGGGATGACACTGGGCAGAAGTCCAGAAGGGGAGTTGGCACGTGAAGCCTGTGTGCCGCCAATGCAATCCATAGCAGTGGGCAGTCCAGCGCTGAAGCTAGGCAGTAAAGACTGGGGACCAACACTAGGGACTGCAGCAGGCTGCACTTCAGTGCTAGGGTTCCAGGTTGAAGATTGTGAACCATCAGTGGGGTCCTCCAGAGAATGTGATGCGTCCGCAAGGAAACCCTGAGCTGTAGTCAAAAGGACATGACTGGGAGGTGGTGTTGTGTCCTTATATGCTTTCTGCTCCTTTTCCCACTCCACCAAGGCTTGGACATTGTGCTGACGCACATCTGGATGCAGACTAGCCTCAAAGCCATGGTTGCCCTGTTTACGCTGCACAGCAAGTCCTGACTTCTTGCAAAGCTCAGTCTTGTTTGAGGACCTCTGCTCTATGGATGCTGTTGGTGTGTTTGCAGCTGCAGCTGATGCGAGCATGGTTGGGAAGGCGTCTGCAGGAGAGGAAGGCTGCTCAGGGGAAATGTCAGCTCCTGATACTGACTGGATCTGCCTTAAAGCTGAGTCAGCCGTGTCTGACTCTGCATTGGATGGCACAGGACTGGCGGATGGCTCAGGCATTGGCAATGAATCACTGCCTGTCCCATGGTTGAGGACTGGAAACGTGGAAACCCTCTCTGCCTGTGGCAATGTTGAAGTGGAGGATCCAAAGATGTGATTTGCGGGAGACACCCCAGCAGTGGATTTGAGAGCTAATGGTGCTGGCACCTCCAGCAACATAGGCCTGAATCCCGAAGCTGGGGAGGAAACATCTGCCTCTCTAGTGGCAAACCTGCCATCTGCAGAGGCAAGAAGCTGGTCTGAAATGGACTGAATGTATGCACAAACTGCGAAGGCTCGGTAGGATGATGGCGGATCCTTTGCAACAGAGTGCTTGTTTTGAGACATACCTGTGTAGGTGGACCTCTTGTTGTCAAGCAAGTCATTCCAGGCTTGCACAGCTACCAGAACGCCATTGTGGGACACCTGCAGCCAAGAAGGTTTTGAGGCATTTTATGTCAAACGCCTGCTGGCAAAGTGTTCACTTCCCGGCTGAGTAGGTGAACTCGAAGACAACACCAAAGCTTAGGGTGCCAAAAACTCGCCGCACCTTTTGCCATTTCAAAGGCTTGCCAAAGAAAGCGCTATCGACGACTTCCGGAGACACAGCGTACGCCGGCTGGCCGATGAGAGGCCGCGCTCTCAGCTGTTTGTTCACCTTGCGATGTAAATCCGAGCCGCCTGCAGCCCTGTGCTGCGTGATGGCTGCACGGGCAAAGCCAAAACGAGAGCACCTCCGAACAATTGCCATCAGGGTGCCATCAGGATGACACGGAGGCTCGGGCTTATTGCTCTGAGCCTCAATATGGCAGGTCAACCTGCAAAATACTGCGGTCAACGCTGGGTTGAATACCCAGTAAACAACCCTTGACGGTCAGGTTGTGACGGTGCTGGTCAACGACCTGGCCTTGGATGGAGCAAGAAGCTCCTTAGCAATGACTTCGTCCTGCATCGGGGTGCTTCCTACTGACCTGCAGCCAAGGCCGAAGCCAGCCTCTGCTAATGCTCTGCTGCGGCGATGCGACAGCAATCTGTTCGGAGAATCCTCACGTCAGCTCTTGTGTGTTTTGTGGCAGACTTGTAGTGCAGACCGTGGCTGCAAGCTGCTGCTCGTGCAGCTGCCATCCGGTCGGCGAACAGCATAACCCGGAAAAGCCCGTTCCGAGGATGACTCAAATTGCAACCTCGCCAAGCCTCAGGTATGCAGCTGACCAAAGAGATTGTTTCTGCTGCTGCAGCACACAAGCACCGACACTGATGCTGTGCCTGCGGACAGATGAGATGACGCCGATTCTGGGTGAATGAGAGCAGCTGCTAAAAATCTGCAAGAGTTTTGCAGTGACCTTCGCGAAAAGAGGGCATCAGAAGTGCCGTATCCAATACATATGCAGACTGCCAGAAGACCAAAAACAACCCAGCAGCAGGTGTGGACACCCCGGGTCTCTTTTTGCACAGACGCTGTGCAGCTTTGAATATTAG
>JAABUH010003909.1_pt1 | contig 12407 bp, 12 predicted proteins | sample 5559121 | NCBI WGS metagenome assembly JAABUH01 (sample SAMN10711871, study PRJNA513364) | rock metagenome | isolation source: Antarctica rocks | place: Antarctica: Victoria Land, Battleship Promontory nord | collected 2015-12-28 | reverse complement strand
TGAAGTCGTATTAAAAGATGAAGCTCAATACGAAGATACTAAATTAAGAGATTGTCGAGTTCAGAACGAAATACTATATCGAGATGATCTTCTATGAGTTTTCTTCGATGAGCATCTTCAAATGAAGTTAATTCAAGAAGTTCACGATCAATCTTCTATTGATCATTTCGAAATTCTCAGAACGATGAAGATCATAAGAAGATACTACTATTGATCTTCAATGCAAAAGACAATAGATCGATATATTCGAAACTGCTACATTTGTCAGCGATCAAAGACTTCTCGAAATAAATTCAATGAACTACTACATTCTCTATTCATATTCGAACAGCGATGAAAGAACATAGTCATGAATTTCATCATCGACTTACCTTCTTCGAAAGGCAAAAACGTCATACTAACAGTGATATGTAGACTGTCAAAGAAACGACATTATATTTCTTGCTTCACTGATGACGAGAAAATCACAGCAGAAAAAACAGCTGAGCTAATGCTTCAGTGAATATATTGAATACATGATTTACTCGATTTCATTGTTTTGAATCGAGATTCTCAATTTACCTTCATTCTATGAAAGTCGCTTTGCAAAAGACTAGACATTAATCTTCGACTCTTCACAGTCTATCATTCTCAGATCGACGATCAAAGTGAACGAGTCAATCAGAACGTCGAAAGATATCTTCGATTCTTCTGTTCATACATGCAGAATGACTGAGCTAAGCTACTATTCATGATCGAGTTCGTTGACAATAATGCTCTGTTCTCAGTCATCTTCTCGATCTCTTTCTTTCTAAACAAAGACTTTCATTCTCGTATGAGCTTTGAACTCGATGTCATCGAATATGAAAGTTCTCATGAACGCTTGCAGACGACTAAAGTCGAGAATATATCTGAAAATATGAACAAAACACTGAAGTTTGCTCGCGAGTCGCTAGCCAAAACACGAGAACAAATGATGAAAAAGTCAATAAGCATAGAAAAGAAGTTGATTACGAGATCGAATCAAAGATGTTTCTGAATGAAAGAAACATTGTTACAGCGAGATCTTTCAAGAAGTTAGATGACAAAATGCTCGATTCTTTCATCAATCTAGATCTCGTCGACTCTTTATATAAACTGAAATTATCAGAGTCTATGCGTGTTTATGATGTATTTCATTCTGATCTGCTTCGCTCTGTCGTCGACGATCTCTTGCCTGATCAAAAGAATGAATTCTCAGATTCAATAGTGATAAACGACGAAGACGAGTGAGAAATCGATGATATATTGAATTCTCGTCGATATCGAAGACGACTTCAGTATAGAATCAAATGAAATGACTATGACAATGATCTCAATTGATACAACGCTGATGACGATGAATTTATGAACGCTCAGAAGATTGTTGATGATTTTCATATTCAATACTCGAACAAATCGCGCTAATCAACAATTCAATCAATCACGATTTAACAGATCTGAGTCTGTGAAATCATGATTGAGCAATCAATCAAGTCGAGCAGAAAATACATTCATGCGAACATGAATCGTCGAAGAAGAAAGATAATGTCACGATTCTAGCCTTGTCAGGCTCAGCCTTCTAGCCTTATCAGACCTATCCTCGCTTCGTCATCTTGACTAGTCTCTATTGAGCCTAGCGTCGACTGAGAAACACACATATGTAGCCAGCTTCTTTCTCGTAGCTATCTTTCTTTCTTAGCATTTATCTTCTAGTTAAATGACACTTCTATCTGACTCGCTCTAGACAGATCTCTAACACTGTGTTATCATACTACATACATTGACAATGCAAAAGTCATTTCAAATGCAATAATATTAAACATCTAAACAATAATAGAACATAAAACATTCTGCAAATCTGCTTTGAAAGAATCAGCAGCTTCATCAATCGCGTTATCTTCATCTTCTTCTCTACGATAAATATTTCATGCTTCGATGATAGTCTTTTCAGAATTCAAGTTCATGATACGATTATAATACTTAAAAAGCATTATCTGTTCAACTGATTCTGAAGTCATTTGTGATCAATTTCATTGACAAACTCTTCTTGCAAGACTGAATGTTCATTCAATATTTATAAAGAATATTAAACATGAAAGAACATTCTTAGTCATTTAAGTCAATCTTGAATAGTTTGAGACGTCGTCTTTTCAATACTCTCATGTTGAAAACTTCTCAACAATAGCGTCAGTGCGAAGATATTGATCATTTTCACTAACAGATACAGAGCGACGTTGAGTTCTTTGAAGAAGAGTTTGTGTAATCATCACAACAAACTATAGCATTGTTAACAAATGATCAATTGCATTATCATATTGCATTATCTGATCAACATCACTAGTCACTTGCGCTCTGACTTCTGCAATTGTAGTTCTTTCTTCATAATGATGATGAAAATAGTTCTTGAACTCTTTTCTGTACTTGTCGTAATAAAAATGAGAATCATTCTTATTTGCATCTCAATCTTGATACAAATTCAGCTTTTGAGTAGAATCTAAAATCATAGTGAGATTGTATATCAGTTCATCTTTGCTCTTCATCTTGAAATAGTACTTTGCAAGCTTGTTAGAAGCTAGTTCGCAAGCTCGAAGAACAAGTGCTTGTGAAGTACATGCATTATCGCGTACTATCGTCTCAATAACATTGAGATGATTGAAAAGAGCATCAAACATTCGAAATTTTAAATGTATGTCAACATTGATGATTCTAGATACAATCAGAGTTAGCTCGTAGAAAGAATTTAACATGTTGTCAACAAGCAATACTAGTGATCATTCGTTCTTCTTTAATCGAATAGCTTGAATCTTTGCATCTGACAAGAATTTCTCAACTCATGTATTGATCATGTCACGCAGTTGATATGCACGTCGAAGCATCAAATAAATAGAGTTTCAGCGAATACAAATGTCTTGTATCAATTTTCAAGATCTTGTTGCTTGCAGCTTTAAAAAGCAAAGCTTTCGTTGAGAAGAACTGTTGATAGCAATAGTAATAGCGCGAACCTGTTTCATTGATTAGTAAATGCATTATCTTTTTGCATTATCATCTTGATAAATATCTTCTTGACAACGATGCAAAGATCATTGCTTGTGATTACATTCTCAACTTGATCATCGTTCAATGACACAACGAGATTGTCATTCAAAGTCTTTGATTCAATAGCTCTGATAAACTCTTGAGTCACTAGATTAATGATATGAGTCATACAAGAAATCGAGTTTTGTGCTTTATCTCATGAAATGTCACGTCGATTGAGCGCTCTTTCAAGCTTCTTCTTTAGAGTGTCATTGTTGCTTGCATTATCAGTAACAACATCAAAAAGCTTGTTCTTAATGTTGTATGTATTCAAAATCTTGAACAGCTCTTGCATCAAATGACAATCAATATGCTCAACTTCAAGAGATGTAAATTCAATGAGATGTTCACGATATTGAAATGCAGCATTCATTCAATATATTAAGACTTTCAGATAAGCGACTTTTTGAGAACTAGATCATGCATTCAACGCAATAGAAACACGTCGTGACTCTTTTAAATCTTGCTTTATCTTTGCATGAATCTCATCATATTTCGAGAAAATCATGTTTGACAATTTAGTGCAATGCACGAGAGTAATCTCTGAACGAAGCATTTGTAGTAACTGTTGAAAATGCTCGTTTTCGATGATTCGAAAAGACAAATTCAGTGCAACGAAGATCTGACATAATATCTTTTCTCAATTCTGTTGATTGAATTGAGATGATAAGTCAATATGACTTTTCTTCTATAAATATGTTAACTTTGCATTATCTATTTGCATTATCATATTGAACTTACACGACTGAAATCTATCTCAAGCTGTGAAAGAGAGTTGAGTTGTTTTCGTTTCATGCAAGCATTTGTCTTAAGATGCTTAATCATATTGATTGTACTAGATTCATCAATAGCTGTAGAATGATCTAGAATTTTAAAACAATTCTTGCATGAAATCTTAGAATATTCTTTCAATGTCGAGATCATTTGAATAAACTGATTTCAGATGTTGAATTGTTTATTTACTTCAATCTTCTTAGCTCAAAGTGAATTACCTATCTTTCTTTGAGTCTTGTTGATGACACTTTCGTCAACAAACATCTGTAGTCATCATTGTTGAAATTGAGCATTGATATCAGAACTTCACTCAACGTACTGATTATTCTCTCTTAATATTAGAAGAGAAGTATTGCGATGAATTCTATTCATCGCTTCTTGAAGAGTTCGTTTCTTTTCGACGAAAATCTGATTAATGTTTCGTGAATCTTGACTTGCGAAGTCATTAGAATGAAGATTACTGAAAGTAGATGAATGAATGATCGAGAAATTAGATTCTTTCTCGATCGAAGATCTTGATAATTTGTATATCTTATCAGAATCAAACATCTTGCAATGTATTTTATTGATAATGCAACAAGATAATGCAAACAACAAGAAGATGATAATGAAGAAACGAGAAATAGTTTTCTTTGTTGCACGTAGATCTTTTAAGTATAATGACGTAATAGATTCAAAAATAGTAAATCTTGATATTTGATATCATTTTCGATTGCTTGACGAGTCGAGTTGAAAACTCAAATTCTGACTCGGCTCGAGATCAATATCGAGTCGAGTCATGAGATTGATATCAAGTATTCAAGTCGAGTCACGATATTGATATCGAGTACTCGAGCGAGTCAGAAAGTAGATATGAAAACTCGACTCGACGATCAGTCTATAGATGTAAATAGTTTGATTGAACAGTCTTCATGATCTTCTTCATGACTTTCTATCATGTTTTCTCGTCATGACTTTCTATCAAAGTCAAACGACCTTTATGTTTTCCCTTCATGTTTCTCTTCATGTTTCTCGTCATGTTTTTCTTCATGTTTCTCTTCATGTTTCTCTTCATGTTTCTCTTCATGTTTCTTGTTATGACTCTCTATCAAACGATCTTCATGTTTCTCTTTATGACTTTCTATCAAATGATCTTCATGTTTCTCTTCATGACTCTCTATTAAAAGATAATGCAAAAAGGTAATGCAAAAGTCAAAAACCGGAAAATTTTCTATATTTAACTCTCTTGACATCAAGCTCGAGTTCTTGACGAATCGAGTCACGTCAAGTTGAAAATATGAGCAACTCAACTCAAGTCAAGTTGAAAATGTGAGCAATTCAACTCAATCTCGATTCGAGTTCAAAATGTCAACTCAAAACTCGACTTGATGATCAGTCTAGTGATAGAGAACAAAGTTGAATTCAGAGCACAGCAATGTTTGCAGATGAGTCAATTGATAAAGATGATGAATTCATTCTTGATTTACATCTTTGCATGAAAAAATAATGAAAAGAAGTGATTAAGCGAAATCTAGCAACGAATAAGTATACTCACTGTGTAGTACTCGAGATGTTCAATGAGAATGATTCGCGAAGATCAGATTTGAAATGAGTGAATCAGTCTTGCTTCGCAAACAATGTTTATTTCTGAATGTCACATTTATCACATGATAATAGAGATAAATCTGACAAACAACGCATTGCAATGCTCATCTATCACACAGCGATCTTCAAAGATGAAGTCAACATGAAAATTGCAAAATGTGAAACTAAGAATGAAGTGATCATTGCACTATGAGATCAAAGACTCATCGACGCGATCTCTTCTGAACTAGAAAATGATAAACAAGAGAGAGTATCATTTTGTCATTCTGTCATCATGAAAATTCGAGAAGTATGTTCAACTTCGAACGCGTTAATAGATCTTTGAAGCTGAAATTCAATGAAGATGTTGAAAGAAAGAAGTCTTTTGTTTGATCAGAATCTGAAGCAAGTAAAAGAGTTTGTTGAATTTCATCGAAAATCTGCATTGAATCAGATGAGAAAAACTCACGAAAGAATGAAAGAGACAGAGATTGCAATCTATGAATCTAAATTCTATTTCTACTGCGTCAAGAATGATATTAAGTCGATGAAAAACAATGAATGAAAGCGTTCAAGAGCAATTGCTCGAACGTTAATGATAGATTATATTCTTTCTGTTTTCTTAAACGTTAACGAATAAATTGTTTTCTTGCTGTTTTCTTTCTGTTTTCTTCTTGATTCTTTCTGTAGTGATCAAGAAACGATTACTAATTAGATGAGAAACGAATGTCGTGAAATTGCTTGCATCATTCTCACAAGATAGTTAGTAAGAGAAAAGAGATCGAAGTCTGAGTCAATGATAGAAGAGTTGAAGAGCGTTTTTCAAGTGTACATATAAATGTCATTGCGACTTGTAGATAGAGAGAAGAGACACGTTATACAGTATCTTTCTACTAGCACGATCATTGCACATGTTCATTGTTTGCTTTCTCTGTTACTTTGATACAACTTTCTATATTGCATCTGTATTCTATTTCTCGACAGCGATAGATCTTTGAATCAACTCGTTGTTGATAACTTTCAGCAGATAATCGTATTCAAAAGACTTACTACTGTTCAATGTCATCACTGTCATATGATTGAAATGAACGCTTAATCAATCGAAGAATCTAAAAAGAAAGCTTCGCTATACACAGAGCATTGAAATTGATGAAAAGAAGCTATGTGAAATAAAGAATAGACTATTGCAGAAGAAAATTGCTATGGTCAGACTAAATCTTTCGAGCGAGAATATTCTCAACGAGTATTTGAATAACAATGATCAGATGCTTTTGAAGCTTACTTTACATGATGAAGAGATCAATCTGCAGACAAATTAACCTCTTTATTAATTTGCTACTATAAATATAGAAAGCATCTACTCATACATTTCTTTTGCTTGCATATACATCTCTCTTTGCTTACATGTACACTCTCTCGAGAAAATCTGAAATTTTCATTACACATCACTCAGTTACACATCAAATTTAGTAGGCAATTCGAGAGTTTACATATGATTCTGAGAAATCTCTTCATGATCTTTCTCACAGTCTCAAATTCGATTAATCTAGTCTAGTAAACTCACACATCAGACTTGTTGTAAATCTTTCTTCTGACACTCATCATCATCATTGTCATGATCATTCTCATCGACGTTTCACTCGTCAGCATCATCTTCATTGATCTCATGTCTTTAATCTCATCTTTCGTTTCAAGAAAGATTTATAATGATGCAAAACTTCTGATTGAAGAGCTCAATAAACACGCTGAGTCAGAGAGCTATGCTGTCATCACTGCACGCTTCAAGAAGTTCAAGAAAGATGTTGATTGAATCGTTTATATATGATGCAATCATGAGAAAAAAGCAAGTTTAAACTTAGCGAATTTTGAAAGACATCTTCACAGTGACACACGACTCATGAAGTGTTCTTTCAGCGTCATCGACAAACAAAACAAGAATGATGACTGATATCTTGAAGTCATATGAAACGAAAGTCACAATCATACTTCTACACTCGTCTCAGCTCATTCAGCTCTTCAAAGACTAGTCATGACAGAGAAGATTCAAGAATCAATAAGTTCTCTTATCAAATTTGAGATCAGATCAACGCAGATTCTCACTCATTTTCAACTTGATGTTAATCAGGAAAATTCTTTCTTCACACGACATGATGTCTACAATGTAAAGAATCAGCAGAGAAAACAAGCTCTTGATGTTTTAAGTTCTGTTCAGACTCTTTTTCAAAATCTGAAACATAAGTTCTGATTCTAACAGTATGAAAAGAACGAGCTTGATAAGATCATCAAACTCTTCTTCAGTCAATCAAGCTGTCGTGATATGCTGACATGCAACAGTGAGATACTCATCATGAACTGCATCTACAAGATCAATTGTTACAAAATGTCACTGCTAATTATCATTGAAGTCATTGCTTTGAACATCTTCTTCTTCGTTGAATTCTGCTTCATGACAGTCGAAAAGACAGTGAACTATGTGTGAGTTCTGAAGCAGCTGAAGCTTCTGTATACTGAGTTTGATCTATCTGATTCAACAATAATCTTGACTGACTGCGAGCGAGATTTGATCAACGCTCTGCAAAGTGTTTTTCGCGAAAGTTCACATCTGCTGTGTAATTGACACATTGACAAGAATGTTCTAGTCAACTGCAGAAAGCATTTTGATATTGAAGAAGTCTGACAAATATTCTACAAGACATGACATCTGATCATGTATGCTAAGATCGAGACGAAGTATCAATTTCAATGAATCAATCTTCAGAAAATTTACGACATAAGTCATGAATGAGCAATTTTCTATCTAAAGAACGATCTACTGCTGATCTACAAGAAGAAGTTTGTTAAATGTTGAATTGATCGCAAATTACACTTCGATAATCACGCTACTTCTCATGATGAAGAAAGCAATGCAACTCTGAAGCGTGAACTTTCATTCTTTATCGATGATCTGAAGAGCGTTGTAGATAGTCTGAAGCTATTGCTTATGAATCAACATCATGACTACGTTGCGATCATTCAGATGACGAAGACTAGACTTTCTTTTCGTCTACGAGCTTCGATACTACGCGATTTCGTTGCTCATGTGACTTCATTTGCTTTACACAAGATCATGAAACAGTACAATTTGATCACGATCATCGAAGAATCTTTGTCATCATGCATCAACGTCTTCATCAGAACTCTGAGCTTGTCATGCGCTCATAAAATTCAACGACGCATGAACGATACAGCAGAAGATGAAGTTTTGAAGATAGAAAATATACATTCGCACTGATGCTTTGAAGACTCAGCTGTGAGTTTATCGATTGATTTTTCTGAATCTACTTCTGAAGTTACTTCTGAAGTTACTTCTGAAGCTACTTCTGAAGCTACATCTGAAACATTCAATGCGAAAATGAACTACGATATTTCTACATTCTTCTTGTCAAACTTGTCAGATTCACTTTTACAAGTTCAAAACTTCGCTGTTATTCGATCAAAGAATAGACTCGTAGAAGCAAGAGAACGACGAGGCGTTAGACGTCAGCAAGAGTTCGAGAGTTCTACACAAAGAGAGTTCTCACAGTATGAACATGTACTGATGAAGGCGGAACAACAAGGGCAAGAGCTACAGCAGAGAATGACGCAGAGGCGAGGGCGGGGGCGAGATCGAGATCGGGGTCGAGATCTCACACGGGCAAGGGATGGAGAGCAGCGAGGTGGAGGGCAGCGAGGTAAACGTGCTGCCACATCCCCTTCCATCCAAACGGATGCAGGCCTGTTTGCAGCGTTTCATATGTAGCGAAGAAGGTGCTGAAACAGCGATATTGAAGCTCTTTGAACACGAAATTGAAGCTCTTTAAACAGTGCAAAATTACGGTGGAGAGGTTGCTCAGAATCATATGTAAACCCTCGAATTGCCTACTAAATTTGGTGTGTAACTGAGTGATGCGCAATGGAAATTTCAGGTTTCCCCGAGGGGGTGTACATGTAAGCAAAGGGGGGTGTATATGCAAGCAAAAGGGGTGTACGGGTAGGTGCTCCCTAAATATAACCCCTGTGTTTTAAATCTCATCAAAAAGCGTGTATAAAACACGCTTTGATCTAGCCTAAAGAAGGTAGTCAAAAAACATGTTTTAAACATGTTCGTGCCCTAGATATGACCATCCGTGATCCCTACCATCAATGATATGATAAAGTACTCTAAAATTAGTACCTACGGATAAATAAGCCTCCCTCACCTTACCAAGACTTTCGCAACACCTCCATACCAACTTCCACCAATCTACAATACCTGTGGTCCTGTGGGAAGGCAGCAGAAAAACAACGAGGGCAGTCTAAGCCGACACCGAGGAAGCCATTTCAGGCTCCCACCTGCTGCGCCCCTGCACTGCCTCATAGTGCTTCCTCTTGCTCCCTCGCTGCTCCCTCGCTGCTCCCTCCACCGGCCCAGTGCCCGCCTGCACTGCTGCTGCTCTAATAGCATGTGGGTGATCGCCGTCACTTATAAGCACGGAGAAAAATCCAAAGGCACCATAGCAAATACCCGACATCGACAATTCTTTCTTGCAATTATCATGTCCCTTCGTCGTTGTTTGGCAGCTTCATACATATCTCACCGAGACCGCTGCCTGCTTTGACTGTGTCATGCGCTGGCAGGAACAGCACATCGATCTCGTTGTCGATGATGACAAGAGCTTGCAGGAACTCGATCGCGGCCAATTGAGTCATTCTGTGATAATTCCCTATGGCTGCGCAACCTGATGGTCTTGTGGGCATATGTGCAGAAGATGTCGGGGCGTTGGGTCTGCTTATCTGTCGGATGGAAGCTTACATCGAGCATCGGCTTAGCGGAGAACCGTCTGAGGTTCAGTCTCGTACGAAATTACTGGAGAGCAGCTGTTATCGACGACCGCATATTTCAACCATACATATTTTGCATAGCAAACGTACTGATAGCGGTTTTAGACCAACAATGAAGAAAACAATGAAGAATACGCACACAGCAGCCACGTCGGGGCCACTATGGCGATCAAGGTTATGTGCCAGTAGCCCAAATCTAGCGCTGCGGCGGCTCGGGCATATACCAAGAAGCATCTATTTCCCTTCCTCCTTCTGACTCACTGCATCATCGCATTCCACGATTTACTCTCCAGTCATCTTATCCGACATGGAGTCTTAAGAAGACTACTGACCGCCGATACCTCGAACAGTGTCAACGCTGGAAATGGACTTGGAGAATCTTGTGGGTACACGTCTCACGCCCACCGAAATTTCCTATAGCGGAATGGTGTATATCAGAGGCTGGTCCGCGGAAAGACTCATGACTGGTAATGCAAGCAAGGCACGTCTCAGAAACCTGGGTACTTTCTTGTTCAGTTCCATGATCTCAATCTAAACCTTAAAACCTCGTATAGCGAGCCAAATATTAACCCTGCGTATTGGATTATCATGTTCTACTAATGTAAATCTCCCTAGCTAGTAGGACCATTAGCTGGGCCGACAATATCAAAGTTCACGACATCAATGACACCAAAAGGAGCCCCGGCCTGATCCGGTCCATCGTCCGATGGATCATCCGGATCCGGATCCGCCTCCAATATCTCGCGCCCATAATCGTCCTTCGAGACCGGGTAATCATGGCATTGATTATACACAGCTGCGCGATCAGAGGTCAGCTTTCCATGCATCTGTCATTTAAATAATACCGAGCACACTTACTGGCGGCATAAAACGCATAATTTGGCGCATTCGAAAGCGCTAGCTTTGCACTCAAGCGCCACGCCTTATTGATATCGTAAACCTCCGGCTTCAGATACGTGATTTGAGGGGTGGCAAAGAGGTAGTAATGCACAATCTCCTCAAGGAGGATCCATATCTGGCAATGAACCACGCTTAACCCCGCGCTCGTATAGTCCGATGGCTTCTTCCGGAATCTATTGATCGCGGTGTTAACCGTCGGACAACTATCAGTTGGTGGAGTAATTGGACCGCCAAGGCCCGTGAAGAAGGATGGACAGAGAACGATAAACGGCGTCGGATTCAAGTAAGAGGCGATGGCTGTGTCGGGAAGGTTGCATTGTGCCGCGGCATCCACCTGCGACCCGTCCGGCATAGACATGGTAAAAGAGCAGCCCGGCTTTGGACAAAAGAATGTCGGATTGCCGTTACTCCAGGGGGGGTGAGGGGCAAGTCTGGCTGTGCCGGTGGTGACATTGGTCAGGATCTGCGCCACGAAGATGGCATTGGCTTGATTCTTGAAGAATGCTTTGTACGCGGCGCTGGGGTTCGTCTGGCTATTCAGCGCATCCTGGACGATGGGGAGGAGGGCTGTGTAGAGGGTTTGAAGTACGTTGGAGAGGTGACCACCGAGATCGGCGCCACATCCTACAAACGCGTATTGACCACTGTGTCCCAGCTCACACTCGTCTGGTTCTCATGTTACAATGATGGATGCTGATGTGCTTTGTTGAACCTACTTCTCTTTTCGGGGGCGAATCTTTTTTCAGATACAACATGTGCTGCGGCTAGCGCGCCAAGGGCAAAAAAGTTTAGAAGCACTCCGGACTTCATTCTGAACGACAAGTATTGGTTGGACGGTCGCAGACTTGTCGAATGCTTCCGTGAATCTCAGAGGCGCTCAGAGAGTGTTTATATATGCATTGCGTAACAAGTGACGCAGCGGACGCATATCGCATGTGACTCCCGTGATACAGCGAAGCATTTGCGCGAGTTTATAGCTTTTGAAACGAGGCCAGGTTTCGAAAACGAAGACAAACATGGTGAGAAGCATATTCAAAGATGAAAGTGACAAGGCTGTGCTATCGATGATGTCGCAATATCATATGATATTATTTTCGTAGTGTCTGCTAGCGAAACGAATCTTTACTGACAGGATAGACATCGACAGCTATAACATCACATTAAAGATCAAATATGACTGCTACTCTTGAACCGCATCGAGATCACTGCACATGAAGCTGCTTGTCTGCATCTACATCGAGACACGTGATGCAAAG
>JAABUH010003908.1_pt1 | contig 12408 bp, 11 predicted proteins | sample 5559121 | NCBI WGS metagenome assembly JAABUH01 (sample SAMN10711871, study PRJNA513364) | rock metagenome | isolation source: Antarctica rocks | place: Antarctica: Victoria Land, Battleship Promontory nord | collected 2015-12-28 | reverse complement strand
GCATGCAAAATATCTTCTTGAACTCATTTCTAGAAGTTGAAGAAGTACTATCGATCATTAATAAAATGTACGATGATCTCAATCATCATCACACAACTCAACAACAGTATCTGAAGCTTTATCAGAACAAGATCTTCTTTCATGAATTTTGAATAAAATTTCAGAGATTTAGTGCAGAACTAGAATACAATAACAAGACTTTATTAGATGATCTTCAGCATAAGATCAGCTCAGATCTTCAGCGAGCAACGCTCAATGAATGAATCATGAACTTGAACGAGTTTATTAACATCTGCATGCAAGTCAATGTTAGATTGACTGAATTGAACGTTTGATCAGTCATCAAAGCATCAGCTACTTAAGCTGCTCGCTCTGTCATCAGCACATTGATCACTCAACTCACGTCATCAATTTCTTCGTGAAAGAAACTCAGAAGATCGAAGCTCAACTTTATTCAGAAAGAGTTGTTTAAGAAAGAACTCTGCTTCAAATGCAAGAAGTCAAAACATAGAGTCTATGATTGTCTTGAGATGATTCAAGTGCATGAGATCGCTGCGAGTTTGAAAAACGATCTGTTCTCGTCAAAGTAGTGACTGAGAATGATATACTCATATTTTGTTTCATCAGCATGTCTGATGATTCATTTAATTTCAAGTCATTCACTGTTGACATCATCTTGAATAGTCTAGAAAAGATATTCAGATTTCTCGCTCTGATAGATATTGAAGTCACTGACATGACTTTCATCAATGAATCTTTGATGTCAAAACTATGTGAATGCTTTGATATTCAGTCAATATCGCTGTCAAAATCAAAGTTGATTCAATCATATGATGAAATTTCTGATCGAAAGTCGATTACACACACTCTGTATACATCGATCATGATACAAAAACACAAGAATGAAATGATATTTCTATTAATAACTTGTCTAGATCAGCATAAGATAATCATTGAAAATCTTTGATTGAAAAGAAATCAAATTTTGATAGATTCTGCAAATGATTGATTAATATCATCATTGAAGATTCAAACATCAAAATCTGTTGTTTTGAAAGCAAGCAGTCAATCAGCATTTTACAGATCTGAGTCAAGCGAAGTCTGTAAAATGAAATGAAAGAACTTGAACTTGATTGTTACATCAACGATCATCTTAAAGAGACTCATGAATCAGAAATCAGTGAATAAGTTCATTGAATTTGCTCTCATAACAAAGCAAAGCACTCAAGTTGATCTCGATCAACTTTGATTCTCTCAGTCAATTGAAGTAAAGAAGCTCATCAATATTGTCATGATCAAAGTCGCTGTGTATCAAACTTTAGTCAAGAATAAGAAGATCAAGATCTTCACATTGATCATTAGTGAAATCAATAAAGCGCTTCAAGCTAGCTCAGTCGAAGATTTCGCGAAAATGAATGAAATAACATCAGTCATGTCATTGAATAAACTGAAGAAGAAGCTTTCAATTGTCTATCACGACTTTCTAAATGTGTTTGATAGAAAGAAGACAACGCAGTTGCTCTTGCATCAATCATACGATCATAAGATTAAATTAGAAGATGAGAGTCAATCTTCTAGAAGTCGATTGTATTTCATGTTGAGTTACAAGTTGCAAAAGATCAAGAAGTATCTAGAAGAGAACTTGAAGAAGAAGTTTATTACACTCAGCAAAGCTTTCTTCGCTTCGTCAATACTATTTATCAAAAAGAAAGACAATAGTCTTTGCTTTTGCATGAACTATCAAAAACTGAATGCTTTGATCAAAAAAGATTGTTACTCAATACTCTTGATAGACGAAGTACTAGCTTGAATTCAAGACAGTAAGTATCTGACTTGATTCAACATTATCGTCACGTTCAATAAACTGCGCATGAGTTCAGAAAGCGAAGATTTAACTACTTTTGTTACTTTCTTTGATGTTTACAAGTATAGAGTAATACTCTTTTAATTGATCAATGAACTCACGTTCTTTCAGCATTATATCAACGATGTATTGTTTGACTGTCTGCACAAGTTTTGTCAGACATACTTGAATGATATTCTCATTTATAGTAAGATCTTGAAAGAACATAGAACTCATGTGAAAGAAGTGCTAAACAAGCTTCGTGAAGCTGATCTGCAGATAGACATTGACAAGTGCGAATTCAAGATTCAGAAAATCTCGTTTCTTGAACTACTAATATTCATCAATGATCTACGAATGAACTCTCAAAAAGTAGATGTGATTTGAAGTTGAAAAGTGTCTCAATCATTGACTCATGTGCAGATCTTCATTGACTTCTGCAATTTCTATCGACGATTCATAAAGAACTTCTCAAAGATTGCTCAATCTATGATAAAGCTGACTCAAAAAAATCATCTCTTTGAATGAACAGAGATTTGTCAGATGATCTTTGAAGAATTAAAGCAACAGATGACAACAGCTCTCATTCTAAAGCATTTCGACTCAATTAGAGAAGTTATTCTGAAAACTGACTTCTTGAACTATGTCAACGACGAAGTATTATCTCAGTGTGACGATGAAGACATTCTACATTCAATGATCTTTTATAGCAAGAACATGATTCTTGCAAAATGCAACTACGAGATTTATGACAAAGAACTGCTGATCATTATTCGCTGCTTGAAGTACTGATGCTCTGAATTGAAATATACAGATATTTTGATCAAAATCTTCATCGATCATCTGAATTTGAAGTACTTCATGATTATCAAAGAACTGACTTGACAACAGACTAAATGAGCTGAGAAGTTATCTGAATATAACTTTAAGATCATATATCAGTCAGAAAAACAGAATCTGAAAGTTGACGTGCTGATCAGAATGTCAGACGTCAAGTCGATTGAGACAAACGATGATTGAAAGTTATATCAGCATCAGATGCTATTGTCAGAAAGTAAGTTTGAATTGCAGTCAATAGAAGCTGATCAAGATTATGATCAGAAATTTGATTTGAATCTTGCTCAGATCTTGCTCAGATCTGATTCAGAGTTGAAACAAGAATTGAAAGCTAATGAAGATTCAATCGAAGAAGTGATTTCTATTCAGAATCAGATTATAGTTGAAAATTGAACGAATCAACTATGTATCAATATTTGAGCAATCATGAAACAAAATAGAAAAACTTGTCAAGATATTGATCTAGACAATTGCAAAGTACTTGATGAAATACTCTGAAAAGATGATAGACTATGAGTTTCTCAGTCAATGATCATTCAATTGATAAGAAAAGCACATGATCTTTTGATCAATAAACACTTTGACATGAATTGAACGTTGAACTTGCTGAGATGATCATATTGCTGATCGAAGATGAGAACGATGATCAAGCACTACATTCAAAACTATTACGTTTGTCGTAGATCAAAAGCATCGAAAGATCAAATCAATGAACTGCTGAAATCATTGCTCATACTCAAGCAGCAATGACAGAACATATCATTAAACTTCATTATCAATCTATTAGAAAGTGATGAAAACAACGCGATTCTGACAGTCATAGATCGATTGTCTAAGAAACGACATTATATATTGTGTTGATCAGATGACGAAGAAATCTTCGCAGAATAAACAGTCAAGCTGCTGTTGATATGAATCTTCAGAATTCATGAACTATCAAGATCAATAGTATTCAATCGTGATTCACAGTTCATATTGATTGTCTGAAAGTCTTTATGTCTGAGACTCAACATCAAGATGAAACTATTCACAAACTATCATTTGCATATCAATGATTAAACAGAAAGAGCGAATCAGAATGTAAAATGATATCTATGAAGCTATTGCTCATATATGCAAGATGATTGATTCATCTGATTATTTATGACTGAATTTATCAATAACAATGCTATTTCATCGTCAATTGAACAGTCAGCGTTCTTTCTGAATAAGAGCTTTCATTCTCGTATGAGCTTCAATTTGAATTCAACTGAATATGAGATCACTCGAACTAGAATTGAAGCAAGCAAAGCGAAGAATATATTTGAACACATGAAACAATCACTAGCATTGATCAAGCAAGCATTAGCAAAAGTCAGAATCACAATGAAGAAACAGATTGACAAGCATTGAAAAGAAATGATTTACAGAATAGATGACATGATATTTCTGAACTCAAGAAACATCATGATCTCAAGATCATCAAAGAAACTAAATGATAAAATGCTAGAACTTTTCAAGATTCTGATTGAGATTGAACATGCATATTGACTGAAACTGTCATCGACTATGAAGATTCATTCGAAGTTTGAATCAAATCTGCTGCAACTAGATTTGAAAAATGCTTTAAAAGAACAACGAAATAAGTCGTTTGATTCTATAGTGATTGAAGACGAAGATGAATGAGAAGTGAAGAACATATTGAACTTCAGGCACTACGAACGAGACAAGCGACTACAATATCATGTCAATTGAAAAGAATACAACGTTGATCTACATTGATACAACATCGATGAAAGTGAATTCGAAGATTGCTTGAAAGTCATCAATGACTTTCATGAACGTTATTCAAACAAGTCAAGATAGAAATTAACTCAAGAAAGATTGACTGAACTGCAACAATGAAAACATTGCTAAATGAAGAAAGAGAGTAATGTTGCAAGCGTGCACTTCAAGTTAGTCTAACATAAATCATGTTAAACTATCATAGACTAGTATAGAGCTGATGTTGACACGCTAGCGATCTAGCGTGTCTTCGTGAGTAAAACTCACGACGTGTTTCATTTTTCTTCTTCTTTAGCTTTGAACTTCTAGTTAGAATACACTCATATGATTCGCTCTATGCAAACTCATAACATTTAGAAGCATATAAATACAAGATGTTATCATTTGAACTGACTAATGAATCAATCTTCTTTCAGCAATATATGAATGACATTCTATGAAACTTTCTGAACGACTTTTGCCAAGTCTATTTAGATGACATTCTCATCTATAGCAAAATGAGAAAGAAACATAAAGATCACGTCAAACTAGTATTGAGTCAACTACGCGAAGCTGAACTGCAGATGAATATTCGAAAGTGCAAATTCAATGTAGAAGAGACTGTCTTTCTAGAAGTCATTGTATCAGAACTAAATCTTCGTATGAACTTTAGTAAAGTGACAGTCATAGTCAGCTGAATCACTTCGATCAATCTAAAAGAAATTCAGAACTTCGTGAGATTTGTTAACTTCTATCATCGTTTCATTAAGAACTTCTTGAAGCTAGTCAAATCATTCATTCAGCTGACTAGAAAGAACACGTCTTTTGTTCGAAATGAGATCTGTGTTCAAGTCTTTAACAATCTAAAGAAACAAGTCAGCTCAATCTCAGTACTTCGTCACTTTGATCTCAAATGACAAGCTATTCTGAAGATCAATGCTTTGAACTATGTAAAAGATGAAATACTATCTCAGTACAATGATGAGAAAGTTCTTCATTCAATGATCTTCTACAGCAAAAGCATGATTTTCGCTGAAATCAATTATCACATTTATGACAAGAAATTGCTAGTCATTATTCAATGTTTTGAACATTGATGATTCAAGCTGAAATGCACTGAACTACTCATTCAGATGTTCATCAATCATCAGACTTTGAAGATCTTCATGAAAAACAAACAGTTGAGTCGACGACAAGTCAACTATCTGAACATTTTATCGAAGTTCAACTTTCAGATCATCTTTAGATCAGACAAAATGAACATTAAAGTCAATACTTTAATCAGAATGCTTCTAGCAAACGTCTTTGAATCAGCTTGATGTTTTAAAGATTGTTTTCAGACTATTCTGATTCTTGATAAAATCAATGTTCTATTTATTGAATCAAAAGCAAATCTCTATCAACGAGTATGAATAATCAATCAAACAGATGAGCTCTGCAGCAAATATAAACAAGCTATGAACGAAAACAAGCTCAAATTTCATATCATTAAACTGAAGAATTGCGAAATCATTGACAACGTTCTATTTAGAAAAGATCTACTGTGAGTCTCTGAGAATATGCACACGAAATTACTATAAGAAGTGCATGATCAATCTTCAATCTTTCACTTCGACAATAAATGAATCATTGATCTAGTTTAGCGTTTCTACTATTGATCAGATCATCGAGTTACTATTCAATGATACATTCAAAACTGTCATGCTTGTCAGCAAAGTAAAGTCTCTAGAGATAGCATCAATGAATTTCATCATTCTCTCTTGATTTCACATGAACGCTGAAAAGATATAACTATGAACTTCATCATTGAACTATCTCTGTCAGAAGACTATAACGTCATTTGCACAATCATATATTGTTTCATCAAAGAACATCACTATGTTCTCTGTCATTGAGAAGACAATGATATCTCAGTCGAAGAAATGATTTGAATTATGCTATGAAACGTTTATCGACTGCATGATTTACTCAATTCTATTGTTTTGAACAGAGACTTTCAATTCATATCAACTATGTGAAAAAGTCTTTGCAAGTGACTGAGAATCACAGCTAGTCTATTCACAGTCTATCATTCTGAAATCAATGATCAATCGAAACAAGTCAATCAAGACGTTGAATGTGAACTTAGAATCTACTGCAATTACATGCAAGATGACTGAGCAAAATGAATATCTATGATGAAATTCAGTGACAATTCAAATATTTTCTTGATCTCTTCAATGATTTCTTTCTACTTCAATAAGAAATTTCACTCTTGAATGAGTTTCAATTCAGATACGACTGACTATGAAACAACTTGTGAACGTCTTGAAGCTAGAAAAGTCGATGATATTGTCATTCAAATGAAAAAGCTACTGAACTTTAATCATCAACAATTGAAAAAGATGAAGCTGATCATTGAAGTTCAGATCAATAAACATAAATGAAACGTCACATATGAAGTAAATGACTGAGTTTGACTATTTTTCAGAAACATTAAGACAACGAGACTCTGCAAAGATTTGAAAGACAAACAGTTAAATCTTTATCAAATCACTGTCAAAGTGAGTATTTTCTATCATCTTTATCTATCAGTCAGCATGAAGCATCTGCATTCGATGTTCAGTTCAAAACTACTGCGATCATATTCAGAAAATCTTCTATCAGAACAGCATTCAGAATCACTCAAATCAATCACTATCAAAGATGATGAACATTGAAAAATAGATGATATATTGAACTTCAGACGTTATCAAGATCAAATACAATACAAAGTCAAATGAACAGATCTAGATAGAAACAATGAATGATACTATGTCGATAAAGAGAAATTCAATGACTCAGAAGAAGTTTTAAATGAATTTCATAAGTTATATTCAAACAAATCGCGCTAAATATCGAAATAATTATCAACAAAAGTGAGCAAAGAAACTACATTCATGCAAACATGAATTTTCAAAGAAAGAAATAATGTTACGAGCGTATCAAGACTGAACAAGACTGAAGCTTTAATCAATTTGCAGTGAACGCTAGCGAGTTCTCTGCGTAATGATTAGAGTTAATCAACGAGCTAGTCAGGTTTGACTCAGATATGACTCAGATATGACTCAGATATGACTCAATACTCTTTTTCTTTCTTAACATTCTTTTCTTTCATCAACATCTTGTTCATTTACATTACATTCTTTTCATGTCACAAACACATTTCTTTCAAGTCTAGCACAGTCTTTGAACATTATATAAATAGAAGCTTTTGTATCAATCTTCTTCTGTATTCTTAATATTCAGTTATAGCTATTTCTAAAGATCAAGCACTATCAATTCTGATCTTCATTGATTATATCATTTAGACATGATTCTGACACTAATGATAGAATCGCAAGATGATAAATGTGATTGTCAAAATACAATCTATCAATTTATCATATTTCTGAAAAAGACTTAGCAGTTGTCGATGATCTCTTGCGACTGAAAGAATTTTCAATCTATAAGTCAAAGAACGAAGAATTTTCATTTACAGCACTTCAAGTGAAGTAAGATTCAGATGAAACTCAGAAAACATTAAATGTTTCAAAGATTAATGACATGAAAAGAGACATCGCTAGACTTCTGTTCAAAGAGATTCAATGTATGAATGAGATGACTGAGCAACAGTGACGCAATAAATGATTTGAATGACTGAAAGATTCATGATATGAACAAATAGTAGAAGTGAAACACAACGAAAACATATTCGAATTGAGATCATTGCAGAAATCAGAACGAAAATTCATTCTTAGCAAATCAAAAAAGTATGTGCTAGTTCAAAAAGTTAATAAGCATGCTCAATTGACATTTTGAGAAAGATCAGAAGCTTTGTCAAGATGCTTGCATGAGAAAGAAACTAAATCTGCTCTTAGACTGCTACATGAAGTGCATGAACATTTTTCATTTGATATCACTTTTCAAAAAACATTGAGCAGATTCTATTGATTTATCAGAAGAAGAGATGTCAATAAGTGATGTAAAACTTGTTCAATGTGTCAGCATTTGAGATCATTAAAATCATCTCAAGAATTTTTGTCAATACTACATCTTCAGTCTCTTGACTGTTTAGACATCAACTACATTGAATCATTTATCTCTATCACAAAGAGTGACTTGCACTACATTGTGATCACAGTAGATTACTTCTTGTTAGAGATCAGCATAGAGCAAGTCATATGAGTGTCATTTAACTAATAGATAAATGCTAAGAAAGAAAAGTATCTACAGAAAAGAACTCGATTCTTTATATGTGTGTTTCTCAGCTCTGTGCTAGATTCAAAAGAATTGACGTCTTACACATATGATGCAGAGTCTCAATGACATCACTACTAGCTCAAATGCTCACTAGACTCAATTAGAATGAAACTCAGGTCAGAGCTAGAAAGAATAGACGAAGACTAGAATCATAACACTTCTCTAGATTCATATGAGTCATCTCAGTATCAGCTGCAAATATCACAGCTATTCCCATGTTCTTTCAACGTCACATAACAGACATCTTCGACTGATTAAGAATGCTTTACTCGAATAATGAAATACATTTTAAAGATGAGTTCGACGAGAAACTGAAGACGATGAAAGTCAAACATGTATGAGCTTTCTCTTATCACTTCTCGTCAGTGAAATTGATGAAAAGATATGTTCAAGTAATACTATCTCAATTGAGAGCTCTGATGCAGCATTCTGCAAAATTCATCTTGAAATAAGACTGATTCATTAAATCAGCAGTCGATGTGACAAATACATGAATGATCAGAACGCAGAAATACACGTCTAGTCAGCTTCTTTTCAAGTTTGAATCTAAACATTTCAGAGACATGAAACAGCTGAATGACGTGCTACGAGTGAAATTCATGAAAAGTAATATAATGAAAATGTCAAAAGAAGATCTAAAGTTATCAGATGCAATGTACAAGATCAGAATGATGACGATGAATGAAATTAGAAATCTAGCACTAGAAAGATGACTAAGAGATCAAGAGACACTCTACAATAAGATAAATTCATGATTCTTCTCATCACAGAAAGAAAATCTCATTCTAGTAAGACGTCAGACATAAGATAATCAGCATGATCATAAATTGAAAGCTAGATGAAATGATTCACAGCGACTTATGAGAATAGTTACTCATGAAAGATTAATATAAGTGACATCACTACACTTCAAAATGTCAGTAAGAAAGTTTCATATAAACGATGTGAAGATCTTCGTGCTTCAAAACGAGAGAATGTCAAATGATGAAGATTGAAAATCAATATTCAAAATCAATGACAGAATCAGAATACTAGTGAAAGAATGAATCAAAAAGCATTGAGAAGAGAAGAAGAGCAGAAACGTCACTGAAATAAAAGTCTCAGACGTAACATTAAATGCAAAGACAGATGAGACGAAGATTTTGAACAAAGATTCAGAACATGAAGATCTTTTTGAACAAGACATCAAAGAATGATGAGATGAGAAATATCTCATAACGACATCAAGCAAGAAGAATGATAATTATTGACTTTTCAGAGCAGTCAATTTGACAACTTCTTATTAATGTTAAACATCTTTCTGAATTATACAACATATTAGCAAGCAACTTGTGCATTTTGCGCTGTTAAAAGCAACATCTTAAGTCAATCATATCTAAGACATCATTGAATTACATTACTCATTATGAATTTACTCTTTACTACTAACTTCATCTATCATCTATCTTTCTCAATTTGACATCTTACATCATCAACTATTTACATTGCACTTTACAAATTATCTTTTCTCATACATCAACAACAATTTGTCTCTTTTACAAGCAACTCACTATCTCTTTACAGCGTCATGAATCTCATCTCAAACTCATCTGAAAAGATTCAGAAATGAAGAAAGACTACTCTGCAAATTTAAATATCTTCGTCACGAATCTCATCTCAAGCTCATCTGAAAAAGATTCAAAAATAAAGAAAGATTACTTCACAGATTTAAACATCATGAAGCAAAGCATTACTCAGACTTCATCTTTCTTATGAAAGAAACATAAGCTAAATCTCGATCATCTTCAGACAGAGTTAAACTCACTTTCGATATCAAGAAAAAATAGTCAATTACAAAAAGAGAAGAAGATTCTCAACATCTCACAAAGAGTAACAAGAGAGAATAAACAACTTGATGAACAACTCAATGAACTTATCGATTCTTCAGTTTTAAAGATGAAGAATCAGAAACATGCAAGTAAGAGAAGCAAACGCAAGAGAAAGACAGATTCTGAGCATTGCAAGAAATCTCAGAATAAGAATGAAAAAATTTCAAATATCAAAAATCAAGCATTAATCAGCGAGAATGATGCAAATAAGAAACAAAAGAACAAGTTTAAATTTAAAGCAACATCGTTACACAAAATTGTAAAACTTAAAAATCTTTTATTCAAACAAGATCTTTTTAACTTGTCAAAGATATCAATCTTAATGAACATTCTTGATGCAGATAACATCTCTTTTGTTACTCTTCTCATCATCAAGACATTCTTTCACTCAATACTCAAAAAGAACAAGAAATCATTTAAGAAACATAGTCAAAAGAAGAATGAGATCAGCGAAATGTCAGCAAGAAAGAGAAAATGTTGCAATGTTTTCATCAAGATTCTCAAGAAGCAGTGATCTCAGATCATGAAGAAAGACTGATCAATTCAATTCAAATAAATGAAGAACAGAGAGTTTATGCAAATAGCAAATATCAATAAAGCTGAGTACGCTTTGAGAAACTCTTCAATGTCATTCGATTATTGATGTCATCAGAAAACATTTTATGCGTTTGATTATTGAGAGAGACTTAGAAGAAGCTTCTATTATCTGCTACTCAAGAAGAAGTCAAACTTCAATGACTCAGTCATCATCAAAGAGAGACAAGTAGCACTATGCTTGAATCTCGAACAGATCTTGAAGATCTTGAAGATGTCTGATGCATATATCATCAAAGACGTAAGACAACGAGCATCTGTCATGTTTGAAAAGAGAAGAAATGCGATGAGCAAATTTCACAAGACAATAGACTTTGAATCAGCTAAGAAGCTATCACAAGCAGAGATAAATACAATATGTTTACAAACTTATGATGAGAAGAAAAGTGATAGACAGTTTCTAGTGAGTAAGTCAACGAAGTTTGAAAAAGTTTTTCATCTCTCTACAGAAAGAAAGCAAACTATCAATCTTTACATGACAGCGATAAAAGAGAGACAAATGACGAGAAACTATGATCTATACTTGGCTAACTACGAGGCTGCTCTATGCGTCAAAGAGAAAGAAATGAAGAAGACATTAGAAGCATTTAGACTAAGAATGAAAGAGATCACTCAGAAAGCAGAGCAACGAATTTTAGAAGCTCATCAATTCAGAACGACTACGAATGAAATCAGAGAAATCAGCAGCGAGAATCAATCTCAATTCAGAACGATTACGAATGAAATCAGCAGCGAAAGCAGCGAGAGTCAATCTCAATTCGATGAAGAAATACGCGTTAAGAAAGAAGATAACGAGTTCGACTCTCAATCTCAATCTCTATTCATAAGCGAAAAATCTATCGATCTGAATCTCATCGATCAGTAAGTCTCATTCAAGAGCTTTACAAGTATTCGTATGACAGAAAGACGATTATTTACCCGGTCGAAAGATCAACCTTTGCTACTTCAGTTTATTGATAGAACTTACTGCATTTATGAATCGGACTGCTTTTGCTGTTATTTGAAATCGACACCTAATTGCTATTTTGAGGGAGAGGGGAATAATTAGTAGCTTGGCACTCCTATATTACCCCACCTACCTACATAGCCTAGATAGCATTCTACCACAATACTACCACCCATACTATTAAGCTAAAACCACTGCCATATCTAGCGCTGAGCTCACATACTCTTCTGTCTTCCAATCATGACTTTCTCAATCCTTCCTCCAGCTCCTGTCAATCAGGGATACATCTCAGATTCTTCCGACAACGGCTCCATCGA
>JAABUH010003906.1_pt1 | contig 12410 bp, 12 predicted proteins | sample 5559121 | NCBI WGS metagenome assembly JAABUH01 (sample SAMN10711871, study PRJNA513364) | rock metagenome | isolation source: Antarctica rocks | place: Antarctica: Victoria Land, Battleship Promontory nord | collected 2015-12-28 | reverse complement strand
CAGCGGCTCGGCCCAAACAGTCTTGCTCATTTCACCTCCGGGTCAGTGATGTCTCAGTGGACTCCTGCCAGCTGCTCAACCCGCACCCTGGCCAAGCCTGACCCTCCCATTAGGTGATGTCTGCCAGCCACAACTCGTCGGGTCGCTTGGCCACGAAGCGCCGCTCCACCAGGTCCGGAGGCCGAGTAGCCCCAGGGTCGGACACGGTGGTGAATTGCTTCTGACCTCGCTGAACGCCCCGGATGCCCATCTCAGACATGAGCCGGGCCACCGTGCAGCGGGCCACCGTGATGTCCTCTCTGGCCAGGGCCAGCCAGACACGGCGTGCCCCGTAGCAGGCGTAGTTGGACTCCCAGACCCGCCGGATGTGCACCTTGAGCCCCTGGTCGGCCACCTGGCGGCCCGAGGGCGGCCGGACCCTGGCCGCGTAGTAGGTCCGCTCGGAGAAGCCGATGGTCCGACACATCCCGGCCACCGGCCAGCGGTGGCGATGAGCGTCGATGAAGGCAACCCTCACCCCGAGCGGGGGTTCGCTTCCTGGACGAAAAAACTGGTCGCCGCCTTGAGAATTTCGATGGTGCGCTGCTGGTCGGCCACCTCCTTGCGCAGCTTCTTTATTTCAGCGAGCTCTTCGGTCGTTGGACCCACCACCAGACCGCGGTCGACCTCGGTCTGGCGGACCCAGCGACGCAGGGTCTCTGGGGAGGTGATGCCCAATTGGGCGGCTACCTCGGGAACCTTGCGGGAACGGTCGAGAACCTCTTCGACCGCCCTGCGGCGCAGCTCATCGGAGTACTTCCTGGGTCGTGCCATGAGTCACAGTCTCCTCTCCTGAGGCCTTCATGCCTCAGAATCGGCACTGCATCAAACCCGGGGGGACTCAGTCCTCGGCCTGCGCTGGCAAGACGTCGACCTCGACGCCCGCCGCCTCTCGGTTCACCAGGCGGTCATCTCCGTCGCCTACGCCCTCCAGATCGCGGATGTCAAGACCGGCACGAGCCGCCGGACGATCGACCTCGACCCACGAACCATCGCCGTCCTGCGCTCCTGGAGGAAGCGCCAGCTCGAAGAACGTCTCGCCCTCGGGGAGGAGCACCAGGACCACGGGCTCGTGTTCGCCCGCCCCGAGGGCGCGCCGATCCACCCCGACCTGTTCAGCAAGACCTTCGACCGCCTGGTCGCCCGCTCCGGGCTGCCCGTCATCCGTCTCCACGACCTCCGCCACAGCCACGCCAGCCTGCTCCTGAAATCGCGTGTTCCGGTCAAGGTCGTGAGCGAGCGACTCGGCCACGCCACGCCCGCCTTCACCATGACCGTCTACCAACACGTCCTGCCTGGCATGCAAGCCGAAGCCGCCACGACCTTCGCCGACCTCCTCTTCGGACCCGAGTGAGGTGCGGGCTCGCAGCCGCTAGAGCCGCCCGATACGATCGAAACATGGCCACGGAGCTTCATCTCGACCCGGAGCTGGCGGAGGTGGTCCGCCTCGCTCGGCGTCGGGCCGAGGAGATGGGCGAGCTGCCACGTGGGCCCTTCTCGCCGTTCGAATCGACGCTCCCTCCCGAGGCCAGGGAGCTGGTCGCCGGGTGGCTTCGAGACGGCGGCTACGAGGAAGCCATCGCTCGCATCGCCATCGAGGACCCCGACCTGGCCAACCTGTAGCCCGGATCGATGGCCGTCGTCATTGACGACCGCCTTCTGCTCGACGTGCTGGCCGGCCAGCCGCGTGGCGAAGTCATAACCGAGTTGGGCGGTGGCGGCGTCTTCGTCACCAGCGCCTGGTACTACCGGCTCGGTCGCGCCGTGTTCGGCGGCTCGGGCTCCGGGGCTCTCTCAGGCAGGTTGGCATCACTCGACCGTGACGTTGCCGAGCGGGTGCGCGCCGAGCTGGTGGAACTACCTCCGAACGTCGGGCTGCTGCACCCTCGGGTCGTGGTCCCGGTCATGTTCACCCTCCGGGTTCGGCGTCAATTGAACGTCCTCGGCGCCGAGGCCCTGGCCGTAGCCCTGTTGCTCCCAGCTCGCCTGCTCGTTACGACCGACGCTCCCTTGCTGCGTTCGGCCGCCGAAGAGACAGGCATCGACTACCAGGTTCTGGCCTGACTCCTGCTCCCGGGAGACCGGCCCGGACGACGATGCTTGGCTTACTCTCGACCCTGGTGACCACGGTCGACATCACCGCTGATCTCAACGACGAGGACGACACCGGCTACGTCTGGACGTTCCTCGACGAAGCACGCGACCTCTCGGTCATGCCCCGGGAGCCATCGTGGTGGCCGGCACGCCCGACGCCGGCGGTCGCCGAGGTCGTCAACCTCGTCACCAAGCCGGCCGGCACCGTCGTGCATCTACGCATCCTCCCCGGGTCGGTCAGCGACTACGCCGCAGCTGTCCTTCGCTCCACCGCGTCTGCCTGACCGTCTCCGGCCGGGCGGAGCAGCAGCCGCCGGTGATCGCTGCCGGCGGCGACGAGCGGTGCCGTCCTGTGCGCAACGGAGCCGACCCGTGCCAGGCCCTGCCGAGTGATCCGGTAGAAAACCCGGCAGAAGTCCGGAGAAACGGAAGGGGCCTCCTCGACGGGGAACCCTTCTGACCTGCACTTTTTCTTGGTGGCGGGGGTAGGATTTGAACCTACGACCTTCGGGTTATGAGCCCGACGAGCTACCAGACTGCTCCACCCCGCGCTGAGAACTCGATACTACCAGCCCAACACCCACGACGCGGGCGTCTCAGGCCGATGACGAGGTCGTGCCGGGTGTCCCAGTGGTGGTGGAGGTGGACGGTGGGGTGGTCGAGGCACCGGCCGGAGCGGGAGGGGGAGGCGTGGCCCTCTCGGCCTGCGCCAGTTGCCCCAGGAGGCTGGCGATCATGTCATTGGCCGCCTTGTAGCTGCCCAAGTCGCCAGACTTGAGGGCAGTCTGAGCCTGGTTCTCGGCCGCTTGGAGCTGACTGATCAGTTGCCCTGCATTCGCCGACTTGGTCACCGACCCAGGGTTGCCGGGAGTGGCGCCCGCAGGCGTCCCTCCAAGCCCAGGGATGGGTGCGCCCAGGACATCGGCCAACGCGTCCGCCAAAGTCGGTCGCATGGCCACGCGATTGCCGTTCACCGCTATCAAATACTTGAACTGAGGAAGCGGGTTCTGGGTTGACTCGGTGTACAGCGAGCGCACGTAGACGATCGACTGGTCGATAGGCAACATCAACACGCTGCCCAACTGCACGCTGGAGCCATGCTGGTCCAACAGGCTGATCTGCTGGGCAATGCTCGGGTTGGAGCTGATGATCGAGTTGATGAGGGCAGGCCCATTGACCTGCTGACCGCGCGGCGTGACGTAGACCCGTAGATTCCCATAGTTGGCCGGATCGCTCTGAGCCACGAGAAATGCGCTCAAGTTCTGCTGTTGGTCGTTCTGCGACACGGGTACATACGGCTCGAGAATGTTGAACGAGAGGTTCGTGTCCCCCGGCAGACTCATCTCCTGATAGATGGGGGTCATCCGCTGAGTCTTCGCCGTACCCACCTGGAGACCCTGGGCGTTGGTACTGGCGGTGGTGGCCAGCGCGGACGACGGCGAACCAGATCCCGGATCCTGTGAAAGATCCCAGGCGTCACCGGCATTGAAGAAGCTGGCCGCTCCAGTTATGTGATAACGACCGAACATGCTGGCCTGGACAGTGAAGATGTCCTCTGGATAACGCAAGTGCGCCCGCAAGGCCGCAGTCATTTGAGATACTGGCGTGAACAAATCAGGGAACGCCTTGTCATATGCCTGCAAGATCGGGTCATTCGGCTGCCACTTGTAGAACTTCATCGATCCGTTGTAAGCATCCACAACTACCTTGACTGAGTTGCGTACATAGTTGAGCGACGCACCAGACAAGTCACTGTTCTGATTGACCGCCGAGGTGTTGGCCAACTGTGAGTACGGATACTGGCTGGTAGTCGTATAGGCATCCTGTATCCAGTAGATCCGTCCGTCGGGCAGGACCACCGGGTACGGATCCGAGTCGAACTGCAGGAATGGGGCCGCTTTGCGGACCCGGGCGCCGATGTCCCTCACGAACATCACTCTGGAGTGGCTGTCCACCAAGTTGGAGATCAAGGGATTGATGTCTCCGAACCGCATGGAGAATGCTGCTCGGCGGAACAACGAACCGGCCGCCACCCCTCCCTGGCCCCCGTAGTTGGACTCCTTGCTGTTCCCAGCCCGATCCTGATAGTCGATCTCTCGTTGCCTGGTGTCGGCGATGACATACCCAGGGTTGTTGAGCCCGAAGTACACGGATGGCCGGGTCACCGCAGGTAACCCGGCGGCGGACGTGGGCGGTACGTCGTAGATGTCAAAGCTTGGGTTGCCGTCCGGGGTTGCCGTGTTCGCCGGGGACAGCACCATCCCATACCCGTGGGTGTACTGGAGATGGAGGTTCACCCAGGATTGCGCAGGTAGGTCTGCGGCATTGAGTTGACGGACCGCGACGATGGCCGGCGTGGGCTGGCCGCTTACCGTGTAACGGTCCAGCGCCAGTTCGTTGAACTGATAGTAGGACCGGATGTCTTGCAGCTTCTCATAGGTCTTCAGGGCAAAGTTGGGATCCCACAGTCGAACATCGGACAGGGTGGACAGATGACCTCCCAACTGGTCAGGGCTCAGCCCAGCCAAGCCGTTGAAACCAACCGTGGACACGTTCGTGAGCTTGTAGGCGGACCGGGTGGCCTGGATGTTGCGTTGGATATAGGGACTCTCGAGAGCATTTTGAGCAGGTTGAACATGGAATTGCTGAATGAAAAATGGGTAGACGGCGCCTACCACGACCGAGATAAACGCCCACAGCCCGACTCCGATCACCGGTAGCACCCAACCCTGTCGTCGGATATTTACGATGAAGAGCACAAAGGCTGCCAATGAGATTACGATCAATAACGTAAGAGCTGGTAACTGAGCATGGACGTCGGTGTAACCGGCACCATTGACGTAGCCTCGGGTCGAGAGATCGAGCTCATAGCGCTGGAGGTAGTAACCGACCGCCTTTACCAGGGCGATGAGCCCGAGAAGCAGGGAGAGGTGTGCTTTGACCTGTGGACTTACTCGTTGACCGGGTCCCTGGATCCGGATACCGCCGTTGAGATAATGAGAGATAGCAGTCACAATGGCGACAATGACTAAGGCGATGAACGCCCAGCCCACTAAAAAGGACAGAAAGGGCAACGTGAAGACGTAGAAGCCGACATCTCTATGGAACTGAGGATCCTTTACGTGGAAAGGTACGGCATTACGAAAAAGGATCCAGTTGTTCCATTGGCCGGCCGCTCCGGTCCCTACAAACAAGGCAAATATCAACGAGATAGCGGTACGGACGCCGCGCCGGTGGGGGCCCACGGTATCCCGGAACCGCCTTACCAGCTCATCCTCAGGTCCAAGGGGACGGAACCGGGACGCCAGGCGATCACCAATGGCCAGATTGAGCCAAAGGGCTATGAAGAAAACTGCAATGAAAATAACTGCCAGGACGACCTTGGCACCGAGGACCCCTTTCCATACGCTGGTCAGGTGGACCGAGCCGAACCAGAGGAAGTCCGTGTAGAAGACCGCCAGTCCGCGCAGCGAGAGGAGCACCACGATGACCGCGGCCGCGGCAAGCACGATGGCAAGGCGGGTCCTGGGGATCCGTCGGCGGACGCGAGGAGGGCTGGTTGGCCGGGCCATCGGCGCAGAGCCTACTCAGCGCTTGGAGCTGCTAGAGAGCGGGGCCAACAGGCACCGGCACCCGCCGTGGGCTGGAGGATGCACCTGCCCGGTCGGGTACGGCTCGCCTGCCCGTACCGGCCCTGCCAGCGCGTTGTCGTCACAGTCAGGGCAATTGCCGCCCTGGTCGTGTACCAGCCAGCGGAGCATGGTGCCTCCCATGGCAGCACTCAGCCCACCCAGGGAGAAGGCAGCCACCACGGTGTCACCGGCCTGGGCCTCGATCCTTCGTCCCTTCCACTCACGATAAGCCGCCCCGGCCCGATCGAGTATGACCGATTGGTCTTCACCGGACGATTCGACCAGGGTTCGCTCCAGCTGGCGGCGAAGCGGCTCCACGATGGCCATTGCCAGCGCTCCAGCCAGGGCCTCAACTCGAGCGACGCTTGGACGCTCTGAGCCCGGAGCCGATACGGGCGATGGGCTGTCGGCATTGGTCGGTGCGGGCGGCGGGGCGGTGCCGGCGAAGGCAACCCCGGCTTGGATGGCTTCCCGTAAAGAATCAAGAGCTACTTCTTGGTAGCGGCACTCTTGCTCGTCCCGGGTCGGCAGTAGCTCGCCTCCCGGCGCGTCACCGGGCGCGGCCTTGTCCCCTGATCGATTCTCCGACGATGCGCCGACCCGCAGACGATCGAGCACGTCATTGTGCTCGTCCTGGAGCGCCCGTTTGAGACGACGGGCCAGACGAGCAGTGATCGGGCCGGTGACGGCATTACGCCTCTCGATGAGGTCTTGATCGAATCCCGAAACGTCCGGCCTGACCTCGGCACCATCTCCAAGTACTGCACTTGCCTCGCTCGGGCCTTCCCGGGTGTCACGCCCATGGGCCGGCCGGTCCAGGAGTGAGCCGGCCAATGAACCCGGTGTCGGTTCGGGAACCCGCACTGTTGAGCTCGCAGCCGCAGCCGAGTCCGCCGTTCCCTCCACCAGCCGCGCGTCAGCCGACAGGGCCATCTCGGCCCTCACCACCTCCTCGGCCCGAGCTGCTCTCATTCTGGCAAACATTGCGTCAACATGAGTGCGGCTGGACGAGGCTCCCGGTCCGGGCGCCGGGCTGGCCTCGGGCGCCGGGCTGGCCTCGGGCGCCGGGCTGGCCTCGGGCGCCGGGCTGGCCTCGGGCGCCGGGCTGGCCTCGGGCGCCGGGCTGGCCTCGGGCACAGGGCTGACCGCGGGCGCGTGGCTCGGCCCAGCCGCGAGAATTGGCTCAGCCGGCAAGGTGGGCCCGGCGGCCGGCATCGGATCGCCGCTTCCATGGGTCACCGTGGCCCCGGTCGGCTCGTCCAGCTGGTTGGCGCTGGGCCACGACTGCTGCCACGTCTGGGCCACGGCCCCTTCCTCGCCCGGACCGATGGGCTGCTCGAGCTCGGTCGGCGGGTCTGGTGTCGCGGGCTGCTCGAGCGGCCCCTCGGAGACACCGGCTCGTGAGGTTGGCCCTTGGTCGAGCGACCTCGCCATTTGCTCGGGCGTGACATCCGCCTCTACTGGAATCCGTCGGCCTGCCGCCTCGGCCGCCCGACGAGCACTGGTCTCTGCATGACCAAGGTTGTCGACCAGATCGTTCAGAGTGCGCTGGCCATCCCTCAGGATGTCCATCAGGGTCTCTCGCCCGGCACCGAGTTGCTCGATCTGGGTGTTGAGCACTCGTCGACGCCGGGCCAGATCGGACAGGACCTCCGTCCTAAGCTCCTTGGCCTCTCGGACCAGGGTTTCGGTATCGACTGTCGCCCCCCGGCGAATCTCCTCGGCGGCCGAGTCGGCCTCGGCCGTGCGCTCCGCCAGCACCGCCTCAGCAGCGTCGACAATTCGGCCAGCCTGCTCAGTTGCACCCTCCACCAGTGACGCCCTGTCTCGCTCGGCCTGAGCCATCAGCTCGGCCGCCGCATCGTGCGCACTCTGGAGAATCCGGGCGGTTCCCTGGCCGAGCGCGGCAGCCAGGGCTGTCTCGTCGGCTTCGGGATTGACGAGGCGCCTCTGGGCGTCGGCCAAGCGCTGACGAACCTGGCCTTCTCTTTCGACGCTGCGGCCCACGTCAGCCGCCACGCGCTCCAGAAAGCCGCGCACCTCAGCCGGATCGAACCCTCGCCTTACCTTGGCGAACGTCCGGCGAGCGATCTCATCTCTGGTCAGCGGCGGGGGAGGTATCGGGGCTTCGTGATCGTCCGGCATGGGGCCAGCCTACGATGCCTCGTGCCGGGGCAACCTGGTGTTCCGGATGGGCCGGCCGTCCCGCCTGCGGTCGGCCTTGCGGGGATCCGCACGCCCCGGAAGGGGCAGCAGGATGGAGAATGTCGATCCTTTCCCTGGCTTGGACCGGAACGACAGGCGGCCGCCGTGGCCGGCCACCACCCGCTGGACCATCGCCAGACCGAGACCAAGCCCACCGTATTGTCGGGTGTCGGATGAGTCGCCCTGGGTGAACTCGGTCAACACTCGCTTTGACTCCTCAGCTGACATTCCCTTACCGCTGTCACTGACCGAGATCTCCACCACTCCGGCGACCAATGCCGCCCTCATGACCACTGCGCCACCACCCGGAGAGAACTTGACTGCATTTTCCATCAGTTCATCCAGGGCCAGTGTGAGCCATCGACGATCGGCCAGCATCAGAGGCAACTGCCGGCTCAGCCGTTGGATCACAACATGGCCGTTGGATGCCCCTTCGTTCCATCGGACGATCAAATCGTTGATCAGGCCTCTCAGGTCCAGCGGCTCGAGGTCCAGGTTGAAGTGACTCGAACTGCTGAAAGCAAAGAATTCCAGCATCTCGACGATGCGCAGGAGCCGCTTGGACTGGACCAGGGTCTCCGCTTGCCATGCCATGGCCTGCTCATCGAGCGCTCCCCTTCGGGCCAGGAGCTCAGTGAATCCCATGATTCCAGTCAGCGGCGTGCGAAGCTCGTGGCCAATCCGAGACAGGAACTCCGCTTTCACGCGCTCTGCCTCCTGTTCCCGACGCAGGTCACGTAGCACGTAGACGCCACCGGCGCACCGGGATTCGGTATCTCGGAGGGGTCCAGCCGAGACTGAGACCGGAATCGCCTCGCCGTCGGGACGAGCGAGCCAACCCTGAGCCTCCCACCGGCGTCCAGGAGCCTGACCAAGGCTCCCAGCGCCCGCTCCCCCAACCTCTGTCCGCAAGGAGATCACCTGGTCGACCGCCCGACCGACAGCCTCCGTCACCTTGGACCCAACCAGTTCCTCGGCGGCCGCGTTGTAATCGGTGATGAGGCCGCCGGCGTCCACCGCCACCAGAGCTTCGCCCATACCGGCCACAATCGCCTCCAGGCGATCACGCAGGCGCGCCTCGTCCCGGGCCGCCTGGCGCAGGGCAGACTCCTTGTCCTCGATGGAGGCAGCCATGAAGTCGAATGCCCCGCCCAGGACTCCCACCTCGTCATCGGAGATCGACCCAACTCGCACGTCGGGATCACCGCGTTGGACGGCATCGACGGCCAGCGTGAGCCGGCGCAGGCCGGACCCGATCCGGTCACCGACGAAGGCCGTGAAAAGGAGGGCCAGGAGGGTCCCCCCCAGGGCAATGAGGAAAAGCGTGCGAAACAACGAGGCGCGGGTCTCCTCGACCACCGCAGTAGGCGTCGATGCCACCAGGGCCATGGCCGGCGGCTTCCCCGCGGCCGGAAACACGGGTTGCACTGCCACGAATCGGGCCTCAGCTGTTCCCGACGCCTGCTGGGTCGCGCCGTCGAGCACCAATCCAACAAGGGGCCGAACTGACTGGTAGTGGAGACGTGGGCCGGCATGACTCAGCTCCGAGTCGGCTCCGGCCAGCGCCAGGGAGAGGGAGTGGTCATCCTGACGCCGACCGTCGAGGTAGCTGTTGCTCAGGCCCTCGACGACGACACAGGCACCCGTCACCTCGTTGATCACCGTCGGCTCTGCGACCACCGCCAGTGCCCGACCCCCGGCCACCATCTCCGTGGCCAACTCCGTACCCCCAGCTATGGCACTCTGCACGACCCGGGACCCGGCCAAGCGGCTGGCGATCGCCACACCAAGGCTTCCGCCTGGCCCGAGGACAGAGGATCGGCCCACCAGGTAACCGCTCCGGTCGACGAACAGCCGGCCGACATCCGGCGACACCGGGAAGAAATCGCTCGAGACCTCTGGGATGTACGTCTGGATGCAGCGGGGCGCCTGCCGTTCGCCGCCACAATAGGCTTCCAGCAGCACCCTGGTCTGGCGGGCCGATACCAGCAGTGTCTGGGTGGCAGCCGTCACATTGGTAGCCTCCGACACGGCCCGGCCGTCCAGACGGCGCACAGCATCGTCGCGCACGGTGGACGAAAGCACCTGGGACAGGGCCACCGAGAGAATCAGCACCAACAACAACAGGGCGGCAGCCGCGCTCGACACCACCCTGGCGGCGATGGCCCGACGACTGGCTCGTACCAGCGCGGCCCCCAGGGCCAGGGCCCCCGCCCCCAGCAACACGGCACCGCCCAGGTGCCCGGGCCGGGCAACCCCTCCAGCCAGAGGGCTGCGGCCAGGAGGGTCAGGGCCAGCCACAACAGGCGCCGAGCGGCTCGGCCTCCGCCCCAACGGACCGAGCCGGCCAGCAACAGGAACAGTCCAATCGCCATCGAGGCGACCAGAGCCGGGTCGGCTCCCCGCCTCACCAGCAACGAACCGCGAAACAGGGCGGCGGCTCCCACCCCGCAAAAGCCGGCACCGAGGGCTGCGGCACCAAGCGAGGAGCGGCTGAGCAGCTCACTGCGCAGGACGATCACTGCCAGACCGGCGGCGGCTACCAAGAAGACAGCGAACTCGGCTGCGAACTGGAGTTCGACTGACGAGGATGCCATCAGGTCGATCCGGTGAGAACAGGAGAGTTGGGCGCGGGCCCCAGCGTCACCCTCCGCCCTTGGCCGGCACAGGACCAGCAGGTGGAAGGGGCGGCATGTACCCCCCGACCGATCGCAAGGCGGTCAGTGCCTGGTCGAGAGAACTCACCGCTATCACTCGCAGATGCGACCCCGCACGGGCCTTGGCCGCTGCGTAGTTGGCTGGGGGAACGAGGAACACCGTACCACCGGCGTGGCGTACGGCATCTGTCTTCTGGGCGATCCCACCGATCTCACCGACCGAGCCGTCAAGGGCGATGGTGCCGGTGGCCGCCACCCGATGGCCGCCCGTGATGTCACCAGGCGTCAGCTCCTGGACGATGGCCAGCGCGAACGCCAACCCGGCCGACGGACCACCAATGTTGGCCGAGTTGACATTGACCGGGAAGGGGAAGCCGTAGCCGTGGTCCTGCTCGAGGGTCACGCCTATGAAGGCCACCTCCTTCCCCTTCTCCTGGTGGGAAGCCAGCGTAACGGGGACCTTGCGGCTTTGGGAGCCACCCGCCGGGACCACCGACAAGTTGACAGTCTGACCGGGCTGATGGCCACGGGTGGCGGTCGACACGTCTTGTACCAGTGGCGTCGCCTGCCCATCAACCGAGGTGATGACATCGCCAATGTGAATGTGCCCGTCTGCTGGGGATCGAGGCTGGACCTGGTTGACGATGGCACCGGTGGGCGCGGTGGGCACCGGATAGCCGAGTCGCCGCAGGGCCGCCACCCGGGCGGCCAGGGTCGAATCGGCCATGGCCAGCTGGTCCTGCGCGCCCAGCTGGCTCGGTGGCGTCGACCCGAGTATTGCGTTGGCCGAGACGATCTCGGTGTCTGATCGCAGAGCGTCGGGGATCAGGTCAGCCAGGCGGACACGGCTGAGGGAAACGTCAGTTAGCAGGATCGCCTCTCGACTGGGATGGCCCTTGCCCGCCGGCACCGTCACGAGGGGTACGCCACCGCAGGCGGGGCTGTAGGCCGGTTTGACGAGGGTGTTCACGACACACGCTGACCCGGGCATCAATGCGTAGTAGTTGAGTTGGATCGAAAAGGAGACGCCCACCAGCACAGCCAGTAGCACGACCACCACGGCGACCACTCGAATCCAGCGTCTCCTCCGAGGCGGTGATTGGTCACCATCGGCTCGCCCAGGCCTGGTCATCTGGTCGTTCGCACCACCCTCATCATGTGATCGCTCGTCCGGGAGGTATTATCGGGTCGATCGTGCTCACGTCTGGGTCCTGCTCCTCTGTAGTACCGCCGGGAGACGGCCTGGGCAGCTCTTGGGGGACTGGGGGACAGCCTGCCATGGAAGGGACCCGGTGCCGCAACGGAACCGCTGTTCCATAGATGGGCACGCCAGCGGAGGAGACAGAGGCGAAGGAACCGCTCCAGGCGGCTGAACCGGTACCAGAGGCCGCAGCCGGCGAGGCGACACCCACCGCCGAGGGGTCCCGCGAGCAGCCCGAGCAGATCCTGCCTGAGCCCCCCAGTCCGATCCTCACCACCAGTGAGCTGCCACCCATGCTGGGCCCCGGGCCCACGCTGGCCGCATTGGCGCCCCCCACGCCAAGCCCCCCGTCGCTGGCGCTTCACATTCTCCAGCCACCCGTCGCCCCGCCAGCCCCCCCGCTCGCCACTCACCAACCACCCGATACTCGGCCACCGGTTGTGGAGGCACCGGTGGTGGAGGCACCGGTTGTGGAGGCACCGGCAGAGGCTCCACCGGCTCCCCCGCCACCATCGCCCGGCCCGCCACCATCGCCCGGCCCGCCACCATCGCCCGGCCCGCCACCATCGCCCGGCCCGCCGC
>JAABUH010003905.1_pt1 | contig 12412 bp, 14 predicted proteins | sample 5559121 | NCBI WGS metagenome assembly JAABUH01 (sample SAMN10711871, study PRJNA513364) | rock metagenome | isolation source: Antarctica rocks | place: Antarctica: Victoria Land, Battleship Promontory nord | collected 2015-12-28 | reverse complement strand
ACTTCAATACCTACTTTGCCTTAATATATTTCAAGGTCATATGATAACGGAGACAGACCAGCCTGGGCACGGTCGGTGTTCAGCACTCTTAGATGATCCATCAGGGCCAAGAGCTTTGCTTCTGACCTCCCAGCAATGGACCATTCCAGGTCCGTCGGTAGACTTGTGCTCACGTGTTCTGCGCATAGTTTACCAGTATAGCCAGTAGCACCCAGCACTATTAGATCGTACTGTCTGACTTGGCCCGAGGCCATGATTGAATCTCTCATACGAGAGATCACTTCCGTGTCTCAGGAGATAAAGGGGCCTTTGATGACCTTGTGGCCTTCATTGCTGACAGTATTTGGTGTCCGGTAGATTGCATGTAGAACAGGCAAAGCACCGAGGTTGAGCAGCATCCGGTGCCAAGACTAGAGCTATCTCTAGTCTCGCGCTAAAGTAGAACTAACGAGGTTTTCACCAAACGGTCTCACGGCTTCCACCTTCCCTCTGTCCTTCTACATCCACAGGTCCTGACATTTACTACTCTGATTCCTACGAACGAACACTTTTGATCTAAGGAAACCGAATGCTAGGAGATGTGGGCCTCTTGCGATAATGATGATCGAAGGGAAAAAATGCTAGCTGTGTCGCACATCCTGCCGACAACCCTGGCCCACACAAGCTCATGCATCAATCTCTGATAGCGACTGTGTTAAGGGAACATAATCAAGTAGCCCTATCTGGCAAAGAAACAGTCCTAAATACATGGGCAACGTTCCCAGCATACAGAAATGCTGATGACGCTCCGGTTGCAATACCGCTTCTGTTCAGCGGCTCATAATTCGCGACAGCACTTTCACAACAGCATGACAGCTGGCGCCGCACGTACGTTTCATCAGCCTGCCACCGTATGATTTGGGGAGGACTGTCTAAAGAGTACATAAAATTTCAACTACATAGTTGCAAGGGCTTATCGATACGCTCCCTTATGGACCGATCGGTGGCAAGCCCCAATACCGATAGCACACAGCTGCCATCTCGGGTTGTTGAAAGACCACACCCTCAAGATGAGAATCTGAAATGGGAAAAGACGGCGTCAGCGTTCAGACTCTACGTCTAAGGCATTGCCATGGTGACCATGCTTGACGTGACCCAAATATTTCAAATTACATCGGTCCTTGAGACCGGATCGAGAGATTCCTTGTCAAGATTCACTGCCATCGAGGCGTCATTCTTGAATTAGCTCTAAGTCTTTCATGCTTCGAGGCTTATCGAAATATCGATCGCGCTACCAGGCAGCAGGCTTTTCAATCGACATGCAGCTTACGATGCAGAGCTCCTGAAGACCCGGTAAAACCAAGTATCAGGTTCTCAGCTGAACAACTTCATATTTCGATGCTTATGCCAGCTACCTTCCCTTCAAAATGACCAATCAAAAGATTGGTACTAGTGGAAGCCATAAATTTGGTCAAGCGTAGGTGACCTCAGAAATCCTTTTCCGTGACGAGGTATGAGATTCGTACTGCCCTGACGGCAGATTTGGTTATCTCATCATGACGAAAGAACAGAGCTGTCCTTCTACCTCATTTACGAGTGTGGCTTTCATTCACTCCAGAAGATCTGCAAATTCATCATGCAGGCCTAGCACTTGACCGCACTAGCGTCGGATACGCGTTGGCTCCCGCCGTTTAAAAGTCAGGATCGTGGGATTGCCTGCCCTCTCTTCTTACATCTCGAGATCACTTCCAAACCCCATAATTCTCAACTCTATGAATTTTACTCCCACTTTCCATTCAAGAATCATTCCGTACAATCGTCAAGATGTCAGACTCTTGTATTGTATGTCTCGGCGACCTCGAAAACGCCAATGCGCTACCCCACCCTTTGGTTGGAACTGCCAAACGAGAAGATGACGACCATGGCGGCCCTGATGTAAAGCAAGATGGGCTGCCAAACCTCACCGAAGGCACTCAGATTGACTTGATAGCTCATCTTCTCCCTTGCGGGCATGATCTACACGATGAATGTCTTAAGCCGTGGGTTGAGAGGGCCAATAGTTGCCCCATATGCCGTCAGAGCTTCAATGAAGTCGAGCTTAGCACTAGAGTTGGAGGTGAGGCCGTGAATGCTTGTCTTAGCACCCTTGTCAAATATGCTGACAATTCGATTCAAGGGCCCGTCATTTCCTCCTACGCAGTCAGTGACCGGACGCAAATGGCTGATATCGATCCATCCATGGTTGTTGAAGACCTTTTCGAAGAAGAACCGGAAGATCAACCCTGTCCAATTTGTCGCGATGATGACAATGAGGATGTATTGCTTCAGTGTGACGGCTGTGACACGTACTATCATACATATTGTGTGGGCTTGGATGATGTACCTCTAGGTCATTGGTTCTGTGAAACTTGCGAGACCCAGCGAGCCATCGAAAGTGTCTGCCCCAATAATTCAACTCCCTCGACCCGGCGACCACACCAATCATCGGATCAACGAACACGTGCCCAACAACGACGAATTAGGAACAGCAACCAAGCTTCCGCGTCTGGATGGGCTCGTGTCTGGCAACAAGTCTGGGATAGACTTAACCTCGATCTTGACTTTCCTTTCGACGACGCATCCGACACTGCACCTCTTGATCGCGCGCAAAGGGCTGTGTCTTATCGTGGTGATCGTGCTGGATTGAGCCAGTGGGAACGAAGATTTCAAGTTGCTGCAAGGCAAGGCGCAGCGAACAGGTTCCGTGATACAGCGTCAGCGCTCCTGGATATGAAATTCCTGAACCAGAATCGCGAGAAGAAATGCGCGCATGGAATGCTCTCGAAAAGGCGAAACAGATTGAGCTCGATCCTGCTCCGAAGCGAAAGAGAAAATCTACTCCCACTTCACCATCTGATGCAGAGCCGATCGCTGAGCCCGAAAGACCATTAAAGAGGCCCAGGACTAGACGGAATATCGACCACCCCGAAGCTCATTCTCACCCTCATACGGAACCGCCCAGCTCAAGACGAAGCTCTTTACCTGACCCTTCAACCTCACGAGCCCCTATTGCACAAGTTTCTGTTACCCCAACCAAGGGTCCGAGCTGGCTGCAGTCGATGCTGAAGGAAATAGAGACTTCCAGTGCCCCTGATGAGAGTAAGGCCGCGCGCTATTCCACCCAACCTGCGACCGGTCACTCTTCGCCTCATTCGTCGTCTCCTGGAGCCTCTCCCAACACCTCAAACCATGCTACTCCCCGTGCGAGATCGCTAACGCCTCCGTCTTCCTCGACCACACGCCCAGGCTCCCCAACACTGCTCACGTCCAAGGTGGAGCCAATCTATCCCCCACCAGAGTTTTCTCCTGTCAGATCTCCTGAAAGCTCTTCACTAACTCATCGGCCTTCTGATGAGTCTCGCCAACGCGTCAAAGACCGTCGTCAAACGCAAGCACCACAAGAGGGTTCAAGTCCGCCACGATCACAAGAAACCTCCCCTACACGTGTGAACATCCCATTATCAACTAAGGCAGACTTACAGAAAATGGTTACGACAGCCTTGAAACCACATTACCACAACAATACTGTCTCGAAGGAACAGTACACAGACATCAACCGGAGCATTTCTCGCATGCTTTACGACAAATTAGGGGAGGATGGAAACCTCGATGGTGAAGCTCGGGAAAGCTATGAACGGCTTGCGAGCGAAGAGGTTGCTAAGGCCGTGGAATCACTCAAAATTACTGCATGATTGATCGCTAATGGATTCATGTGACACGAGGAAGGAAGGATAGATATGAGGGAATATTCGTTAAATCCAAAGCGATGCATAACGTCACGAGCAAAGTCACATCGAGCGAGGCCTGGTCTTGTGATACCCTACAAGCCAATTGATTTGGCATGCTTTTCATTTGTTTCATCTACCGCTGTTGGTAGTGTATTTAGCTTCATTCAATTTTCGATGTGGTTCAGACCCGCAAATCAAATGTCTCAATCTAAGAGCGACGGCAGTGATATAGGCTACAAAGGTTCTAGTCTTGTATTGCTTCCCATGCGTGTCTTCATTCTTGTATCGTCAAGTCCTGCATGAATTTGCTACTGTCGAGCGAGTCAAACCCAAGCCCGCTGTATATACAGGAGCCATTCGAGTAGCGATACGGGCATGCTTTTAGGACCGTCATGGGCATCTTCACGTCGAACGCCAAACGCAAAGCCGCCACTTGCAATGGTTTGCCGTTCGTGGAAATCGTGAAAGCATGCGTTCTAGCAGGCTGCTACGGGTGACTCACTCCAGCCTGTATCAAGCAGTTAGTCATCATGTTGCGAACCCTTGGCGAGAGCGGGCGAGAGAGCTCTTGAGACCTATCTCAACACTCCATCTTTTAAAGGTAGACGTACCTCTCAATCAGATGCACACCACTGGCCGTGTCAACCACCCCACTGACCTCACCAGGCTTCAATGCGAACGCCGCCTGCTCAAATTCCTTCTGCATGTCCCCGTGTCCAAAGAACCCCCTACGTCATAAGAAAGCTATCAGCAGGCCGCGTATCAATTTCTCAACGTAATCCGAGGTGAAACACACAAATCCCCCTTCTTCCTCGCACTCGAGCAATCGCTCTCACTCGTCGCCAGATCCCCCAATCCGATATCTCCGCCCTTAATTTTCTTCTCGTGTCCTCTCAGAATCTCCATCGCCTCCTCTTTACTCCTTGTAATTTGGGGCTCTTTCCAGCTACTCGGTCTCCTTGAATCCTTATGCTTCACCAGCAGATGTGCAGCGCGTATTCTCCCCTCGGAGCCCTGATGGCCTGAGGACGACTGTAACTGGGACGAAGGGTTCGCGGGCGTGCTGTGGTGCAATGCCATGTATGTTTTTATTTTTTCGGGGTCGGTGCCGGAGGGAGGTTCCCAGCGGGATTCTTTGGTGCCGGCGTTGAAGTAGTAGGGAAGATTCTTCGAGTTGGAGTGGCGGACTTCCCATTGTGAGGGGAGACCGGTTTCGTGTGAAGACTGTAAGGGTATTAGACAATGCCAAAGGGCGGAGTGGGCCCTTGCAGGTACCGTGAGGGCAGCATACCATGATGGCGAGGATGGCAACCGGGTTGTCAGATGGGAACGAGACAGATGGAGAAGTCAGACGAAGAGACCGGGGGTCTATATGAGCTTTTAGATGCAGCGCAAACGGACACGAAAAGCAATGCGGATCAAGACCCCTCAACGGAAAGTCAATATCAACACGAGCTTTGGTGGGGACTTGACGCCCGCTTCCGCCAGTCGCGCAGGGCTGACTAGCGCCGATTTTTCCGTTGATGTCTAGAACTTTTTGACTCAACCTCTCACTTGACAGGCAACACAGCTTGACTTTGACCCTCAACGATCATCTCCACGACAGACAACTACGTAAAATCGACGTCTCTCTACAGACTTTGCATTGCCAGCGAGCCTCCCCCAAGATACCAGTAGTAGCATGGCTTCGCCCGCCCCCTCCACCAACTCCGCAGCGAACGCCCCTACCAAACAACAAGAACAAATCACCTTCCGTTTCTGTCGCGAATGCAGCAACATGCTCTATCCCAAAGAAGACCGCGTAACCAACAAACTCATGTTCGCCTGTCGAACCTGCCAATTCACCGAGGAAGCCCAATCGAGTTGCGTATTTCGTAACAACATGTACAACACAGTGGGCGAGACGGCAGGAGTGACGCAAGATGTGGGCAGTGATCCTACGGTTGGTGGCCCTACTTCTGATGTGTCTCACCTGTCTGAAGAGGATTTGACGTGCACGTATTGTGGACGGGAGCTGGAGGAGGAATTTGTGGAGTTGTCGGTTGGGGAGCAGGATGAGGAGATGGCAGTGAAGGAGCCTGAGATCAAGATATCTAATTTCGATTTGAGCGAGATGAGTCACATGGAGGAAGAGGATCTGGATATGGATGGGGAGCCGGATAACGGAATGATGGATGAACCTGATGAAGGAGAGGAACCGCTTGACCGCGGAGTGGAGCACACGAATTCGCGCAAGTCTTCTTGACACACTGGGCTGACTTGCTCTTCTAACCCTTAGCTACCGCGTTCGAACAAGCTGTGTCCCAGCTGCCACGAGACCGAAGCGGTCTTCTTTCAGTCGCAACAGCGGTCTGCTGAAACGGGCATGGTACGTTCTCATCATTTTTGCATGCTGTCGGCGTCTTGCAAGATGGCTTGCTAAAGGTTTTTCGCGCACAGAAACTTTTCTTTGTGTGCTGCAGTTGCGGAACGATTTATCAATAAGCATGCGAGCTTGCACAAAATGAGGAGTTTTGGGATGGATTGCATCGAGCAGGGCGTTTACGGTAATTCATGATACCACACGGGGGAAGGCTTTTGCGTGGGCGACGCCAGACTACATTGAAGATTGAGAATTAGAGCAATTCAATATCCTGTATGTGCCTTGATTGGTTGATCTTTGCTTGAGTCTTGAGTCGATTCCATCTATGTCTTCATCATAGGCAGCCAGTGCCTCGTGCATGCCGATTAGTCTATGTCTATGATGCCCATGAGCGTCCCACCCGCTAAACAATAGATAATTACTACCGTCTTTCGTCGTCTATGCTTCCAATCATCCTTCTTCTCACACCCGCATTAACAACCCCACCGACTCCAAATGCCGGCACGATGCGCCCCATTCTTGCGAAGCTGCTGCCAAGCCAATCCTTGCCAACTTTGGCCGCTCTCGCCGTCCAAGGTGTACCGTTACCCATCGGTCTGTTGTAAAGATCTAGGCCCCAAAGATGTAGTGGTGTGCTCAGCAGCTGTATACCTGCGGGCGCAAGGAATTGTGCTATGCTAGCTCTGCTGACTTGCTTCTCCGCCTCCTTCGAGATGGGAAGTATAGGTGCAACAAGTGGTGGGAGATTGAAGGATGCGAAGATGGTAAGAGAGTCTCGCAGGGCGAAAAGAGCATAGCTGACAGCTGGCACACTTCTTGCAGCCGCCCCAGCCAAGCTTGGTGGAGGACCAAACATCTTTGCAAACTGGCTATCTTTGTAAAGACACAGCGACATGTTGACGCTCGTCGTAGCGACAAACTTCGCAGGGCCGGACGTTACGCTCTTAGCAGGCTTATTCGATGAGGTGCTAGTGACAGTATCAATTGTGTTCGCCGTAGCGTAGGTCCCGAAGTAGAGGGCTGATATTAGAAGAGCCGGCTTAGAAGTCAAAAAGATGTGGGGACGGGTGAGGAGGGCCTTCGAGGAGGAAAGGAAGGAAGCACGCAGTGTGGAACGATTGGATGCATTCTCAATGATTGCACTGCCATCTGTGATCAGTGACTATTATGGTACTGCGGTCACTCGGGTTACTTACCGATCAATGATCGTGATTAGAGGGGCGACAAGGCCAGAAGCACTCGCTGCCGCTGTAAAATCTGAAGTGAGTCTCCATGACAAGTGATTCGTATTCCATTCCGGATTTTTGAGAGAGAAGACTGAAGTGGGTTTTGGCGATGGGGAAGGTAGGATGATATCCCGTGGTTGCTCTAGAGCTTGTGATGTGATCGTTCTAGCCCGGTCAAGACCATTGCTGCCGAGATCACGCGTCATAACCTACAGAAAGCCTTTGGAACGATACTGCTCTCCATTCCGTATGTTCTTGTGATTAGCAGACTCGCTGAGGGTGAGACGGTGAATATATCGAATGGGAGACGGGGCGCTGGAAAACCCATTGCAAGACCGACCCGAAGACCGAGTTCGGAGGGAATACGCGCTAGAGCGCATTGGGAAGGAAAGCACGCGAGCAGTCGGAGCAGTCACATTGGACATTGGACATCTACATACAACAGACATCGAATCACATCTGAACTGCGATATTCTATTGTAATATTTGCTTTTTGAAGACTCGTTTAATCATTATTCACTTCTAGACGCTAGAAGTTGGAATTCTAGACGCTAGAAGATATTGTTGGATAGGGTATCAACCTTCGGCGGAGGTCCCTGATCCGTTGCATGGAGGCCTTCTGGCGTGAGGTTGACCGCCCCTGCTAAGACGAGCTGAATAACATCAGTGGCAATCATGATGTAACAACGGAAGCCGATACTCACAGCTCTGCTCAGGTCTTCTATCAGATCATCCGCATCCTCAATTCCCACACACAACCTAATGATATCCTCCGGGAGAGCCCTCTCTTGCCTCGTCTTCGCGTCGATGCTTGCGTGGCTCATGCGACATGGCATACTGATCAAGCTATTCACGCATCCAAAACTGACGCTGATAGCGTAAAGTTTGGCCGCTTCCACGATTCGCTCGCTAGTCTGGATGCTTCCTGTCTCGAATGATAGCACAGCGCCCGCGCCACGTGCCATGGAATTGTGAAGTTCGTATTGAGGATGTGACTTGAGACCAGGGTACCGTACTTTGAAGCCGTGTCCTTCTAGGAACTCTGCTATCCTTTGAGCATTGGCCTGTTGCTGCTCCATTCGAACTTTAAGGGTTTTGATTCCTCGCATAAGTAGCCACGAATCGAATGGCGCGAGGCCGCATCCTGAAGCGTTGATCGTAAAATAGATTTTGTCACCGATAGCATTGTTGTTCACAGCTAGTACACCCGCCATGAGATCGTGATGGCCCGACAGATACTTCGTTCCGCTTTCGTAAACAATATCTGCTCCTAGTTCGAGCGGATTCTGTAGCAGAGGTGACAGCATGGTGTTATCAACAGCTACCAGAATGTCAGGATTTACTCGATGTGCAAGCTTGGAAATTGACGGTATATCGACTATTTTGATCAGAGGGTTTGTTGGAGTCTCGAGAAGTACCATAGCTGTTTTAGGTCCTAGGACTTTCTGTACTGTCTCGGGCTTTGTGGTATCTATGTGGTGCACGCGTATACCGCCGTGATCGGCAAGATACTTGAGCAGTCTGTTCGTCCCTCCATATAGATCGTCACCGGTGACTACCTCATCACCCGGTCGTAGTAACCTCGTGATGACATCCAAAGCACCCATACCGGATGAGACAACGAGAGCCCGTTCAGCGCACATAATCTTTGCGAGATGCCGCTCAAGATGTGTCCGTGTGGGATTCCCAGATCTGGTGTAGTCATACTCGCCGCCTCCACTTCCGGATGTTTGTTTGAACGTTGCTGACTGGCAAAGTTGTTAATGTTGGCTTGTGTGCACGGTCAAACATCACCAGAGGTAAGGTTAGTCTACCTCATTCCTATGAAGCAACATACCTGATATATGGGGGTACTGCTGGCGTTGTATTGATCGGTTCCTTCCGTGTATACCAATTCGGTTGCAAGAGCGTACCGCTTACCATTGCGAGGGCTCGAAGGCGTGGGCGAAGGTGGCAGGTCGTGACCATCTAAGTCGATCTTGGAGAATGCCTTGCCCAGAGATTTGGCCGACGCGGAGGAGCTCGACTCAGGAGCACCATTAGGCCAACCTGGGGGCGAAGGTGACATTGTATGAGGTATGATGTTCTTCTAACAAGCAGTATCGTGACCGCCTCTTTACTTTCCTGAGCTCTGATTCACCCAATGTTGCAAAGCAATTGCGCGGGAAAAGGAGAACGTTGACGAGTATAAATGATGTCGAGATTCAGATGTGTATCCGTTAATAGGCAAGGAGTGGTAGTGTTCTCTTGGACAGTAGGGAACGGTAATGGAGACTTAGCACAAGGTAATTGATGTTCATGAAATGGGAGGTCCAATGGGCATCTTCTCTTCAGAGGGAAACAATAAGCGATGACGCCATCGTAAAAGCTTCAGGCTAGCTTCGGGTAAAAAGAGCATCCATATTATCGATCAAGCTATTAATCTGATGTTTTAATTTGTCTGAAGTCCTAAACCAAAAGGCGCAAAGTAAGATAAGACCAAAGGAACGTATGTCTCGTGAATTGAAGTCAGGCCACGTTCAGCGTCGATAACGACGGAGACATCAGCCTCGTAAGCGACGTTTTTGATCATTCAGCAGTGAAGCGGCACCGGCTGGCAAATGAGGACCAGAAGATTGAATCATACATAACAGGGTCGTCAGCGTTGGATAATAGAGAACGGTGTGTATTAAAATACTAGGGAAATTACTGTAACGAATTGTACATCGTGAGATACATATCTGAAAGGTTAGACTGAGCACCAACTGCTAGTCTCTTGCAGCATCTTTTTAGTATGTTTCAATTTCGTCCCACCAGATTCCCACCAAATGGCACTAAGACACAGCGTTATGACTCTCGCAGCTCCCATATAAAGAATATACCGTTTCAAAAAATTGAGCCTCCTGTGGGTATCAAAAAAAACTTGGGATGCTAATCCCGTTCGCAATGCGTGGCAAAACGGACGAAAGCAAAGGATATTGAGGTCCGAGTCACCGACTTTCGTCCATGTGATCATTATAACCGTCCACACTTCCGTGATGGCCGTGGGTGCTCATATTGGAGGATGCAATTGAGGGGTTCCGAGAGAATGGTGACATGGAGACAGGCGACACAGCACTTCCAGCGCTATTCCGTCTCTGCATGTGCGAGTCGATTGGAGACGCAGTCAGGAAGTCCCCACTGACATATCCGGCATTTGATTTCAGATATATTGATCCGTCCGGAAAAGCATCCGGACTACAGCGGTCAATTGGATTGAGAGATAGTCGGGGTAAAAAAGAGGCAGATCCATCATTGCCGCCATCGGCCATTGAATCGTCCGTGACAGTCTGTAGATCGAGCGATTTTTGCTTGCAGATACTGTCTAGAGTATTCCAAAGATCCAATGCCAAGATCCTCTTGCGCCTATCTGGATCGAGCATGAGGAGTATCAGTTCTAGAACTTCCTTGAATGGTTGTTGCGCTTGACGCATGACATTCTCCTTCAGAACCTCGATCTTTTGGAGGACAGTCTTGCGTACGATGATACTACCGTCCTCAGCCATCTGCCAGTAAGAATCATCCGACAAGATGTCTGTTTGCGAACCAGGATAACGACGGTCGTGCCTTTCACTGGCAAATTCCTCCACCGATCGAAAGCCAAGAACTGCCCATATGAGGAGCTCCAGGAAGACACAACCCAAAGACCAGACATCGTATGGCCGAGAGGTTGCGCCTTCGGATTTAGCTTCAGGGGGTTCATACGTGAGGGTCCCATTGGGCGACCGAGTATTGATACTTCCAGAACGATACGTATGAATCTTGCTAGACCCAAAATCAGAGATTTGAAATGTTCCACGCTTCGGCCCAGGGGTTTTGTATAGGAGTATATTCTCTGGTTTTAGATCGTGATGCCATCCCGACTCTCGCATCTGTGGTTGAGGAGCGGCTAGGTTAGATGTTGGTGAGGGAGCCGGCACCGAGAGTCTAACGCACGATAAGTTATGGATGTCTTTGAGAGCGGCGGCAAGACCACGAAGCTGCTTTAAAAGCCAGATAATGTTCTCCTTTGTAGGTGTCCCAAAATGCATCCATTTCATGTACTGTCGCAGATTGCATTGCGCGTATGGAAACAGCATGTAGTATTTACCGTCTTGCGTCCATGTAGCTAGATGCGTGACAATGTGCTTGTGGGGATACTTGCGTAGCTTTTCCAAGACTTTCAACTCTTGCTTGAAATCTGCATCGCCCCTTTGTGGGCGATCTTTGAACACTTTTAAGGCGAAATCTATGTTTTTAAACTGGACTCGAATCAGCTTTGAAAGATTTTAACGGCGTATTCTTACTAACCTTTGAAAGACGATGATGGTCAGGATCTAATCTAACGCGGTAAACGTTCGAATATGCACCCTTGATGGTAATAGTCAGTTTTTGCCCAGAAACTGATTGAGGACAGAGGCCAAGTTGCAAGACAAAGTTATAGGCAACCAGCTGAGTCGGAAAGATTCCTCTGATGCGAGATTCGTGTCCACAACATGTTCATGCCTCCACTCAGGGTACTATATGGTGGAAAGTTGAATGAAATGTTGCTTACAGAGCCACAACACGCCTTTTTCTGTTTGAGGTCTCTCTCCCTATGGCTTTTGAGTGTCTCTTCTTCTAACTCCCTCCGTCGACCCTCCCTCACGAAGTCTTCTTCATCGACATCCACTGACTGATAATGGAATGGTATGACCACATCTCTATCGAAATCTTGGTGTTGCCCGATTATATCGAATTGAGCCGTCTTGAAGCCGCCCTGATTAGAGATCATGTTATCGAAGTCTGGCGCGCATCTCGAGTGACAACAGTGGCTTTCTTCAAGTGGGAATGTCGTATCATTGCACCCATTCTCCAGCAGCTTCTGGAGACATTCCATCTTCAAACCAGCGTAAACACACATAGCGAGGAGGCAGCCTGCCCTCTGCTGCACGCTTCCTATGAACTCCTCCTTTTCTTTGGCCTCCAGATCTAGACGAGGATCTTGGACGATGATCTCACGGATGTTGTGTAAAGACGTAAATCTCATAAGTGCCGTGCGTGGAATGTATTTCCTGCCGTCCGATGCGCGTTTCATCAAT
>JAABUH010003902.1_pt1 | contig 12419 bp, 14 predicted proteins | sample 5559121 | NCBI WGS metagenome assembly JAABUH01 (sample SAMN10711871, study PRJNA513364) | rock metagenome | isolation source: Antarctica rocks | place: Antarctica: Victoria Land, Battleship Promontory nord | collected 2015-12-28 | reverse complement strand
TAAAAGGGGCAATCCATGGTTAGCTCTGGGCAATGGGGTACAATCGCTTCCTGCCGTTTCTGACTTTGACTTTGTCCTGCAGGAGTGGGTCAACGGAATACAGCGAGGGAAGGAACGACCTGCTGTTGTCAAAGCTCTCGCCGAGGTGTCCGCGTGACAGGCATGCACCATGCCTTGGGATCAAAGCCATCCGAGAGTGTTTGAGGTGCACAAGTCCTCGCACAGACTTTCTTCAAGCGCATTTCGCTCTGGCTGTTACAAGAGAGCTATAACGACTCTTCAGAACGAAAGTGGAGACTATGCCGGGCGGGACGCTACAGCTGCGTCTTTATACCGCTTGCTCACGAACGCAACTAGGAAAATGGCATCACAGACAACGGCTGCACCAAGCAGTGCTGGACAACGTGAGGTTGCGCCCTCGCAAAACCAGAACCCGGCTACCAAAGAAAAACAGAAGCAGAACAAGCTTCAGGTAAAAGTCATCAAAGAGCAGCTCCGACGTCAACGGCAGGAACAGCGGCATGAGCAAAACAAGCACCTATGGCAGCGGAGGCATGAGGGGAAAGTCAGACTTCGACAGCAGGACTTGGCAGCACGAGTGAGGCAGCAAGAGGAAGCTCGAAACGAGCGGTTGCACAAGCTCAAGCAGCAGCAGCAAAAGCTTGAGCAGCAGCTGGAGGAGCATAAGCAGAGTTCAGCTGACCTCACCTGTGCAGACCCAGTCTCTGTTGTCTCAGACATCTTTGCTGCCCCTCAGAAACAGCTGCTGGAAGTGCAGCAGTTCAAGACTCAAGCTGAAGTACAGTTGGCCTTGGTAAGATGAACATGCTGTGGTGTAGCTTTGTTGCCCAAACTCTGGCTAGGACAAGCATGCTGCACTGTGCACCTTGACTTAGCAACTGCTGATGTAGGCTTGCCAGGCAGGTGAGCATATGTCACGGAGGGCAGCTAGCATTGAACCTGAAGATGGGGAGTGCACTCCCTCTCCCAGCGCAATGCAGCAGGCAAAGACGACGGCAAAGCATGGCAACCAGCTGTCTGCGCCTGCAGAGCAGGCGTTGCCGCCGCCTCCCCCTGCAAATCTGCGCCCTGCAGGGCGCAGTCAGACTAAGGTAGACCAAAGGCATTGCAGAGACACACCATCCTGTGCTACTTGTGATGCCGCTGCACCTGTCCTAGACCTTCTTTTCAGTTGAGTTGCATGGCTTTTTGCTTTGGCCTGTCGTCATCAGGTGTCAGCCAGTCGCTGAAGTTGAGCACTTTATCATGCTGCCAGGGTCGAAAGTGCAGTTGCTGGTAACCTCCTGTGCTGACTGTACAGGATGCCTATGGGCGCTTAACAACAGGAGGACAGTCTGCATACTCTGTACAGCACTTCCCAGATCATGCTCTGCCTCCTCCGCCGCCATTGCCCTGAACATTCAAATTAACAGATAGTTACACTCCGAATTCAGCCTCAGACCATCTGCCAACAACAGCAGCAGCATGCTCTATAGTCAATTTGATTGGACTTTGTACAGTCGTTACTGTGATTTTAAACAGGTGGCTTGGCTCAGGGCAATTAGTTTTGCCAGATATCAGTAGCGTGTTCAGGTCTTAGGACACTAGGGAGGTCAGCCATCAGCGTGGCTTTGCACCATTTACACATCTCTGGGGAATGTGCACTGTCTGGCTCTTTCGAGGTTGCCCTAATATGCATTGTCTTGGGCAGGTTGCAGATGGCGTAGTATTTGAAATGCTGACGCACACTCGATGTCAAGATTAATGAAACTGGTTTGCAGCATGTCAGTATTGCTGTTCTTGTCTATTGCAATTTTGTACTCTGAGTCCTCTTCCTTTTGTCACTTAGAGCATCCACCCTTTACTTCTTTTGCCTGTCCTTTCTGCCCCTCATTCTGCATTATCTGGTACAGTGCTCTGGGTGTGATTCAGAAATATGGGGTTGTCTCAAGATTGTCAAAATAATCTGTACCCTTTTTGCTGGACAGGAGCTATAGCTATGCATTACTGCTTGGCAACACGACACACTATGTAACTGATCAATTTCTGTGTCCTTGACCACATTTTGCCTGCTGATTTAGCAGCATTCTGAATATCACCATCCCTTTCGGGCTTGTTACGTTGTGCAAGCATTACAATCTTACACAGCATACGTGCAGAGTAAACAGACGACGGTACTGCTGAATGTCATCACCATCCGAGCATGACTCTGATATATATACTGTTGTGATCTTGAGCTTGCACAAAGTTTTGCATGTTGAGGCATGCACACCATAGGCATGCAGTCAACAGAGGACTGTACTTGTTCTGATATCACTTGGCATCACAGAGTGGACCGCTTCTTGGCTTTAAAGTAAGATTTTTTTCGTCTGTGGGCACGTGACACAACATAGGGCAGCAGACAAGAACTTACGCTGCAGTCATCGTCCAGCGGTATAGGGTTGCTAAGCACAGAAGACAGCAGATGATGCAAAGCCGGTGGATTGTCAGGGGCAACAGCGAGAACCCTTGAAGTCACGCAGGTCATCAGATACATTGTTTCAAGACAGTTGGTCATGTCTGCGTTCTTGGTCAAGAAGTCTGTCAGGTTAAGGCGGCTTCGTTTTCAAGCCGATTGTGCCTTTGTTGCTTCCATTTCCCACATTTGTTTGGCAAGCCAGCCTGTAAGATTCTGGTTTCTGCAGCACAAGGTCAGCTGTATGGTACAATCGCCCATCGTAATAAAACACTACTGTCACCCAGTTAGTAAGCATGTTTTGGGCTTAAGACAGACAGACCCACTCCTGTAAGTTAGAGTGGGCATCAAGCCAGGGTTCACCAACAGGACATCATTCATCATTACCCTTTTAAGCTTTTTTGTCTCGGTGTCATTCTTCTCGGACAGCAGTTTATCACCACTCACTACCTGAAAAGACATGTGTTTAATGGTTGTGTATGGTTCACCATGATTGTTGTTTATGGTATTACAGCTGCACAGGCACCTCTACGACGCAGGTGCCGCATTGCCCATTTCCTCCGCATGTCCATATCTTCCCCCAAGTTGTGTATAAATCGATTTTCTGTTCCAGCATGACATCGCGAAGAATGTCTCCGCTGTCACAGTCAATTGTCTTGGGGCCTTCAGAAGTTTCGAACTCGAGCGTTACGCGTCGTGCCGGCGACCTGAAGGCAAGACTCCGCCGGCAGGTGGCAATATGCATCTGCTTGATAGGAACAAACAGCGGTGCTCTAGCCCCAAAGGCGCAGGCAGACATGGTCGGTTTGACTAGCATGCCGAGGGCACAAGATTTGTTGTTTGGATCAGACTCCGACGCCTGTGCCGTCGATCGCAGGGTCAAAAGCAAGTGACGATCGACTCCCTACGTGTCTGCTGAAAACCACCGTTAACTTGCACAGTGACGTCTTGGAACAAGTTGCGCCACTTTCTTTGTGAGGTTTACCATCAGACACTGAAATTTTAGGGCTTAAACAAACCTGATGACCTATGAGTGTCGTCAAGATCAGATGCAAGTGCGGAGCGTATATGCTACACTTGCAGCAGCCCTACCATCACCAAAGTCGTCGTTGCCCGCCTCGTCAATGCTTGATTTCACTGCTTGAACTCGGAGGCAATGAAACCGTGCCAGCCTTGCGGCTCGTGTCATGCATGTGTCGCCTTCCACGGCGTTGCGCCCATCAATGCCAATGCACAGTATCACAGGCGGCAATTACGTCCCCGATCTGGGTTGCAACACCCATGTGTCGCCCCCACTCGCGCCTTGCGCCGAGTGAGTCGAGTCACTGGCAACTCTAAGTGTCCCAAGAGCAGCAGTACCGTCACAGAGTGCCCCAGCTTCATAAGGGCGAAAGTGGTAAGTTGCTGCAGGAAGCCGTGGTCGTGCCTCAAATGCTACCCTTCTTGCTCAACAACTTCAACAAGCTCTGCTCGCCTGCAAACAGGCGTCAGACACTATGCCTTCAAACCAAACTTCTGCACAGATGCATGGCTTTGCTGGTCTTGGAGCTCAGAGAACACTGGACTTCCTTGCTGCCTGGGATCAGCTTGCTCTGCGTCTGCCACCACAGGTACTCTTACATTGATCACTGGGACAGGCCCATTTGCACATAACTACCCAGCTTGCTGATGCATTGCATCTGCAGTTCACAATATTCCTGTTGTGAACATGACGTCTTGCATGTGTGTTGTGTACTGATGTGAACAGACGTTACGCAACAATGCACTCCAGTCGCTTGTGCATCTGGTTGTCTGCCCCTGCAAATTTGCTACACAACTTGACACACATACGGTCACCTCAAGCTCGCCTGTTAGTCCAGTCAGTAAACTTGTCAGGCAAGCATTGCTGCAACTGTCAGCAGCCCCCTGCCCCCCCCACACAGCATCCATCTGGCATAGCCTCATGGCTGATGCCTACCTATCTGCACACTTGTTCCACTGGTGAGTCTCCAGTGACACTCAAGTTCAGTCCAGCCCAGTCAGCAGCAATATGTTGAAGGGCAGAGTCTTCCCTTGAGCTGATCTGGAAGGGCAGATGTTCCCTTTAGCAAAGCTATGTCCCTTTGACTTTCAGGCTGGTATGGGCAAAGCAGCAGAGCTCATTTTGAATGCTCTCAAGCTGGAGGTGTCCCATCTACCAGCTCAGACTGACTCCCTGCAAGCAAGCACAGCCGCCAGCAAGGCGTTGGCTATAGCAAAACAGCTGGCAGATCTTTCAGGACAGGGTTTCCCCCTTGATGCTGAATCCATCGCCGCTGGCATCCTTGTAGACGCTGTCGCTGCACAGCGGCTGTCCCTGGATTTGGTAGATCACCGCTTGGGATCAGCGGTGGCGACTTTGATCGAGGATGTCATCAAAGTGCGCAGGCTGCCAAGCAGAGTGGACCTGTACGATGATGTCGCTTCTAGGTGAGATTAGATAAGCATCTGTGTGATATAGGATGAAGTGGTGAAAGCATTGTGCTAGTGCTAGTGCACGTGTATGTGCCTGTGCATGTGCATGTGCTGTTCATGTGCATGTGCATCTTATGATCAGGGCTAGGAAACCACGTCGAGTTTGCTGTTGCACAGAAGCTGTGCGCATAGGAGGTGCTGTTGACTGCATGTGTATTGCGTTTACAGATCATTGCCTCTCATTCAGCAAACACGCATGACAGCATTTGGTAAACTCATTTCCTGTGTGTTGCAGTGCTCTCAGAGAGCTTGCACTAACTTTCTATGACACAAGAGCCATTGTTGTGGAGCTGGTAGCCAGACTGGTGGGTATGGGTACCCCCCTAGGCACCCCTCTGTATGCCCGCCAGCTGGCAGCACTAGAGGCCCTGCAAATCTACGCCCCCCTGGGGCATGGCTTGGGCCTGCGTGCCCTCTGTGCACAACTGGAAGACCGCTGCTTTCAGGTTTGGCACCTGCTCTGTCTTTGCACAGCACTGCCAGTTCCCAGTGGGCATCAAAGTCTGTCGCTTGCGTCTTTGCTTCTCAAGCCACCTGTACCACACAAGTCAGGCCTTGCATGAGAGCTGTTGCAAGCCAGAGCACAGCAGCAGAAGCTATCAGCATCAGATGATATCAGCAGCAACAGGCTTACAAACACCTTAGAGCTGCCAGCATGTAAGCCAGTTGCTGCTGGTACCATCTGCTGCTGATAATATTTGCTGCTGTGCTCTGGCCTGCATCAAAGGCTCAAGCCCAGAGGTAGTAGTTTCTTCCGTCTTAGAATATTTGATGTAGCTCGCAGCTTGTGGACTGCAGAGGTTGCATGCAGCAGTTGTGACCCTATCTCCCCCGGGTAGCATTCTACCCATCTCTTGTAGTCATGCTTGTATTAGTGCGGAAGCCATTGGCGCTTGCTCAAAGACCACACAACATACTTACCATCATTCGCAAAATTGTTGATCAATCACCATGGCCTGTTCACCTGTCCTACACTCAGTCCAGAGGTTGGTCTTTGCTGATATTGAGGCAAAGATTGTTCGCTGTGAGTGTAACCTGCAGGTCCATTTTCTGGCATTGAGCTTCCTGGCACCAGAAACGAGTTTTTGTACATGTTTTGCAGGAGCTGTTTCCGGAGTCATACGCAGAGACGGCGGCCTGGCTGCGGCGTGAGGTCAATGCGAACGGTGACAGCCTGGCTCACTGCGAACAGCAGCTGCAGGCTGCTGTTGAGCAGGATTCAGAGTTTCAAGTTCTTGCGGCCGGCTGTCAGGTCAGCATGAGCCCAAGATTGCAACCCACTGCAGAGCAGGGCGGCCATTCATCATGCAATGTTGTTTAAAAAATGCAGATGCCAGGCGTTTTATGCATGCGCATGCTGCTGACTGGATACACATGACAAACGTGCATGTGTTGCACATGCTAAATGTGCTTATGCATGGCCGTTAGCGTGCTTGCTGATGTTGACTGACAGATTGATTGCCATATGCAGATACTAACAAGCGCATTGCTGTTTTTCTGCACACATGGGGAAACAGTCGCAGTTGTGACCTAAAACCTGTGACACAAACAATCACATCTGTGAATACAACCCAGGTGGCATTCATCCATTCCTTGATTGCTTTTGAAATAGATGTCTTCCCCTAGGATCAGGTACATAAAGCACTAAGTAGCTCTCTGCGTGAGGTCCGGCTATGGCAGTCAGTGGACCAGCAACCACTCATATGGGTGCATTTTTAAATCAGATTGAACAACTTGATGCCAAGCCGTGCAACTATGACCAGGGCGTCTCTTGCCAATTTCAGCCAATTTCAGGTAATCTGAGCCAATTTGTTGCCCAATGCAGGTGGCAGGGCGCACCAAGAGCCTGTTCAGCACCATGAAGAAGCTGTTGAGGTTGGACAGCATTGATGCCGGTGGGCGAGCCCCCCAGGAGGTTCATGATATCCTAGCCTCTCGCTGTATTGTCACCCCCCACCCTGACTTGCCTGCAGCTCAGGCAGAAGAACTTGCAACTCAGGTCAGTCTGAGCACGATTCGATATGGTCTTTAGGCCCTCCCTGCCCCACCCCCCCACCCCCTGTCCCTATCATGTGTACATCATCTCATTCATCCCTGTTTGTAATGGCAGTCTCCATACTGTCTTTGCCTGTGCAGCAGGCAACAAAGTTGCTGCTCATGACCGGCAAATGAAAGGCAAGATCCGTGAAAGGGAATGAAAGGCAAGTCTTGAAGGGCAAATGAAAGGCAAGCCTTGAAAGGTCGTCTCAACCGTATTTAGGGAATTCTGCCTGCGACTCATGACGCTGCATTTCTTCAGCTCATTATGTATGAGTTTCTGTTTATGATTATGGTGGCTGCGTCACGTTTGACAAGTACACAGCTGCCTGCTGTTGATGCCTGGTCCACACCATGCACTTGGTATTGACAGGGCACTGCACCACATAGTTGGAGATGTCAAGCTATTTGCATTGTCATGTCTGCAGACATGTAAGATTGTGGCCCTAGCAGCAACAAGCCTGTTTCAAGACGTGGCAGCATGCTGCGCATGCAAAGACTATACACACATGGAGTATACCAATCCCCCCCCCCCGCACAAAATGTACATGTACATCATGCACCTTTTGCAACCATGTTGTGGTGTTGTGCAGCCAGGGGAGGCAATGTATCACAGGCGACAGCACAGAGCAAAAATTGCATCACACAATCCAGAGACTGCACACTGTCATGTTTGCAGGAGTGCTCTGTCAATGCCAGAGTGGCAACAGATTTTTAATGCGAGGCAACAGCACATTGCAATTATGTTTCAATCGCACAGTCCAAGCCTAGACACCATCATATCTGCAGTAATGCTACATCATAGCCCGAGTGGCAACAGATCCATAAAGCCAGGCAACAACACAGCGCAATATTGTCATCACACAATCCACAGACTGAACACTATCATGTCTGCAGGCGTGCTACGTTGTGGCCAGAGTGGCGACAAGCCTGTTCGATGAGACTGCAGCCCGGCGCAAAGACTACATCGCACAGCCTAAAGACAATGGCTATCAGAGCTTGCACTGCACCATCAAGCTACCCCCGGTCACGGTGGAATGCGAGGGTGGGGGGGGCCCAGGGGACCCTGACAGGGGTGCTGAGGAATGCGTGCTCCAGCAGGGACCCACCTGCGAGCTGCAAATCAGGACTCAGAGTGAGCGTGCTGAGTCATCATGCATGCCAGATGCTTGACCTGTTATGTATCGTGGTTTGTACTGCGACCTGGCCCGGTCCCTTCTGTTCTGCAGAAGAGGCGCAGTTGTTCACAGTTGTGTGACAGTCAAGCTGCGTCTGCTTTGTTCTGAATAGCAAGCTCTGCATGTCGACTCTGTGAGAACAGCAGCTGTCAACAACACTGAGCTGTAAGCAGTTGTGCACCCTACTGAGTTCTACACCTTCATTGCCAAACTTTGCCGTACAATTATAGGGATTGTTGTTGACATGAGCACGTCTTTCCGTTACATATGCAGATGCTTTCAAGTACATGCAGATGTCTCCTTTTTATGTCAGCCACTTTGAGGGTGAAATGAGAGGCATTTGTTGGCTGCAGAAATGCACGAGCTAGCAGAGTCCGGCGACGCGGCGCATGCAGCGTACAAAGGCGGCTTAGATGCTTTGCAAGCCAACAAGCTGCAGTCATGGACCCATACCTTGAGAGCCTTGCCGCCTGCTGCGCTCGTTGATGAGCACCACCCCCCAGAGTGGAGCAATCATGCAGCTGCTGCAGAGCAGTTGTTCAGGTAGACAGCTTCTCAAAAGGGTAGACAACAGCATCTGTAAGGGTGGACCTCAGCACCTGTAAGGGTAGACAACAGCATCTGTAAGGGTAGACGACAGCATCTGGAAGGGTAGACAAAAGCAGCAGCTGTCAAATATGCTCTGTATAGGCAGACACCATCACCTGTGTGGGTAGGCAACATCATCTGTGAAAGGTAGACAAAAGCATCAAGCTGTCAAACATGCACTAGATGCTTTGTATGGGTAGACATGGTCATCTGTGTAGGCAGACAACTGCATCTGCGGTCACTCAAGACTACAAGCTGTGTTTAACATACAACAGCATGAGCTCTCAAGCATGCATCACACCTGTTGCTCAGGAACTGTCGAACGTGCTGTGTCACACCTGTGAGGGTGAGGCACAGTTTGTCTTTCACAAAAACAACAAGAGGATTCAATGACGGCATGCAGCATGCTCTGAGTGACAGTCAAATAAGCCTTTGCAGCTTGGTTGGGTGCCAAATTGAGTCAAAGATTGCCCAGATTGCCTTGTACAGACCGTGTGCTGAGTGATAATCAAAGATGCTTTTTCCAGCTGTTATGAGTGGCAGAGTGATGCAAAGATTTGTGCTCAGTGCCCAAGGTTGTCTTTGTCCAGACTACGTAAGCATGCATGTTTGTGCATGCATCCATGCATATGTCTAGTGCGTATGTCTAGTGTGTATGTCGGGGAGTATGTCTGACCATGTGAGCATGTCTGTCTGTGCGTGTAGTCACTTGGACCGTGATGGGGACGGCTACATCAGTGTGGAAGAGGTGGGGGTCCTGCTGGAAGAGCTGGGGGTGGATGCTGGGGTTGGCCAGGAGCAGGACCCAAGGCAGTCACAAGGGCCAGACGCAGGGGCAGCTCAAGGGGCAGGGCAGCAGTTGCAAGGGGCAGATGCCGGGGCAGGGCAGCGATTGCTGGCTGCCCTAGCAAACAAGCAGCAAAGTGGTGTCACCTTTGCAGAGTTTCTGCAGTTCAACAGTCAGGTGTGTTTGTTCATGCACTCATTGCTTACATGTGTCTTCGCCTAGGGTCAGGTACCAGCACGCAGCTTGGTAGCATCCTGTGTTTGGGATGTTGTCTTTGCTTGTGTGGCTGTTACGTTCCTGAGATAGCTTCATTGTTTTGCAAGTGGTCCTCATGCATGTCTGAGTTCTGCTTTCCAGTATGAGTTGGACCTTTCTGAGAGAAAGATAGTGGTGTTACCAGATCCCCAAGAGCAGATGGTTATCCAAAGACAGAAGCAGCACCTGCGCCATCACACACAGTCCTGCAAGCTGGAAGGGCCATTCAAGCAGCACTGCTGTGCTGTAGGCACACGAATAGCTGTGGCACCAAGTTTCTCATGAGCGCACAGAATTGAAGATGGCATATTACTCAGTCATGCTTCCCATGCGCCATCCTCAATTCTGTGTGCCCATGAGTAACTCAACGCCACACCTATTCTTGTGCCTACCGATACCACGCCAAGTGGCCTTTCGCAATCACAGCAGCTTTCTGTTGCTCGTGATGCTGTGTACATATTGAGGAGAAGTGTATGCTTCTGTGCAGGCTAGTCTGCTTGGAGCTTTGCCCAAAGTTGATACCGAGACAGCCCAAAGTCTGCGCCGCTCCACCTCACCTGCCTCACAAGCTTCCTCAGCTTCTCCTGCAACTCCACCTCCTTCGCCTGAAACTTCTCCCTCCACGCAATCCAGCAACCTTGACACAGAGGCCCACAGCACCAACTCGCATGCTGGCGCACTCAGCAGCTCAGCTAGAGAGGCAAGGCATGAGCCACTGGCTAGCAGCTCAGAGGTACATGCTCGTCCCGGCCATGGCACACACCTGGGACAGACTCATGATGATGACAACAGTGGTAGGCAGCAGGGGCTAACACACAACTTCTCTGCCTTCACCAGCTATCAGCCTGTCTTTTCCATACCGCATTCCAGCAGGGCTCAAACCCTGGCTGTCCCATACCTGTCTGAGGTTGCTCAGTTGGGCCCAGGGTCACATGCTGTTGGGTTCAGCAGGCAAGCAGGCCGCAGCAACAGTGTTACTGTCTGTCACTGTGGCGGCAATGGGCAGACACCAATTGGGGTACCTTTGGTGCAGCAGTGGGGCCAAATTCAGGGCAGGGCTGCAGGGCTTTCAGCAGCACCCTGTTCTGGCAGTGCCTCACATGGGTCCCACATGGCCGGGTTTGGCGCTCACAGAAGTCATCAATCCAGCTGGAGACTGCATGCAGTAAATTCTGGACGCACCACAGCTGAGACTGTTGACTCAGAGGTGGCAGGAAGCCCTCAGAGCAGCACAGATGATCAATTGAGTGATGACCGCATATCATCTAATAATTCGGCGTCCAGCAGTGGATCATCCATGGATTCAGAGGATTTGGGAAATGGCTCAGCTCTGCTCAGTACCAAGCACAATGAGAGCACACTATCACTGGACTTGTCTGATCTCCCTGAGTCTTCTACTGCATTACCTCAACCCCATGCCACCACCAGACAGCCTGATCAGTCATTTGATCAGCAGTCATCGTCTGACCAGGCAAATGATGTTGCAGCTCTGCTCAGTCCTAGCCACAATGAAAGCACCATCTCATTAGATTTGGATGATCTTCCAAATCCCCCCGAGCTCATGCGACCCCCTCGCCCCAGGATCCCGCCACCATCCACCTCGCAGGAGCAATGGGCATCCCCACGCGCATCCCAGTCCCTGGACTGGGAGGATCTCAGTCCCCAAAAGTCGTCCTCCAGCAAATCTGGAACTGGTGCACAGTCTCAGAGGCAGACCCTAGCAGGGTCTTGGGACAATTTGCAGCCGCTCTTCAGACCGCCCCCCCGGGTAGAGCCCCCCAAGGAACCCCAACAACCCCCCAACGAAGCTGCTGCTGCTGATATGATGTTTTCAGCTATTCAAAGCAAGCGCTACAAGCATGAGAAAGGGACGAGCTACAAGAATGCTACCTTTGCACTCGTACCTGTCGACCGCAAGGTGAGCTGTGTCAATGCTCATCTCCCTAAAGTAGAAACCTAGAATACTGGTGCCCAGGCGTTTCTGAGTTCAAAGTTTACATCATGAACTGGGCATTTTAAGAAAGGTGAGAAGGTATTTATTGTTATTCGAAAGAGTGTCTTGTGTACCGACAGCGTACCGACAGCAAGGTGCTCGTGACACCATCCTGGCATTTTCTGACCCATATGCAATGCCTCGTGTACATGCAAGTGTCTCATTTATTCCATTGACTCGATATGTGTCTTCCCTCTATGGTGGCCATGTACAGTGCTGGTCATCTCCTGTATAAAATCCTGAGATCCTGTTTTGGCAATCTGCATGCCAACAGTAACGCAGATGTAACAATCTTGCTGCTGTAAGACGTTGCTTTGTCACTTCTTGTTGTCATGCCTATTGGCTGGTCCCGGGCTCATGTGGGGATCATGCATGTAATGTGACCTAGTAGCGCGAGGCATGCACAGGATATGTCAAGTAGTGAGTGATGGTTCTCCCAGCCTTGATTCACGACATGCTTCTAGAAAGAAGTGCTGACTGCCATTTAGGTTGGATGGCGGCTCCAATGTGATGATGAGGTGACGGTTGCTCAGCCGATACACCTGCCCCAGCACGGACCCCTGCTGCTGGGTGGGGGTGACCCCAAACAGGGCAACTGTGATCTTGTGCTGGAGAGTGCTGTGGAGGCTGGAC
>JAABUH010003899.1_pt1 | contig 12425 bp, 8 predicted proteins | sample 5559121 | NCBI WGS metagenome assembly JAABUH01 (sample SAMN10711871, study PRJNA513364) | rock metagenome | isolation source: Antarctica rocks | place: Antarctica: Victoria Land, Battleship Promontory nord | collected 2015-12-28 | reverse complement strand
GCACGCCGATCACCAACACGCTGGGCGAGATGTTCACCCTGCAGCGCTTCATGCAGCCGGGCATGCTGGCCGAGCGCGGCATCCACGAGTTCGACGCCTGGGCCAGCAGCTTCGGCGACACCCGGACCGAGCTGGAGCTGCAGCCCTCGGGTGCCTACAAGCCGGTGACGCGGTTTGCAGAGTTCGTGAACGTGCCGGAGCTGGTGGCGATGTTCCGCTCGGTCGCCGACGTCGTGCTGATGGACGACCTGCGCCACCACCTCCGCCTGCCCGCAGTGCGCGGCGGCAAGCGGCAGATCGTCACCGCCAAGGCCAGCGCGGCGTTCCGCGCCTACCAGGCGGTGCTGGCCGAGCGCATCAAGGCCATCGAGATGCGCAAGGGTCCGCCCGAGAAGGGACAGGACATCCTGCTCTCCGTCATCACCGACGGGCGGCATGCGGCGATCGACACCCGGTTCGTGCTGTGGGCCGACACGGCGGAGGACCCGCGCGCCGGCGACGAGCCGGGGAACAAGCTGAACGCCCTGATCGGCAACGTGCATCGCATCTGGCAGGAGACCGCGGGCCACCGCTACCTGCAGCCGGGCACAAGCACGCCGTATCCGCTGCCCGGAGCGGCGCAGATGGTGTTTTCCGACCTGGGCACCGAGGCGGCCGAGGGTACGCGCGGGTTCAGCGCCTACCTGTGGATCAGGGACGAGCTGGTGCGCCTCGGGGTGCCGCGCGAGCAGGTCGCGTTCATGCAGGACTTCAAGAAATCCGAGGCGAAGCAGAAGCTGTTCGTCGCGGTGAACAGCGGCAAGGTGCGGGTGCTGATCGGCTCCACGCAGACCATGGGCACGGGGGTGAACGCCCAGCAGCGTCTGGTGGCGCTGCACCACCTGGATGTGCCGTGGTTGCCGAGCGACATCGAGCAGCGCGAGGGGCGGATCGAGCGGCAGGGCAACCAGAACGCCGAGATCGACATCTACGCCTACGCCACCCTCGGCAGCGTCGATGCCACGTCCTGGCAGCTGCTGGAGCGCAAGTCGCGCTTCATCGCGGCGGCGCTCGGCGGGGACCGCAGCATCCGGCGTCTGGAGGATGCGGGCAGCCAGGTGAACCAGTTCGCCATGGCCAAGGCGCTGGCCTCCGGCGACCCGCGGCTGATGCAGAAGGCGGGACTGGATGCCGAGGTGGGTCGGCTGGAGCGGCTGCGCGCGGCGCACTTCGACGACCAGCTGGCGGTGCGCCGGCAGATCCTGGACTCCGAGCATGAGGTCGCGCACGCGACGACGCGGATCGCGGTGATCGAGCAGGACATCGCGGTTCGCACCCCGACCCGTGGCGACCTGTTCACCATGCAGCTTGGCGGCAAGGTCCGCACCGACCGCAAGTCCGCGGGGGGCTCGCTGCTCAGCCGGCTGCGGCTGATGGAGCGTAACCGGGAGAAGGGGAGCTGGACTCTGGGGACGATTGGCGGCTTCGAGATCAAGGCGTCGGGCGAACCGCTGGGCGAGAAACACTACCGGCTGGAGGCGTGGCTGGAGCGGCACGGCTACGAGCAGGAGATCCAGCTGGAGAGTGACCTGACGGCGCTCGGGCTGATCGCGCGGCTCGAGTATCAGCTCGATCGGTTCGAGGCGGAGCTGGCCGACAACCGCCGTCGGGTGACGGGGGCGGAGCAGCGGCTGCCCGGCTACCGTCGCAGGGTTGGCGAAGCGTTCGGGCTGCAGGAGGAGCTGGACGCCAAAGCAGCCGAGCTGGCGGCGCTGGAGGCGGACCTGGCGGCCAACACCGTGGCAGCGAACGATGATGCCGTGGCGGAGGTAGCTGCAGCGTAGGCCGGAAGACGGGTCCCATCGGCCAGTTACAGGCCCATGCCGGTCTGGAACTGGCCGAATGCGGACTGGCAGGTTTGGAGCTTGGGCAACGGAATAGCGGACGCTTGAGCAAGCAAAATAGTCCGCCCTGTGTTTTATCCGGAAGAAATCTGCCCGACTTCACTTTTCGCCCGTAGGCCGGCGGATACTACGAGAGCCGTTCACCGGGCGTCGCGTCGTCCTCCAGAAGGAAGCACTTGATTGCTCCCACCGCCTGCCAACGGTTCCGTTCTGCCAAAACCATGTGCGTGCCTGCACCGATTTCGACCCATCTCCGGTAGCGCGCCCCTGTCAGCCGGGCGAACAGGTCTCGCGCAGTGTCGAGGGACACATCGATGTCCCACTCGGCATGGACGATGAGCGTCGGGGCGGTGATCGTCGCCGGGTCGTAGATCGGCCGCCCGCGGGTCCAATGTTCGCGAACGTCCTGCACGGCACCCGAGGGCGCCCGCACCGTTCCTGGCACGCCGGATGCAGGATCGGTCTCGAGGGTCGTCGCGGCCCAGGTCTCGAACCAGCCCGGCGGGATCAACGCGGCCCGATCGCCCTCGGGGGCCGGCGATAGCCAGGCGCCGCGGAACTTGGCGAGATTGGACCGCCGATACGCGCCAATCGGACCGCCGGGGTCGATCCGCTTGGGCCCGTCCGACAGCCAGAGCGGCGCGACCAGCGCGAGCTTGGAAATCGCTTCCGGCCGGCGCGCGGCATAAGCACCCGCGACCGAGCCGCCCCAGGACATGCCGAGGAGGCATAACCGTTTGATCCTGCTCGCTTGCCGCACCCAGTCGATCGCCGCCCCGATGTCGCGCAACGCCACCTCGGCCGGCACCTCCGGCGCTAGGCCGTCCGGCGGCCCGTCCATGGTCGCCGGCCGGGTCGAAGCGCCGTAGCCGCGGACGTCGAGCGCGAACACATCGAAGCCCGCCAGCGCCAATTCGTCCATGACCGAGGCGCCTCCGAGTGGCGCGTCGAACAGGCTGCGGGACGAGAACGTGGCGCCGTGCATCAGCAATAGCGTTCGCTCGGCCGGGAATGGCCCGGCGCCCGCGACGTGCTTCCGCCGCAACCCGAGCATCACGCCCGGCTCTCCGCCCGGTATCGAGAGGTCCTCGACCTGAATCTGCATCGCGTCGTTCATTCGAAACTCCAGACGTAGCCGGTCTCTCGCCAGGTCACACGACCGGCCGAGCTCTCGGCGAAATGGGTAGTCAGGCAAAGCGCCCCGCTTTCGGCGGCTCGTTCGAGCATGGCCCGGCGCGAGCGTTCGGCAGCCTCGGGGAACTCGCAGAAGACTGAGCGCAGCTCCGGACGATAGACCTGCAACGGATGGTGCAGGGTGTCCCCCACGAACCAGGCCTCTTCTCCCTGCGAGCGTAGCCGGATCGAGGCGTGATCCACGCTGTGCCCAAGGGTCGGGTGGAAGGAGAAGCCATCGCCGACCTCCGCACCGTTCACGTCGACGAACTCGGCGAGGCCGGCCGCGATCACCGGCGCGACGCTGTCCAGGTAAATTCCCGGCGTCGGCGTGTGATCGCGCGGACCGAGCGAGGCCGGCGGGAGTTCAGGCGCCGGCTGTCCGGCGAAGAGATCCGCGTTGTAGCGCTGCTCGATGCGCGACATCAGGTGCTGGGCGTTGCGGAACATCGGGGCCCAGTTGCCGTCGTCGTCCCGCCGCGTGTTCCAGCCGACATGGTCGGCATGGATATGCGTGAGCAACACGCGATCGACCTGGTCGGGCGTGACGCCGGCCGCTTCCAGCCGGGCGAGCCAGGGCGTGTCGAGCCGGTCGAGCTTCGGCGCCTGCGGGATCAGCTTGTCGTTTCCCGTCGCCGTGTCGATCAGCACGATACGCCCTGGTAGCTCGACGAGCCAGGCGTGGATGCTCTGCGTGAGCGTGCCGCCCTTCGGATCAAACGACCCGGCGGTGATGTCCACGGCATGCGCCTCGAGCACCGACGACGACCAGTTCGGGTAGAGTTTCGCCGGAGTTGCATCGTCCCAGCGCAGTTCGTCGATGCGGGTGATCGTCGCGGCGCCGACACGGAAGCGCTTGGCATAGCCGGCAGCCAGCCGGTCGGTGGGGTCGGGGGCGCGGAGCACGGATATCTCCTTGAAGCTTCGATGGGCTTGATCTAGGAGCTGTTATTCCATTCTTCCAATCGATCCGCCCAATGCAGTCCATCGACCACTTCGATCTACGATCGTTCGACCTGAACCTGCTCGTCGCGTTCGACGCGCTGGTGGAGGAGGGCAGCGTCACGCGAGCGGCGACGCGGTTGAAGGTGCGCCAGCCGGCGATGAGCCACAGCCTGTCAACGCTGCGGATGCTCCTCGACGATGCGCTGTTCGTGCGCGTCGGCACCGACATGCGAGCGACCCCGCGGGCGCTCGAACTCGCGCCGCGGATCCGAGCGGCGCTGCGCGAGGTCCAGGAGGCGGTTCGGTCCGGGATGCGTTTCGACCCGCTATCGGAAGAGCGAACGTTCCGCTTGGGCTTCTGCAGCGAGATGGAAGTGCTGGTCATGCCGGCCCTGGCCGCACGGTTACGGGCGGACGCGCCACGCATCCGGGTGATCGGCCGGCACTGCGACGCCGATGACGTCCATCGCTTTCTCGACGATGGCGTCCTCGATTGCGCGGTCGGCGGCTACGGCGGCGGCGGCGAGCGTCACGGCGCGCTCACCCTGTTCGAGCCGGCGCTGGCCTGCTGCTTTAATCCACTCCTCTTGCCGCTTACGGTTCCGGTCGACAAGGCCGCCTACCTGTCAACCCCGCATGTCGTCACGACCTTGCGCGACGAACTGCAGGGATGCATCGCCGACGCGTTGAAACGCGCCGGCGCAATGCTCGACACCGTGGTCGCCAGTTCGGACTTCCTATCCATCCTCGCGGTCGCCGAGGCAGCCCCGATTCTCGCGACCTTGCCCGCCCAACTCGCACGCAGTCATGCGCCGCGTTTCGGCCTCGTCGTCTCTCCCGTCCCGCTGTCGTTGGCGACCGCCCCGATCACGCTTCTCTGGTCCCGCCGCGTCGACCGGGATCCGGCCGCCATCTGGCTACGCAACGAAATCGCCGCCGCCTTGAAGCTCGGCGGGCAGACACCGATCGACTCATTTTCCAGCACCGATTTGGTGAACAAATGAAGCTTGGCCTCCGGATCGAGGGGCATCGCAGAGCTTATTGTGAGGTCGCCCCAGCAATGCCGTCCATGATCAGAAGCGCCGTTGCCAAAGACGAGACCGACATCGTCGCGCTATGGCGCGCGCGTGACTTCGTCGCGAGACGATGGGCGGCTGGTGTTCTCATTCGGCGTCAACGACTGCCTTCACGACAACGGGCGGCCTCGGGTTAGCACGGACGTCTCTGTGGCCAACACACGCACCATCCTGTCGCGTGCCTCGGCGATCTGGCCGACACTCATGATCGGCCCGCCTTTCACCGGTGACGCATCGTTGGACCGGCTCGTGCTCAACCAGTTTGATCAGATGGATCTCGTCTGCCGCGAGTTCCCCGCTCTTTTAAACGACGCGAGGCAGGCGACGATGGCAGCGCGAGGCCGAGCAGGGAGATGGGATCTATCTCGACTGGGGCGTCTCTCAGCTGATCGCGAACGCAGTGTCCACGTGGCACGGCTGGAAAAGCTGGATCGACTTAAGCCATGTGCTCCAGTGGGCGTTGGCTGGCCGAAAGCGGACCGGCCGTTATGGAGCGGCAGGAAGCGAGAAGCAGACGATTGCTGCCGCTTTCCCATCGACAGCTTGCGACCACTTCAGGTCATCCGTCAGCCAGCGCACGAAGCCGCCGCGACACGTCCCTGAGCAGCGACCGATAGCCCCGCACCGCCACCAGGAACTCGGCGTGGGTGCCGAGCTCGGCATCCTTGAAGGCGTGAAGCGCGTTGCGCCGCGCCTGCGCCAGCCGTGCGAGCTTGGGATGCTCCCCCGAGAGGGGTTTCCGCTTCTCATAGTAATTGATGGGCGCCGCCCCAACTGCGACGCTGCGGTATCTCACGCAAAAGTAATGTCGCTATGGAGCTAGAGTAGCGAGACGGCGTCGTCGACCGCAGCGTCGGCACGTCTCTGAACAAAGCTCAAAAGATCATCGTATGTCCAAACCGTTGTATGACGATTGGCGATACCATTGGTCTTTCTACGCCATTTCAAACGTGCTCGACCGGCTGCATCCAGATACTGGTCACGCCCTATAATCAGAACGTAATGGATGTCGGGATCCGTCGTTCCAAATATCGGCTCAAGCGTTACCGCGGGCGGTCTCTCGTGTTCTATTCGCCAGGCCCAATCAAGCAGCTGCGAAAACCCAGCCTCATATCTACCTGACCATGTTGGGTAAGCTCTATTACGATCTGCTCGCTTGAAAATGCTGTTTTGCTTGGCATCCTCCAACTCAATTATCGTAAAGTCTCCAGTGCTCGACTGACCCACCGCGATATCACAGCGAAAGCTGAAAATCGGGCGCTCAACTGCAACCAAATCGGGGGAATTTATCGCAGCATTTATGTGGCCGACGGCTGAAGCCAGATGCAGGCACCTCCCAAAGAGATCCAGAAACTCACGTTCTTCATGTGAAGGCTTGCTGGCGAGCATCACAGCAAACTCGCCGATTTCTCTCTGCAGAACTGTCAGATCGCGGATATATGGGTCAAGCATTCCTGCTGGTAATACTCAATCTGTGCTCGGAGAATTCGAAATTGAAGGCTTGCGTTCAGGTGGTAGTAGACCTCTCTTCAACACGTCCAGTATCACAAATCGATGATCAGCATCGTTATGCGATAAGAACACCCTTATTTTTGGGGAAACTCGTAAGACATAAAATGGCTTTTCGCCGTTAGACTGGTGAACCTTCTTGAGTGCTGTAATAGTGGATGTGCGGCTGACTTCCTCGACCGAAGCTAACACTTGCTTCCGTTCCTCAGAAGACAGCTGATCGAACATTGCTTCTGCAATCGAGGTGACTGCGACTTCCGAGCTCTGCATTCTCCTCCTCCTTAAACCTTTCCGCGCGTTAGTCTTGCCAATCTCAAGCTCATTGCATGAGCGCTTACACCGTAAGACCGAGCCAACGTCGCTACAACCGTGGCGTCCTCGACATCAACGTAAAAAGCCATCGGGTCGGCCTCTAGGAACGACCGCGGCATTAAAAGGCAGGCCGCGAAATAGTTCGCCTCGATTTCCTCCGGGTCGATGCCTTGCGAGGACAAGTCGGACCGGAGGTTCACCTGGAACCTGTTGTCGTGGTGGACGTCCGTCCCGGAGTGCAGCAGCGCATGCCCCAGCTCGTGCGCCGCCGTGAATCGCTGCCGCGTCTTCGGGTGCCCGCGATTCACGCCGATCACCGTCGATCCGTCCTTGCGAACCAGCACCCCGGAGGCCTCCTTGCCGAGGTTGGGATAGAGAAGCTGGATCCCCTGTGCGGCTATCAGGTCGGTTACGGGAACGGCAGGCCCGACGACGCCAGCGGTCGCCAGCATGTCATAGGCCATCTTCTCGACCAGCGCGAAACGCGGCCGGGCAGGCTTCATGCGCCCTTCCGCCGCTGAGACGATCCGGCCGCCGCCAGAGACGCCACGAACACCTCAACGCTACGTGGCCTTCCCGACCCTGCCGACCCGACCGGCGGCGCGACGGGCGGAAGCAGGTCCTGGGGCGAGACGTCGAGGGCGCGGGCAAGGGCATACACGTGGTGCAAGGCCACGGACTGGCGGCCCGTCTCGATGCTGGCGACTGAGCTGCGCGTCAGCCCAGAGACGGCGGCAACCTGTTGCTGGCTCATCTCCAGCTTCGCGCGCCGGTCCCGGACCCGGGTGGCCAGAGCCCCATAGATGCCTTCGTCCAACCCTGAGCCCCCCGACAGCCTGTTCGGCGTATCGTCAACCCCGGAGAGTTGTCAACGCTATACACACCTGTCCACAGGCTCCAAGCCTTGACAGCGGCCAGGCGACTACCTGCCAAACTGTGTATGACATGAACAAGTGCATACGCTTGACACTTACTGGCTACCCTGGACTGATGTTCAAGCGACCTCGGCCGGGGCGGAGTCGCACTGCGGTCGCCGGGGCTTTCCGGCATGGAAAGGAGCGCGTGCATGACGAAAATCACGGCTTACCCGGTGGGCAACGGGGACACGTTGCGGCTCGACCTGCGCGACGGGCGCAAGATTCTGGTCGACTACGCCGATATGAGGAACAGGGCCGACCGGACCGACAAGCGAATCGACCTGCCGGCGGCGCTCCGCGCTGACCTGCGGCTAGCCGGGCGCGACTACCACGACGTCACGGCGTTCACGCACTTGGATAACGACCACGTCGTCGGCGCCGGGGAGTTCTTCGAATTCGACCATGCGGCCAAATACCAGGGCGGCGACCGGATCAAGATGCCTCTGCTGTGGGTGCCCGCCAGCGCGCTGACCGATGTCGGCACGGACGGATGCGCGCGCCTGATCCGGGAGGAAGCCAAGCACCGCATGCGGGAGGGTTACGGCATCCGGGTATTCTCCCGCCCCGACGCCCTGAAGGGGTGGTTCGAGCGCGAGAAGCGGGACATGGCGTCCCGCATGGATTTCATCACCAACGCAGGCGAGCTCGTTCCCGGCTTCAGCAAGTTCGACGGCGGCGGCGTCGAGTTCTTCATCCATAGCCCGTTCGGCTTCCGCCGGAACGCGCAGGAAGTCGACGACCGCAACCTGAACAGTTTTGTATTCCAGGCCACGTTCCGAGAAGGCCTGACCGACGTCAGGGCGCTGTTCGCCGCGGACATGCCCTGGAAGGGCCTCGACGACATCGTTTCGATCACGAGGAACTCCGCGCACAGGAACGACGAGCGCCTGTTCTGGGACTACGCGAAGCTGCCGCACCACAGCAGCTATCTTTCCTTGTCGTCGGACAAGGGCGTCGACCGGACCGTGCCGACGGACAACATCAAGTGGCTGTACGAAGAGGCCGGGCAGAAGGGCGGGATCCTGCTCTCCTCGAGCTGGCCGGTCCCGTCGAAAGGCACCGAGGAGGACGAGAGCGTCCAGCCGCCGCACAGGCAGGCGGCGAGCTACTACCGCAACGTCGCGGCAGGCCTGGGCGGCAGGTACGAGGTGACGATGGAACGGCCGGCCAGCAATCCCTGCCCGACGGTCGTCGAGATCACCCCGCTGGGGGCGCGGCTCGTTTCGAACGCCCTCGCGCCGGCCGCTGCCATCGCCGCCACGCCGATGCGCGCGGGCTGACGTGGCCGGTCGTCCCCGGCACCCCTACTTCGACGGCATCGGCCCGGCGGTCCTGCCGGGTGCGCTGGCAGGCTCGAACGCGCGGGCGCTGGCGGCGTACGCCTCGTCGGGGCTGGACCAGGACGCCTCCCTCGCCGAGTGCAGGCGGTCGGACGACGGCATGGAATCCGTGCTCGTGCGCGTCCGCCTGTACCCGCCGCAGAGGCCGGCAGCCGACATCGGGCAGGAGGAAGAACTCGCCGTCCTGTTCACGGCTGAGGACAGCCATCCGGCGCTGCTGGCGACCAGGGCCGACTTTCCCGAGACGCCGCACCAGAACATGATGCCGGAGGGCCTGCCCAGGTATCCCTGCGTCGACGACCGTCCTTGGGACGATGCTGTGCCGGGGTGGAGCCCTTACGCCTACCTCGAGCGGGTGAAGTGGTGGCTGAACGCCGCGGCAATGGGCGAGCTGACCGGGACGGGGCAAGTGGTCGATCCCTTCTTCGTCGCACCCGGCCCCGACTTGTTGGTGCCGGCGCGGATCTTCGCGGAATCCAGGAGCGATCTCGCCTACGCGCTGGTTCCGCCGGCGGGAAGCGGCGACGGGAACCTCCGCTGCCTGCACTTGGCCGAGAGCGGCGACATGCCGATCGGCCAAGGGGGGTTCAAGGCGATCATGCTCACCGCGCCCGTTTCCATGGCGAAGTCGGTGACGGCGCCGCCGGGGACCGTGGAGGCTTTGCTGCGCGTCGCCCAGGCAGCCGGGCTGGACCTCCTGCGCAGCCTCCAGAACTGGATAGCGCGGCTCCCCGCCGCCGACCTCCCGCGCCGGCCGGCGCTCCTGCTGAATTTCCCCGTTACCGGGACGGGGTCGACCGAGGTCAGGCACGACCTGGTCGCGTTCGCGCTCAAGTGCGACATCGGACGTCTGGGCACGATGCTAGGGGTGCTCAGCCCCGATCCTGATAGGGCATCCACCTGGGGTAAGCTCCTCGTCCGCGCTCCCGTGCAGCTGGACCTGCTGGCGGCGGAGCGCATGCTCTCGATGCCGGTGCAGCTGGAGTTCGACCTGGCTGCCGCCAGGCCCATGTCGGGAGTACCCGGCAGCAGCGCCACAAAGGCGCTCCTGATCGGCGCGGGCGCGATCGGCTCCCATGTCGCCCTTGCGCTGACGCGGGAGGGACGCCACAGCTGGACGGTCGCGGACAGCGACTGGCTGCGCCCGCACAACCTGGCACGCCACGTCCTCGGCCAGACCCAGGTCGGCCTTTCCAAGGCGCGAGCCTTGGCAGCGATGCTCTCGGACCTGTCCCGCGCGCAAGCCACGCCGATCGCCTGCGACGTGCTCCGCCCGGCTGACCATGCCCAGGCTCTCGAAGAAGCCGCGGGCGGAGCCGACGTCATCCTCGACGCGTCGGCGTCAGTCGCGGTGTCGCGCCGGATCTCGGATTGGGGCCATGCCAAGGCCCGGAGGGTGTCGGCGTTCTTCAACCCTTCCGGCAACGCCGCGGTGCTGCTCGCCGAAGATGCCGCCCGCACCATCCCGCTCGACGCATTGGAGGGGCAGTATTACCGGCTCGTCCTCCGCGACGACGTCCTTTCGGCCCACTTGGCGCCCCCGCCTGAGGGCTTCCGCTACGCCGGCAGCTGCCGGGCGGTGTCGGCGCGCATACCCGAGAGCCGCGTCTCCATCCTGTCCGGCTTGGTTGCCGCGGGCATCAGCGCTGCCCTGGCGGAAGAGCGGGCAACCCTGTGCACATGGTCATTGCAGCCGGACGGAGGCGTCTCGGTGGCGCGGACCGCACCATCGATGCTCAGGCGCGAGACGCTCGCCGGTTGGACCGTCCTCCTGGACGACGATCTCGCTGCCGAAGTCCGGAGGCGCCGGGAGGAAGCGCTGCCGTCCGAAACCGGCGGCGTCCTGGTCGGCGCCGTCGACATGCAGCGGCGCGTCATCGCCGTGGTCGATGCATTGCGTCCACCCGCCGATAGCTCCGGCGACGCGACGACGTTCACCCGAGGAACGGAAGGCCTGCGCGACCGGCTGGACGCCGTTGCCCGCCGCACGGGCAGGATGGTGAGATACATAGGTGAATGGCACACCCACCCCCGCGGCAGCGAGGCCATGCCGAGCGCGCTGGACATAGAGCAGCTGGTAACCCTGCGCCGCGAGCTGCGCCGCGAGGGCCTGCCCGCCACGATGCTGATATCCGGATCGGACGGCGAACGCCTCGTGGCCCTTTCCGATGTCCGCTGACAACAGCCTCCCCGGCGCGGTCGGCGGCGAACGGGACAGCAGCGACATGCCCAAAATCGGCATAGCACTGTCCGGGGGCGGCTCCCGTGCGATAGCGTTCCACCTCGGGTGCCTCCGCGCCCTGCATGGCGCCGGGATCCTGGAGAAGGCGAGCGTGCTGTCGACCGTCTCGGGCGGCAGCGTCATCGGGGCGATATACGCCGTCCACGAAGGCGACTTCCAGTCGTTCGAGCGCCGGGTGAGGTCGGTGCTTCGCATAGGCTTCATGAAGCCTGCTATCCGGGCAGCATTCGTTACATCCGAAGGCTGGACGGCCGTCGCCTGCTTCGGCCTGATCCTTGCAGCGTGGCTCTGGCTGCTGCCATTCCGGGCGGGCGCGCTCCTGGCGCGCATACTACGCGGCGGCCGGAAAGGTGCCGTCGCGGCCCCGCAGGAGAGATTGCTCCCCCGGCGTTTCGCGAGCCCCACGACCATCTTGCGACGCGCGTTCGACGACGCGCTGTTTCAAGGGCGCACGCTGGGCAGCCTACGGCCTGGTGGCCCCCGGCTTGTCGTGATCGCAGCGGAGCTGCGGACAGGATCGGCTTTCTATTTCGGTCGCGCCGAAGCCGGGAGCTGGAGGTTCGGGAAGATGGATCCGGTGCAGGTCTCGGTGTCGCAGGCGGTCGCCGCATCAGCAGCTTACCCGCTGTTCCTTCCGGCCTTGGACGAGCATTTCACCTTCAGGCGGCGCGACGGCTCACTTATAACCGAGAGGGTTACACTCACCGATGGCGGAGTGTACGATAATCTCGGACTGTCGCCGCTGTGGCCCGGCAGGGATCGAGAGGTCAGCGTCTCCGTCGAGGAGGTGGACACGATCATCGCCTGCCGCGCCGGCTACGGCTTGCGGATGGGTAATCCCCGCCTTTTCGCCCCGGCAAGGATGCTTGCTGCGTTTGCGTGCCTTCATGCACGGGCGCAGAACTCGTCCATGACCCGATTATTCGAGTTGAAGGCTTCCGGAAAGCTGAAGAATTTCATTTTGCCCTACATCGACCAAGACGACGAGAAGCTGGCCTGCGTTCCTCTAGACCTAGTTAAGCGGACCG
>JAABUH010003898.1_pt1 | contig 12430 bp, 10 predicted proteins | sample 5559121 | NCBI WGS metagenome assembly JAABUH01 (sample SAMN10711871, study PRJNA513364) | rock metagenome | isolation source: Antarctica rocks | place: Antarctica: Victoria Land, Battleship Promontory nord | collected 2015-12-28 | reverse complement strand
AGGCAGCTTTAGCAGCGCCAGCGCCAGCGCTAACGCGAACAGAGCGAGTGCGATGCCCAGGTAGGGAAGGGTCACGGTTGAAGCCTGTTGCTGGCGGAAGGTCTGGCGTGCGGCGGCAGAAAGGGAGTGCAACTGGCCGGGGACCAGGGTGGCTCCGCCGAGGATAAGAAGCCCACCTAGCGGCGGTCCAATGGTGGTGCCCAGCGAGTTGAAGGCTTGCGAAAAGTTCAAGCGGCTGGCCGCCGTGCGTTCGGGTCCAAGGCTGGTCACGTACGGGTTGGCGGCGACCTGCAGCCCGGTGATTCCAGCCGCAAGCACCACGAGCGCGCTCAGGAAGAGGCCGAACGAAGCGATTCTCGCGGCGGGCAGAAAGAGCAGCGCGCCCACCGCCATGACGACCAGGCCGATCACCATCGTCTGCTTGTAGCCGCGCCACTCCACCAGCTTGCCCGAGGGCAGCGCGAAGATGAAGTAAGAAGAAAAGAACGCGAACTGCACGAGCATGGCCTGCGCGTAGGTGAGCTCGAAGATGCCTTTCAGGTGCGGGATGAGAATGTCATTCAAGCTGGTGAGAAAGCCCCACATGAAGAACAGCGCGGTGGCAATGGACATGGCGCGCACGTCGGTCTTGTTGGCGGAGCTTCCAATGCCCGGTGCGCTTACGTTCGACGTCATTGCCATGAGGGTGAGCCTCTCGTTCGGGAGCTTTGCCGGGGCTGAACCTACCCGGCGGACGACACTCAAAGAGGTTACACGATGAGAATGGGTTAGCGATGCGTTGTCTCCGATATACTTAAGGCTTGGTCAACAAGCTTATCTTCGCCAACCTTGCGCACCGTCCACTGCGCACGTTTCTTTCCGTGCTGGCCATCGGGGTTGAAGTCACGATGATCCTGACGCTGGTCGGGGTTTCCTTCGGTACGCTCGACTCTTCGAAGCGGCGCGCTGAAGGCGTGGGTGCCGACGTCCTGGTCCGGCCGCCGGGCAGCTCGATCATTTCGTTGTCGTCGGCTCCGATGAGCGACAAGACAGTGCCTATCCTGGCGGCGCTGCCTGGCGTGAAGATTGCTACCGGCACCGTGGTGCAGTCGCTGGGCGGGTTCGATACGCTCACCGGAATCGACTACCCTGTTCTGGCCAAGATGTCGGGCGGTTTTCAGTTTCTGTCTGGCGGGCCGTTTGAGCACGACGACGATGTCATCGTCGACAACTACTATGCGCAGCAGAAGAAGGTCCGGGTCGGCGATCACCTCTCGCTGGCCAATCACGACTGGCGCGTCTCCGGCATCTTCGAGTCAGGCAAACTGACGCGCATTGCAGCACGCCTGAATGTGATTGAAGAGATCACCAACAATCCGGGCAAGCTGTCGCAGATCTACATCAAGCTGGACGATCCCAAGAAAGCTGATGCCTTCGTGGTGGATCTTAAGAAGCGCCTGCCGGGCTACCAGATCTACTCGATGGCGGAGTATACCTCGCTGCTCACCGTGTCCTCGGTGGGCATGTTGAAGGACTTTATCGGGGTGGTTATCGGGGTGGCCGGAATCGTCGGTTTTATCGTCGTCTTCATGGCAATGTATACGGCGGTGCTTGAGCGTACGCGCGAGATTGGCATTCTGAAGGCCGTGGGCGCGGGGCCTGCCTACATCTTGAATATTCTCTTTCGCGAGACGCTGCTGCTGGCCCTCATCGGCACTGCGTTTGGAATTGCAATGACCTATGGGACGCAGTGGCTGATGCGTTACGCGGTGCCCGCCTCGCTGGTGCAGGAGACGGTGCACTGGTGGTGGCCGATTGCGGGCGCAATTGCGGTGGTCGGGGCGCTGCTGGGAACCATTGTTCCCGCCCTGAAAGCCGTCAGGCAGGACGCGACTGAGGCTTTGAGCTATGAGTAACGTGGGGGCTGGGCCGCTGGATATGAACACGACGCTTGAGCCGCTGCGGTCTCCGCTCGATAACGCGCCCATTATTGCAGTGCGCGACCTGATGAAGACGTACCGGGTGGGCGAGATTGACATCAACGCCCTCAACGGCGTTTCGCTCGAAGTGCAGCGCGGCGAGTTCCTCGCCATCGTCGGCACGTCCGGGTCCGGCAAGTCGACGCTCTTCAACATCCTGGGTGGTTTGACCCCGCCCACTTCGGGCACTGTCCATATTAATGGCAGAGATCTCCTGGGCATGCCCGAAAGCCAGCGCAATGATCTGCGGAAGCGCACCGTGGGCTTCGTCTTCCAAAAATACAACTTGCTGCCCACGCTAACCGCCGAGCAGAACATCCAAATTGTGCGCGATGTAGCGGGCCGGCCCATCGCCTTCGACCGGCAGTTCTGCGATGTGCTCGAAATGCTCGGGATTTCAAAACGTATGCACCACAAGCCGCGTGCCCTTTCGGGCGGCGAGCAGCAGCGCGTGGCCATCGCACGCGCCATCGTGAACGGCCCGGCTATTCTGCTGGCGGACGAGCCGACAGGAAACCTGGACAGCAAAAACTCCGATGTCGTGCTGGGTCTGCTGCGCGATCTGAACAAGCGGCTCGGCCAGACCATCCTCATGATTACTCACAACCCTGAGGCCGCAGCCTTTGCGGACCGCGTCATCCAGATGCGCGACGGACGCGTAGTTTAGCGGCGCAGTGCGCTCCCACCCTACTGGTGGCTTGGCCCGACTTGCGCTGAACATCTGCCTTGATCTCAGGTGTGGGTGTCTGCCATGCTGGGTGCCCCAGTATTGGTGCAGCTTCGATGAAATTCTGACTCGGCTCACAACTCCTGTGCGTCCGTTGGCAACTTACTAAAACAGACGTATGGGCTGCAGGTAACGATCCGAAGGCTCTCCCCCGTCAGCACGCGCCATCACGTTGGAACGTTCTGTTCCTCAGCGTTCAGCACGCCCGTCCGCTTTCTCCACCAAGACTTACACGCCACGGAGTACGGGTTTTATGAATCAGCAATTAACATCTTTGATCTGCCTCTTTCACGATCGCGGTCGAGCTCAAAAAGCTTTCGAGGATGTTCTGCGGGCCAACGTGCCGCAGGAGCAGGTGATGTTGATCGGGCGCGATCTGCCTGGCGGTATCTCCGCGCTTGACCGGTTGAGCGAGTTAGACCTGCCGCGCAACGACGTGCAGTATTTGCTGGATGGATTGCAGGATGGCGGAGTGGTTCTGGCGGTCACTTCTCTGTCGCATCTGGTCGATAAAGTAGAAGCAATCTTCGCCGCTCACCAGGCGAATCCTGTCGACGAGACAGTTAGTGAGTCAGGCGAACCCGCCAGCGCAGGCGCGCGCTCCGGGCGCGACGTCCACTCAGAGCTGATTGCCGCCAACAATCACGCAGTCATCCCGGTTGTGCAGGAAGAGTTGCACGTGGGCAAGCGCACGGTGGACGCAGGCGGAGTACGCATCTACCGCCGCATCGTAGAGGTGCCCGTCAACCAGCAGGTCGCTTTGCACGATCAGCATGTGCGCATCGAACGCAACCCCGTCAACCGCGCCGCAACTGAGGGCGAACGCATTCAGGCAGGCGAGCAGACGGTCGAGCTGACAGAAACGCGCGAAGAGCTGATTGTCTCGAAGGCCGCGAACGTAATCGAGGAAGTAATTGTAGGCCGTCAGGCCAGCGAACACGTGGAGCGTGTGCGGGAAACAGTTCGCCGCACCGAAATCGAAGTGGAAGAGATTGTTCCCGAAGCCGGCAGTCAAATCAGAACGCGTGAGCGGGTAGAACGCGCCTGAATGCTGTCAGTTTCGCCGGACTCGCATCCACCGAGCTAAAGGAGAAAACATGGCGCAACGCGTCAAGTTATACGAAGAGAAGAAGACGAAGAAGTCTGTTCCGTTGTGGGGCTGGGTGCTTGCAATCGTCCTGGCAGTCGCGCTGATCGTATTCTTCTTCTCGCGGCGAAGCCCGCAGGATGTTACCGCGCCTACCGTCGCACCTGCGGCAGCGCTGATCTTTCCGACGCTTCTCCCCGCTCGACCCAGAGTTGCCGCAAACGCGCAACTCCCAGTGCGGAGGAAGGCGATGGCTGAAACACAGAGTTCCTGATCCCGCTTCTGCCGGGCGCGATCGACTTATTTTCCTGTGGCTTCCACAAAACCAGGAGGCTGCACTACGGCAGAGCTTTTGATGTTTCTGCCTTCCTTCAAAGCAACATTAACGCAGCCGCACACTCAGGAGAACCATCATGTCGAAGACAGTCGTAGGTCTTTTCAGCAGCATGTCCGAAGCAGAGCGCGTCAAGCAGGAGCTGATCACCGATGGATATGACTCGAGCGACATCAACGTCATGGCTAGCGGATCTTCAACATCGACTGGCACAGATTCCACCTACAGCAGCGGGTCAAGCACCGAAGGCGAGGGAATCGGAGCAAAGATCGAACACTTCTTCTCCTCGCTGATGGGCGGCGATTCCGAAGCACATGAACACTATGCGTCCGGGGTCAACAGCGGCGGTGCCTTGCTGGCAGTCCGCACCGACGAAGGCGAAACGGAAGAAGTGGCGCAGTGGCTGCACGAGCATGGCGCAAGCAACATCGATCGCAACTCGAGCTCGATGGGCGGCGGCGCAACCGGATACCGCGAGACGGCGGGCTCCACGCAGCGCGAGAACTACGCCGGCACAACCGGCGAAGGCACCAGCCAGACCGTTCCCGTGATCGAAGAAGATCTCGAGGTTGGCAAGCGCACCGTCAACAGCGGCGGTGTGCGAGTTTATAGCCACGTCGTCGAGAAGCCCGCAGAAGCGAGCGTCACGCTGCGTGACGAAACCATCAACGTGGAGCGCCGCGCGGTCAATCGCCCTGCCACGGCAGCGGACTTCACTGCCGGATCGAGCAAGAACATTGAGATGAGCGCGCAGAGCGAAAAAGCTGTCGTCGGCAAGACGGCGCGCGTGGTCGAAGAGGTTGTGCTCGGCAAGCAGGTCTCCGAACACACCGAACAGGTACACGATAAAGTCCGCAGCACCGAGGTTGAAGTGGAACAGATCGACGGCAACCGCGCTGAGGAATCTAAGTACGCGCAGACCTCAAAGAGCGATCGCTACTAAACTACGCAGTTACGCGCATCACCAAGAGGCCGGGGCTCAATGCACCGGCCTCTCCGGTTCGCAGAGAGTCTCCAGACAACAGGAATTGCCCAGGATCTCCAATGGACTCATTCGAAAGAACGAAATTGCAAAACTCCGCTGACCCCGCACAGACGTTTCAGCGGACGCGCTCAGAGGTCGAAGTGGAAGCCGGCGATTCCGTAACCATTCCGCTGATTGAGGAACAGGTCGTGCTCGACAAACGGATTATCGAGACCGGCAAGGTGCGTCTGCATAAGACCGTGCAGGAATTCGAGCAGCAACTCGATGAGCCACTGGCCGTAAATACGTTCGACATTGAGCGTGTGATCCTGAACCAGGTCGTGCAATTCGCGCCGGAGATTCGCCATGAAGGCGACACCACGATCTACCCGCTGGTTGAAGAGCAGCTTGTGCTCAGCCGTCAACTGGTCCTCAAAGAGGAGGTTCGCGTCACTCGCCGCATCTCCGAGCGCCGCGACACCCAGGTGGTGACGCTTCGTCGCGATCATCTGCTGGTCGAGCGGCAATCCTCAGAGGATGCCAATGGCGAGCTCCGGCGCGGCCAAGAGGATCCTTATTAACCCAGCACCGCGTCTTATAGCTAACTTCTCCGAAATGTGAAGCCAGCTATAGGTGTAGCAAGGCCTTTCCGTGTTCTCTAGCTGATTCGTATGGTGTACAGCGTTGCGGCTTGGTAAATACAGGGATCCTTCGCTACGTTCAGGATGACGACTACAGGAATGCGAGATCGTCCACGAGGTAGTAAGTGGTGTAGCAAGGCCACTTCCGTGCTCTGGTTGTCAGTCCCGAAGGGAATCTGCGTTTGTTCTTGTTTCCGGTTTCTATACCACCAATAAAACCGCTTAGAAGCGCAGCAGATAGGACGCCTTGACGAAGAACTGACGCCCGTTCTGAAGGTATTGATTGGAGTGCCCCAGGATGCTGTAGGTTGGATCGCACTGGCCACCCGGCCCACGCCTGCAAAGCGTGCGGTCGAGATTCGCCAACTGGTCGTTATAGCCAACATAAATGGCAGTTCCTGGGTGCGGTAACCAGGTGAAAAGGGCAGAGCTGCTGACTTGCTTGGTCCGCACCAGCGAGGTCTCGGCCGGGTTCACCAGGGTCGAATCGTATTCAACAATCACGCGGGCAGAGAACGCGCGGGTGAATTGATAGTTCACCTTGGTTCGCAGGGTCTGGTTGATGAAAGCCAGTGCGCCATTTCTTGCTGAGTGGTCGCGATCCAGCAGATAGGTGTTGTCGATCGTGAGCGGATGAATGGGTTGCAGCGTCAGGAACGCCTGTACAAAGTTCTGATGCAGCAGCGAAGGCGCTGCTCCCGCCACGGGATTGTAGTTGACATTACCCTTGTAGAGCGTGACGATGTTGAAGTTCATCTGCGGGAGCGGAGCGCTACGGACCACCAGGCCAACATAATTTTCTGAGTAGTTGCGGTTGCGCGTCAGCAGCCGGTACTCAGCCGGGGTCAACGTATCCGAGTTGCCCCCGGCAATGGGCGCGAAGACCGTATCGCGCGACAGCGTGAAGAAGAGGTTGGCTTGGTTCCCGTAGGATACGCGATTTCCCTGGTGGTCGAAGGCGATTCGGTTCTGGGTTTCGATGCCCCAGCTTTGCAGTGGGCTTCCCTTGGGGAAGAACTGTGTGTGCGTGTAGTTCTCATCGGAACGAATATTGGCTGTGGAGATGAAGCCGGTCCGGGTTGCGAATCCTCTGCTGAAGTCGTGGAAGACATTATTGAGGTTGAACTCGTGTCCCTGGCGCGTGAACTGGAGCTTACTGCCCGGTCCGGCAGCGTAGGATGCGGGCGATCCGGCAGCGCCGATGCCCCGCGTCGACGACACAACGGATTGTCCCTGAGCACTCCAGTGGTCGTTGAAGCGCGCAGTGAAGTCAACGCCGCCGACGCGGTTCCAACTCCCGCCAAACTCTTGGTCGGTATAGAGCAGACCGAGGCTTGAGCCTTGCCCGATGTCCTCGGAGACGCGGCCCACCGCGAACAATGCACGATTGCCGTGCAGGGGGTTGCCAACCGGGTAGATGGCTCCGGCCTGGCGATCATCGATTGCGAGCAAGCCCAGGTTGGTATGTCCAAGCTTTCCTGTAGCCCGTACGCCGAATTCTGGATGAACAATGTTGCGCGTGTACAGCAGATTAATGGGTGTCGCAAAGTAGTTCGCGTTCTCAAGGAAAAACGGACGCAGCTCAGGAAAGTAAACCGGGTACCGCTGGTTGACGGTGAACTGCGGCTGATCGGACTCGATCTGACTGAAGTCGGGGTTGATGGTGGCGTCGACAACAATGCTGTTTTTAATGACCAGCTTGGCGTCACCACCTTCGGTGCCTTCGAGCGTACGCGTGCTGAAGTATGGATTTAGCGGATCAAGCGTCTGCAGCGAATGTTCATTCTGCGCCAGCGCGTACGGGTTGAGCTGGATGTTATGAGAATGCGGCGCCTCGCCCATGCCGGTCAGCGTTCCCTCCTGCGTCAGTTGGCCGGAGATGTCGGGGGCGATACGCGGCCAGGTGTCGGACTCACTGTTGCGCGGTATATGCCGTTGAAAGACCACTCCCCATTCCGGGACCCCGGGACGAAAGCGCAGGCTTAGATACGGTATCGAGAACAGGCCGACCCACCCGCCACGCGTGATGCGGGCTTCGGAATCCCAGACCTGGTCGTAGCTGTAGTCCGATCCATTGTCTTCCGAGTAGGCTGCATCGCCCTGGACTCCGGCGGGGTTGATGCTGAAGAGAGTTCCGAGGCGATGGTCCTGAAAAGGGTCGAGCAGGACGGACACATGATCGTCCTTAAAAATGTTTTCGCGCCGGGAAAGATGCGACCGGATGGCATGCGGACTGCGATCATGGCAGATGAATACGAAGTAGACGGCCGTGCGGGTTCGAGCCGTCCATACTTCCGTGGCATTGTCCGGAACCTTGCCATCCACCGGGGAACGCTGAATGAAGCCTGTGATGTGCGTCATCTGCTTCGCGAGCGCGCTTGACGGTTCCATGCCATCCGGCCCTGACGTGAACTGCGACAGATGCAATGGACTCCCAATCAGGCGAACGCCTTCACTGGTAATCTGCCGCGTCTCTACCGGCGGCGTCGGCACGCGGTTTGGCTTCTTCGCAAAAGCCGCAGATGGAGCGAGGAGCAACGCAACGCTCAGCAGGAAGGCGACAGATGTGCCGCAGTCCCGGCGCGGGACGCTGCTGGTCTGGGCGGACATGGCAGGGTGACGTTGCAACACTGGACTTTACTCGCGTAAGGAACTGATCGGACGTTGAGGGGAGATCGGATTGAAAGCGCCGCGCACAGTACGCCACGACTTGGGTGCCGCTTGTTCCTAGGACTTCTTTACGCAGAAAACGACGCTTAGGTTCCGCTGGTTTGCCGTTGAGCTTTGCGATACCTGGCAGCTAGCAGGCCCTCGCCGGCATCGAACAGTCCACCCATACGCGGAGCCGCTTGCATGCTCAAACGCAATTGACTTCACCGAATCTGAACGAACTCGGCGCTGCTAGGCGGCGTTGCTCCAGCCTTCTGGGGGGCACGCCAATGGTCGATATAGCTTACCTGATGCACGCACGAGATGGTGCAATTGGGCGCACAGCCTTTCTCCGTTAGGAACTCGCGCTTCACGTCAGCGCGCTGGTAATCCGCCAACGGAACCCCAGGGTAGCCGCGCTGCTGTGAACAGTAATGCACCAGGCCGAACTCGCAGATGTACAAATAGCGCGCACCTGCGCGGCAGCGCCAATTGTTGGGCTTGCCATTCGCAATCGCTTCCTGAAAATGATTGAAACGCGAGTAGCTGCGGCGGGTCAGATTGCGGACCCTATCCCATACGCCGCGCTCTTCCTCGCCCAGCGGCTTCAACTGGCCGGAGCCATCGTGGATGATGCCAATAGTCGAGCTGAAGCCAAGTTCCAGTGCGCGCCTTGAAACCGTGTAGGCGTCCTCAGGATGCGCCACGCCGCCGCCCACGACCGAGTTAATGTTCACGTGGAACTCTGCGTGTTCGGCCAGCATCCTAAGCTTCGCATCCAAAACCTTCAGACTCTTTTTCGAGACATCGTCGGGCATCACGTTGTCGATCGAAATCTGCATATGGTCGAGCCCGGCCTTATTCAGGCGCTCGATGCGATCCGGTATCAACAGGTAGCCGTTGGTGATCATGCCGGCGATCGCTCCCGTCCTGCGAATGCGCGCGATTACGCGATCCAGATCCGGATGCAGCAGCGGTTCGCCGCCGGAGATCGTAATGACCGACGTCCCCAAGCGTCCAAGCTCGTCGATCCGCCGCTCCATCTCCTCAATCGGCACCGGGTCGGAGGTCGCGTCGAACTCATTGCAGTACGTGCACGCCAGGTTGCAGCGGCGCATGGGAATGATGTGCGCCATGTACGGGTGGGCGGTCGAGAGCAGGGCCGAGCCGATCGATGCAAGCTCGCGGAGCTTGCGGGTGACCGCGCGCATGCGGCGTCTTGCGGTCATCTTCCGGCGTACCGGTACCGGACGAGTCAGTTCAGCCATGGTGCTCCTAGTATAAATCGCGCCAGCAGGCGAAAGCCTGAGCGCAGAGGACACAGAGTTCGAGGTTCCCGCCTTTTGGCTGTCATTCCCGAAGGGAATCTGCGTTTGTTCTCGCTGTTTGGTTCTCCACAGTTGCGTAAATCCGCTGACCGCTAGAAGTTGGAAAGGTGATTCCAAGCCCAGTAAACGGCGTCGACCGACTGATCCGGCAGGTCGAGGCTGGAGTGGTGTTTACCTGGAAGCGTCAGGTTAAGGATCTTCTGCTCATGCCCACGCAGCACCAGCACCGGAACCGGCTGTCCCTTGGCCTTACGGATCTGCTTGGTCCAGTCGCTGAGCGTCGCCATGGCGCGATTGTTTGCGCGCAAAACGATATCCCCGGCGCGCATACCCGCGTGCGCGGCGGGGCTGTCGTCCACCACGCTGCGCACCAGCAGACCGCCGCCGCCATCCACACCAAAAAATTGCGCCAGTTGAGGACCCATAATCTCGAGCATGGCACCGGTGTTGGACGGGCTCATCAGCAGCGTTCCCAGAAAGCCTTTGCCATAGCGCGTGGCAGGCGCGGACGGACTCGAGGGTACGCCCTGATCCTGCACGGCAACATCTGCAGAGGGCAAGGCCGACGCAGGTGCCTGTGGCGAGGGCGCAACCAGGTGCTGCTCCCATGCCTGGCGGTCCACCTCGCTGCGATCAGCCATCTCCGCCGACAAGGTCATCCGCTGGCCTATTCGGCTGACCACCAGCACGATGGCTGCACCGGGTAAGAGCGCACGCAGCATGCGGCGGATCTGCTCTTCACCTTCAATCGCTACGCCGTTCATCTGCAAGATGACATCGTGCTCACGCACACCCATCTTCCCGGCGGGACCGTCGTGGTCGATGTGGATGATCTCTGCGCCATGAGTATCGTGCAGATGCAACGGCACCAGTTCGGCGTCGGTAAGGTTGCGCACGTCAATGCCGAGGTAGGGCTGGCCCGTTCGCTGCCCGCCCGTTCGCTGGATTGCACTGCCGGAAGAGTAGCTGTAGGTACCGCTGAAGCCGGAGGCGTAGCTGCCCGTGGCTGTTGCAGCAGCGGCCCGCCCGGCAACCGACAGCATAGCCAGCAGCCCTAGGGCCGCCCCAACCGTCGCCGCGTTCAATCCATCTGCCCTGCGCATGAAGCGTAAACCTCTGAGAACCTGTATGCCCGGCTGCTAAACCAATCTAGCTGCTAACCGAACCTAAGCGAAGATGAGATGTTCATGCTATTCAGAAAACAACAATTACTGAAGCGACGATGAATCGACCAGAGCCTCGGTACTCACGGTTCGGATGTAGGGATTAACATCGGTCGTCGAAACCGTACGCAGCGCCTGCCTGACGCTGGTATCGGACTGCACCGGCGCCAGCATGGCAAGCGCTTTAGACCGCACCGCAGCACTGCCGTCAGACATCAGAGCCCGCGCTACTGCATCGCGGACATTCTCATCCTGGCTGACATAGGGCTGCAGACCTTCGAGTGCCTTCAGCCGTACCTTGGGGTTGCGATCCGATTGCAGGCACGCCAGCAGAGCGCCGCGCAGTCCGCCCTCATTCGTATCCGTGTTGCAGCCATCGCCCGCGCGACACTGGTTTGCCAGCAGGGCGACCGAATCCACACGCACGCCGCTGTCCGAGGAAGCATTCAGTCCCACCATCAATAGCTGCCGGATCTGGGGGTCGTCGAGCGAACCCTGGGCCATCTCGGGGACGATGCGGTTATAGTTCACCTGAACGCGATCCCCCGCAAGCTGGGCCACGCCTGAGATGTTGCCTATGCCTCCGCCCGGGGCGCTGGACACAAGAATCGGCGATACGGCTTTGGGCTGATGCGCTAACTGATAGCGATAGGTAAAGTTGCCGCCCAGGAAACCCACCCCCACCAGCAGTGTGGCCAGTGCCGGCGCGCTGTGCAGATGTCCAATCCAGGCCGACGCATTGGCGCGTATATGGTCCAGGAGACTGCGCCGGGGCATCGCGTCCAGCGCTTCATCCAAACGCATACGACTCTGGGCCAGCAGGTTAGGGTCAGGTTCAACGATTGGATGAAAGGCCAGCAGAGCATCCATCTGCTGCAGATCTTCCAGCTCCGCGATACAGACCACGCAGACGGTCAGATGATGATCGAGCACGATCGTGTCTTGTTCCGGAAGTTCGCCGTAAGCCGCCAGGACAATCATGTCCCGTGCTTCATCACAGTTCATTGCGTTCGCCTCGTCCAGCCTCGAAAATTTTGCTGCCAACACTCTTCCAGGTCTTTGCCCGGTAAGCCCTACAGAACACAGTCGGGCAGGGTGTAGAGAAGTCGGTCAAAAGCCAGTTACCAACACTCTTCGTCCTGCTTTACTTCACATCGGCCAGGTTCAGCCGAAGCTTTCTTGTGGCGCGGAAGAGCGTGTTCTTCGCTGTCTCTTCCGTGGTGCTCAACATCTCTCCAATGGCCCGGAGCTTCAAACCCTGGTAGTGCTTCAGTTCAAACACTGTGCGCTCGCGCGGCGTCAATTTGTCGAGCGCGGCACCGATGCGTTCGCTCATCACCTTGCGGTCCAACTCGCGGCCGGGATTCGCCATGGCGCGGTCGTCGGTCACGTTCGCCATCAGGTCCAGCTCATCGCCACTCGAATCCAAAACCGTCGCCGGATCTTCGCGTCGCGACTTGCGCCGGCGCAACTGATCCAGGCACAAATTCGTCACGATGCGGTAGACCCAGGTATAAAACGAGCACTCGAAGCGGAAGTTGCCCAGGTGCCGGTAGGCCTTGATGAAGGCGTCCTGGTG
>JAABUH010003897.1_pt1 | contig 12430 bp, 16 predicted proteins | sample 5559121 | NCBI WGS metagenome assembly JAABUH01 (sample SAMN10711871, study PRJNA513364) | rock metagenome | isolation source: Antarctica rocks | place: Antarctica: Victoria Land, Battleship Promontory nord | collected 2015-12-28 | reverse complement strand
CCACGAATTTGACTTCAGAGACTCGAACACCTCACACCTTGGGCAAGGAACGTCGCCATCACTGTTCTCGGTTAAAGCATAACTGTATCTCTTGATTTCATCATCAGTCATGGTGCCTGACGACTGGGTATTCATATCCTCTTTATATGGCTTGCTTGCATGTATTAAAATGCTTTTGAACCCTGGATAGTGCACATCACGAGCAAAGCTGCCGCACATCAGTTCACACCCTTGATGTGTGAGGGCAGGTCATGCACCCGTGGGCGCTTCACTCGTGGTACCAGGTTCAAATGTGGAGCTGGAATCTTTGAGTCAAGGTACATTCTTTTTTTAATTATTAATTATTCAAAATTTTCTCAAACCGCTCCAAGGCTTAGTGACTTTCAAATATCTCGACAGCCTATAAATGAAAACGAGAATTTTTTGAATAATGAATAATCCGGAAAATGAATATGGGCTGAGTCTCTGACAAATGGTATGAATTTGACATCATGCATTTGAAGCTTTCTTGAGGTCTGTACTGCAAGGAATGATATGTCTACAAATCCGCATTAGTTGTGGCATATTTCAAAGGCCAGTGTCCAGGTGAAGCAAACACAGGGTCTGGGTGTCAGTATTGCTATGGTGGTCATTCACAGAGCAGGGTCTGTGACCACAAGGCAGAACCGATGCATTTGTGCACAGGCAGGCAGCGACGTTCCACACTTTCAAATGACTGTCCAGGAGAACATCATGTCACAAGTCTGTGAGGTGAAATGCTTGAGCCATGATGGCCAGACTGATAGCAGAGAAGTTTGCAGCAATTGAACAAGCACAGCCTGAAGTTTTGAATGGTGAGGAAGATCCTGTTGATGAGGTTGTGGCCTTACCCACATCAACCATAGCAGCAGCAGCAGCAGATCACAGCCAGTTGTCAGCTAAGCTATAGTTTTGCAGCTTACCTCACTCAACTAATAACTGTTAGCTCTGCTGCACAGTGACAGCTCTGCCATTTACGAGTCCAGCTGCATCTTGTCAGCCTGACAGTTTGGCTGCAATCTGTCAGCTTAGACAGCTCAGCTCAGCTCAGCTGCAAAGTGTCAGCTCGCCTGCAGTCTGTCAGCTATGGCCGCACACTGTCAGCTCCGCTGCACACAGCCAGCCAGCAATCACTGAGTCTAGCTGCACACATTCAGGACCCCTGCAATCCGTCAGCCCAGCTTTGACCTGTCAGCTCAGCTGCAATCCGACAGCTGCACCTGAAACTGTCGGCTTGGCAATCTGTTGGCTTTGGCTGCAGCTGGCCAGCTGAGCTGCAGTTTGTCAGCTAGGCTGCCACGTTCCCAGTCAACTTCAAACTGTCAGCTCAGGTGCACAACTTTCAGTCCCGCTGCACGTTTTCAGCCCGTCTGCAATCAGTTGGCTCGGCTGCAGTCAGTCAGCACTGCTACACAGTGTCACCTCCTTTGCAGCTCTGCCCTGCATTATGTCAGTCCAGCTGCAGTCTGTCAGCTCAGCTGTATTTTGTCAGCTCAGTTGCAATGTATCTGCTCTAGCGTCTTCTGTCATGCAATTCATCTGCTGTGACAGACCAGCTGCAAGACATCAGCTCAGCTATGAAGTGCAAGCTCCTTTGCAATCTGTCATCTCAGCTGCAATCTGTCTGCTCAGTCATGATATGTCAGCTTGGCAGCAGTCTGTTGGCTCAGTCTGTCAGCTCAGCTGCAACATTGGGCCACATTGTGCAACAAAGCAGCAGACAAATGGCATTAAAGAAATTGTCGTTTTCTGGTGCTCTTCATACAACAAGCACAGCATCTTAGATGACACAACAGGTGTTTTCAGTACTAAGAAATGAGCATCGGCACAATCAAGCAATCATGAGACCTGCATGCTACTGGCAAGACTCCCCAAGCTAGCCAACCATGAAGGCTGGCTGATGCAAGCCTTGTCGCTCCTCAATGGCACACCAGAACTTGCAGAAGCTGTTTCAAACCATTTTCCCATTCCTGTACATTCTGAGTTGGGTGTCAGGCTGCCTGCCTGCCAAGAGAGCATCCACGCTAGCTGCAACATTGGTGTGCACCCGCCACTTGTCATGCGACAGTACTTCCACCAAGCAAGTGAAGACTGGCGCGCCACGCCTTTCAGTCTTTGTTTTGCTGCCAGTGGTGCTTTTCCTGTACGCCAGACATCATCAGTGTGCAATGAAGAAAGCTGCGTCTGCAGCCTATAAATATTATAAATACATATGATATAAACATGGTACTTCAAACATAGCATGATTGCTTTGTGCCATGACAACGCACAAGCCAATTTTGCAGAAATTCGTGTTTCCTTGCAAAGGCTCATCAGGCACATAGGGTCTTACTCTGCCAGCCTGTCTTCCACAACCACCTGATGCACCCCTCCCACCAGGTTGTTCAGCTCGGGGTTCCCTATCAGACTGCTCAGGGAGACCCCATGGGCAGTGCCTACAAGCATGACCCCTCGCTGAGCAATGCTTTTAACTGCTCTGACTTCTTCAGGGCTGCCAATCTCATCCACTACCACCACCTGCGTGCCAGGGTCAGTAAGCTTGACCTTGTGTTTGGGACAAGGGGAACCAGGGGAGGGGAGGGGTGTGGAGGGTTGCACAGGCTCTGTTTCATCCAAAATGAATGGATCTTCATGATGATGACATGCATGACTGTACAAGATGACAATGATGCTGATACAGTTGACTGGTAACATGCCAGCTGCCATGGGTCTGATGTCCAATTCAGGCTTGAATTGAGCATCGTGAGAACAAAGGCCATGGCAGATACTTCAATATCTGTGTGTTATGGTTTCGAACAGCTTCAAGGGTTTTGAGCTGCTGTGAATGATCAGGCACTGGAATACCTGTGGGTTGTGGTTCTGAACAGCTTGCAAGAGAATTCTGTGCTGCTGTGACTGATCAGGCACCGGCATGCGACGAGCCCTCCCAAGGCAACTGTGGGGCACAGCACCATCTCCCCCAATCTCATTGCTGGTGTCCACCACAACCACACGTTTCTCAAACTTGTTGGCTAGCACGCTTACCACATCTCGCAGCAGTGTGGTCTTGCCTGCAACAGTGGTGAACCTAGATTGAACTGCAATCAGGCATGACAAGCCTCGCAGTCGTTACCTTAGAACAAAGCAGGCCACTATCATCAGCAAATGCGGCAAATTAGAAGCAATTTACTGGATGAGAGAGGGAGCATGAAGGAACAAGGGGACACATGGATGGATGCAGGAATGCATGTACAAGTACGCTCATACTCGACACAAGCAGGATCCCTTCAACCCGGATCCATTAACAGGGCTGCAGACGTTGTAGCGGAGATGCTTGGCCTGCAAATTGATGGACCACAACAGCAACTTGCAGCCTTACTGTATGTCACATAACAGTCCTCATGTTGACGACTTGAGCTGTCCAAATTTGACAGTGCAAATAGATGGTCGTGAGCTGGGGTTGAACCTTGCGATGTAAAAGTGCCTGCCAAGGTCGTATTTGCACTTGCTGCATTTAGATTTTAGCAACCCTGATTCAGGGCTCAGGCCTAAACCCTGATTTCTAGGGTTGAACCCTGAGTCAATGTGCATCAACTTATCTTGGACCCTCCAGGCTGAGGGTGCACAACTATCAACAGCTTGAAGAGCAACATACCCACCAGGTGGTCCCAGCAGCAGCAAGGAAGTGGGCGCAACGTCTTCTGAGCTTCCATCTCCACCACAATGTAGCTTTGCCAGGATGTCCAGCATCAAGGCTGCTACACCTGCAAGCATTGCACTCCCATGAGAGACGAATGCTTCAATAGTCTGCATGCATTGCAACTATGTAATCCTTGCCCAACATGAGGCTTGCCACACCAGCATGGGCTGCATGAAAGGAAGAAGCTTTGACAACAGTTCAAGCCTAGTAGACAAGGAATGCTTGACAGGGTTTCCCTCATTGTGTATGCCTCAGCTGCATGCATTTGCGTATGGCAGGAAGCTTTCAACATTTTAAAGCATGACCACTTTGCAAGGCGCCCGGCATTGTGTGCACGCAAACACATCAAAGCCCATTGGGGTGGTGCTTTATGTACAGTTGACTGGCAGCATACCAAGCCGCACAATACATTGTCCGACAGTGTTGGACCACCATCAAGGCATTCAGTGACTGCGCAGCCAAAACGGGTATTACTACACACAAGCCAGCATAGAGCAAGACTTGCATTTTTCAGAGGCTGGCTGATATGAGCACAAGGTGACTGCATGAGACCAGCCGTGCACCTGGCATGTGTCTTCCAATACGGTAGGTGAGGCCAATAACTGACTTCTGCTTGTCTCTGTTCCTGATGGCGCTGATGCGGTGCAGGGTGCCCTCTACACCCATCCTGTTGTCTTCATGGAATGGGTCCTCCCCAATGTCACCTGCAACACCACACTCAGGCTTGTTTTGTGGACTTGCTGGCATGTACGCATCTAGCAGGGTTGGTTGTCATTGTTTCTGAATGTGCTGATATGTTGAGGTCACGTTCTGTGCTCATCTGATTATCTTTGCTTCGAGGGAGCCAACCTGATACACTACTCTTCAAAAAGCAACAGAAGTCCATGACCAGATGCACTGACTTGCTGCTGGCCCATTGGGTTGATGCAAGCCACAGCAGCAGCCAGGAGGCAGACAAGCCCATTGACATGATGCAACAGCAGACGGGAAGCAGAAATGTCCCACCACTCAGTACAGGTAGAGCATCATTCATCTCTACTGTGATTGGCAGCTCCTCAGCACTGCCATCGCTGAATCTCATGAGCAACGGCCTGCCTATGTCCGCCACCACTTCGACTAGCAGTTTGAACGCATCGCGCCTGCACAGGCATTTATCTCAACATTGTATAGACTATCAGGGGTCATCCTTGCAATGGTAAGGTTGTGCGCAATCAACTAAACATGCGGATCTGCCGACAACAAGACTGTCCGAAGAAGCAATACTGGCCTCACACCTACCTAGCTCATGGCACAGGCTTGAATTATCATTATTGATCATATTATCATGCTTATCATCTTTGTTTTTGTTTATTATCATCTGTCAACACTCCTAATCTCATCAACAAGGTATCAGACCTGCAGCTGAAACTGATCACACTGGGAAGATAATGGGGATTGGGGTGTGCACTGTCATTGCCCAGCTGCCATGTGCTGTTGACAAAAATCAATGAACTAGTCACCCAATACATCAACCAAGTAGCCAGGCAAGCAACCAATGCACAGGCTCTCATGTCAGACTGGAGCTTAGGCTTTTTCAGTCAAGCCATAAGGAATATACTTCGAAGTAAAGGCGTGGATACTAGGCACCATAGATACTTACATGCTCAAAACAAGCCTTTCTGGAGAGGCAAGACTGGCCTTGCACCTACCTAGCTGACGCTGGCACAGGATCTGTTGTGTTTCCTGATACCATGTATAATATGTGACATGATATTATCACACTTCAAAGGTGCTCACTTTGTCTCGTTTGGCCCGAGCATGCGCTCCTCTTCAATGGTGTCCAAGAGGCCCTGGGCCATACCTCTTGCAGGTTCTGGCAGTAGCTTGAGTATGCTCTGCACACTGTCGGAGTCTTTGTCTGGCTCTGTAAAGGTTATGAAAGAATGTCCGCGTAACTTTTGCATTCGTAGTTGCAAACCTTGCAGACATCAGTGCAAACGGGGTAAAAGGTAGTCGACTCGGCACAGCATCTCAACCATTGAATGCAGTTGCCGCAGTTCATGCTGATACTGATACATGCAGTTATATTGGGTTGCTTCTTGACGCATGCACAATTTGCATGACAAGTGTGGCAATTGTGCTTCCAGTCATTCCATGGGTCTTCAAGCTTCACACTTCCACACAGCCTATGGTTGAGCATGGCTTTGAAGGCATATACATGCATTGCTCACCACGGTTCTGATAATGATCTATGCATGGTTGATGAAGTACCTGGTGTGGTTGCCTCTGCAATGTGGCTCTTGTATTGTTCATTGTCATCTTCCAGCAACTGTGTGAAAGTTGGCTTGCAGCTGCAGTCCTTGTCAAACGTCATCTCCAAATCCACATCCACTGGCAGTTGCAGACGTGCACTGCACAAACATTCATCAAAGGATTACTGCTCTCCGTACACTTGAGCAATTGCAATTGCAACCTTAGACTCCAACAATGCCTCTACTTCCTCTTTAAATGGCATCTCCAAATTGCGATCAACTGGTGAAAGTGCCAATTCATTGACAATTGGAGATGGCCACTGCATCACCCAAAATCATCAGAATCTGATGCTGCAATCCCGAATGGGGGGGGGGGGGGCAAGAAGCCTTACCCAAATCTTGCAGCTGACCTCTTCCTCAGGTGTCATCCAACTCCACATGCACATGTCTACGCCCAGAGTATATTGAAGCAACCTTGATGCAGCGTGTTGGGAAATCGCTGATAGGCAGGTCAAATTGCACGACTTACATGCTTGGAGCTGCAACTTAGGTTCTTCAGCTATACTCACAAAGACCCGGAACTGTTACACGTATCCAAGCCTGAATTCAAACACTCGTGACAGTGCATGCAACAGGTTGTGCGATTAGCAAGCTGGCAACCAAGTACTTTCAGAGGGCCTCATGGCTCTGCAGCATCTGTTGAACGTAACAGCAGGTGTTACAGTGTGCAGATGATACTGATTATCTGTTGTCTTGTTTGCATGATAAGTATGCCAACCCCACCTGTGCAAGCCTGTAGCTTCAGCGCCGCTCCTGTCACTAGGCTGGTAGTCCCACTCGCTGTGGGCTTGACTTAACCTCTTGACCAGGGCAACGCCAGACAGCCCTAGACGTCTGCTCAGCTCATCTGCCAGTGCAAGCAGACATGCGCCCTCCGTGACTGCTATCCGCTGCCCTACAGACAGACCACCAGAGAACACTTGCATTCACCTGACATGTGCTGTGCAAGTGTACAACACACTGGCCAAGGCATCTCTAGATGTGCTCTCTGCGGCTGCCTGCTATTTATATTACAAAAATGAAGGGAAACATGTCATTGTCTATATCTTAGGCTGCCAGCAGGTGCCAGGGTAGTCAGGATGCAAGCTCTGCAGCCTGTGAATGCCTGTAAGGAGGGGTACGGCTATAGCATTTGCCGCACACTGGCTGTGGGTGCTTTTACTGGCAAGGAGGGGAGAAGTTCACCCTCTGCAGCCACTTATTGCCTCCCAGAAAACCAAAATTTCTGCCCTTTCAGTACCAAAGGCTGTAGAAATAACAAGACATGAATGTCTTGAACTCATATGTGTGCTGTTCCTGGCATCTTGTAAGTGTTTTGAGACGCTATAAGGTGCAGGCTTTGAGACCCTGTGCAGCTCAAGGCTTCAATGGCTTTGCGGTACCTCTTGAGAAGGTTACACTCCGCAGACCCAGAACAAGCTGGCAACAACAAATCAGCGCCTTTCTACGGTATAAGGCAGCCCTTGCTGGACACAAGCTGGCACTGCGTGCTGAGGTAATCCACTGTTTAGTAATGCTTACCTGCAATGGCATTGGGCTGACAACTAATTCCGTAGGTCAAGAGCAGGTCCTCAAGGTCCCTCCTTTGCAATTCCTGAGACCTGTCAATGAGGCTGTCCATGTGTCCCAACACGCCTTGCGCAACCTGTAAATAACAAGCAGGAGTCATCATCATAATAATACATAAATAATAACAATAACAGTGATTATACTCATTTTTTATAAACAATCATGTGGTCCACCATTATAGCAGCAGAAATAACAACAACAGTATTTCCAAAGAATGGCCAGACATCACAGAAGATCGCTGTGCATAGCTGGCTGTAGGCGCAGGCAGTGCACAACACCCCCCCACCCCCCAAAGCCTGGCGGGCTGGGGGCTGGGCTCCCAGCCCCGCATTCGGCCCGCCCTCCCAGAATTGACATGTTCCCAGTACAAGAGTGCATTTTGCTGGGGCTGACCCATCCAGCCCCCACAATTTGCGTCCCAAGGGGATAACCCCGCAAACGTCACAGCGCCTGTTGTGCGCTGGGCACAGCCTCTTCCTGAACTTTGTGCACATGTGATGTCTCTTGGGGCAGCGTGTGACCGCTAGCTGCTGATCATGCAACTGAGTGGATGTAGAGACGCTGATGAAACTTGACTTCCTTGGCTGACGTGATAGTTGTGCTGCGCACCTCCCGAACGGGATGCTGTTACCTAAGTGCTCGAAGGTGATTGTTTATGGATGCCCTCATTCTATGCTAGGACATTGACTTCTGAAGTAAGGCTGGCAGTACATGGTTTTTAGCGTTTTGAGTGCATTTTTAGGCTGCGTCATTGCACTTCAAACATCCACAATGCATGCATCTGCTTTCTGCATAACAACGCTTGGCATGCAAGAAGGAGATCACCATAATGGCATTGAGGAAGAGGCTGCACTGATGACCTGAAGTTTTCTACCATAGTACAGCAAATTGGTCGCTACCTGTGTATCAAACACATTGCTGATGACTATGCCCTGCTGGTAGCGCAGAGCTGATGCAGCCCGCCGGCAGTCATGGAAGATCTTCATCATATGCGAGCCCTCCAGCATGTCTTTCAAGACATGCATTTCTACCTGAGACACCTGCTGTCTCCTCCAAGGCTCATCTGACCACACCTGTACAGCCGTGAGTCAATGTGACGCAGCTTGGTCGTGCAACTACCACAGGCTGAAGATGATGCAACACTGTTCAGCATCCTTCATGCTAGAGCATTTTCTGTGCTGTTCACATGAGCTGCTGATAACTGCGCAGCTAAGCACCATGGCATGCGGGGCGCAACTTCTAAGTCTGATACAAGCAACCTTTGCTGGACCAAGGTTATTCACTCTGCTGACTGGAATCAAAAAGGAAGTTGACACTGTCATGAGTTTCATGACTTTCTCCAATGGCATTTCCATTTGGCTGCATGCAGCCTGTCAGGAGACGCACAACTTCAATTCATGGCACAACTGCAAGCTGGCAAACAATACGAGAATGGGATGCCAAGCATGCCTGAATGCGTTTCGGTCATTTGTGGTGCAGACAAACTTGACGCAGACAAAGATTGGCGCCTGCTCTGCTGACAGACTGCCAATAGCAAGCAGCCTATCAAATAATCAATGCATGAAGCGAGGCTGCACAGCCTGGCTTACCTGGATATGCTCTAGGGTCTCAGGCTGCTGAGAACTGCTGCATTCATCAAACATGCATCCAATAGCAACTGTGTCGGTTGGGAGCGTAGGCAATCTTGACTCTGTCTGTAAGCACACTCATAATTTTACCAGTGCACATTGTCACACAGACACAACAGAGAGCTAGCACAGCTCACACCAGGTAACAACCTAGAAATAGTATGCTGCTTGCATCAAACAGAAAGATGATGAAAACGCCAACCAGACTAAAGAGCACTCAAGGGGACCTATCAGCGCTTCTTTACATTGTCTTGCAATACATGTCGTCAACAACACTGTTGTAGCATCAGAAACATTCAAGTGCCTCACCCAGCCTCTCGAATGGATGAAGCTGGGGCTACAAGTGGTGTGGCTGAGCTTGCAGCTGCTGCCTGGTTTCTGCTGCTGCTGCTGCCGCTGCCGCTGCCGCTGCCGCCTGCTGTTGTAGTCTTCGCTGGAATGACTGTCTCAAGATTGCTGGTGCTGTGTGACGTTTGGCTTGTACAAGGGGGGCCAGTGACAGGAGGCCACACCACGCCAGGCAGAAGATCCTTGACAGAGTTGCCTGGGTTGGGGAGCAGAACTTGCATGTTGATGGTGAGATACCTTTCACCCTTCAGTTCTGAGAAGCTGATAATATGTTCCAGGTCCAGCTCCCTGATATTGTTTTTCAACTTCTTGGAGGGTTGTAAAGGGTGTTTTCTCATCTTGGCTACGAGGTCACCAATCCTAGTGAAAGGAACAGGCATCAGCTCAAAGCCAGCTTGTGTTGGACTGGGCTCCAGCCCAAGGTCAATGGCAGCACATCCAATGGCTCTGGTGAAAAATTTTGAAATCTGCAAGCCTGCATGCTGCCTTTGAATTGCAGCCTTGAGCACCTGCTTGGCTATGTCAATCTGCAGAAACATCATGTTTAGGCATACTCTGGATTCAGATGCTGTGACATTGCCAGCAGCTGTCACGGGACAGTGTCAAGCTGAGTAGCCTCCTGCTTGAGGACAAGCAAAGTGACATATGCTGGAGGTCTCAAAGCACATGACTCAATCTTACATCAGCTCAAAAATAAGCGTATGGGGCACGCAACTGCATGACTGTAGCATGTCACTGTGGACAGGCGCATGCATGATCATGATTGCATGATGGACAAGAGAGAGAGATGGGGGTCAGCAGATAATACGCACATTACCTGTAACCTTGCAGCGCTTGGCATGTCATCCAATGAGTCATCTGTGTCACTTGCATGTACCGGATGGCTTGTCAGATGCTGTGCTGTACTAGTCGATGACAATGGCATCAGTTGCGGTCGAAATGTTTGTGGTGCTGGCAGTGGGCGGGGTCTGTTGTAAAGTGTGATTCTGGCCAACAGATCAGACACAGCAGGTTGCTGCGATGCTAAGATGAGCTTACGCAAATCAACAAGAACAAGCTCTAGCTGGTTTTTGAGTGTCGCTTTGGTGAAATACTTGCTTTTATGCACTCTTTGCAGGAGCTTCTGGACACTATGGCGCCTGCCACTTCCCGCTGCCGTGATCTCAGTCTGACTGACAGCATACAGCTGCAATCTTGTACCCCTCGCGTCAAGTCCATTTGCTAAGCACACATTGGCTGCCAGCCTGATATACTCAGCTGTAGAAGCAGGATGGCTCTTTTCAATTGCGGTGTTCAAGCGCTCTTGAGCTGTTGAGACCTGCATGTAGTATGAATCATTGTGTACCAGGTGGCATGCACTTCCCACACCAGATTTGGTGCTTGCACCGGCTTCTTCACTGATATGTGACATCACCGAGTGCAGCAGCCAAATTGTGATACAGGCAATACATCAAATGAAATGGCAGACATCACGCAGTCAAGCCTCCTGATACGGCTACTTTGATTTCTCACCATCGGGACCAACCAAGGTGCGACTGTGGTTGCTAGCTGCTGACGAGCAGCGCTCCGCTACTCCAAGCAGTGTTGTGTGGTGCTTGAGGGGTGCTTCTACGTCTTTTGCATGTTGCCTGCGGTCAGCTGATTGCGGCCGGGCTCTCGAGAGCTTAAATTGAGATCAACGTGCAGACGCACGATCCTCGTTGCACGCACGGTCCGATATTCTTAGACGTCGGCTTTATGGATGATGACGCACCACAGGCAGATTGGTTCTCAGGCTTCCTATGACACAGGGGATAACAACTCCTAAGGCTGTCAAGAACGTCGTTGGGCGAGCTCTAGGAGAGACCGATAGCATGGACCCAAAATTGGGGCCGCGGCCCTTGCTCCGAATCCACTCTCGCGTAGTATACGCACAACTTGTCCTGGCTCTTAATCTCTCAAGGATCTCTCACACACACACCTACAGCTTTTGCCTGCTGCCGAGTGACTATTTGTCAGCGTTTTCTGAACATATTTTCGTCACCTGCAGCAACAAACACTTCATTGCATGCTGTGCACAGCTGTGCAAAGGCTCAGTTGCAACTCAGCTGTCAGGTCAGCTGCAACTTGTCAGCTGAGCTGCACCCTGTTAGCTGAGATGAAAGTTGTCATCTCAGCTGCAACGTGTTGGCTGAGCTGTAGTCTGTCTGCTCATTAGGACCACTCGGCTGCAGTCTGTCAGCTCAACTGTGTTCTGTCAGCTTGGCTGTGATATGTCAGCTCAACAGTAATATTTTAGCTCAGCTGCAATGTATCAGCTCACTGCCACTCAGTCAGTTGCTGTCAGCACACTTCAACTTGTCAGGGTCAAGTTGCTGGCACCAAGGCACATTGCATTCAACATCGCTCATAGACCACCATCAGCTCAGGATGACATATGCTGCCACTGGTGCTTGCTGAATGTGACGTTTGTAATACATCATCAGTTGCTGATGAAACATGCTGCGCATTGGATCCACAGCATATGTGCCCATTTCCAGTGCAGCACTCAGAAGCGCATAGCATCAATGCATGCGCAGCAAGTGCTTGATGCCCTGATGCTTTCTGCATGATTGCTGCTGACCGAAACAATCATTGATGTTACGGCCCTTGTGATCGTTGTGCACTGGACCCACAGCCTATGTCCATGTCCAGTGTACCACTCAATCCCCACCACATCCCATCAGACTCTCCACAGAAGCTCCAAAGGATCTCTGTAACAGAGCGCAATACATGCACACGTATTACCATCACAATATCAAGTAAAACACAACAATGTCCAGAAAGATCCACAGACTAAGCACAATCCTCCCAAATATCACCATCCACCTTCGGTGGAGTACTGGCTGACGTCAGTAGCTCACTTTGTTTGCATTCAC
>JAABUH010003893.1_pt1 | contig 12436 bp, 22 predicted proteins | sample 5559121 | NCBI WGS metagenome assembly JAABUH01 (sample SAMN10711871, study PRJNA513364) | rock metagenome | isolation source: Antarctica rocks | place: Antarctica: Victoria Land, Battleship Promontory nord | collected 2015-12-28 | reverse complement strand
GCCCGCCCGCCCGCCCGGGCGGCTGCGCAGCGCGCCTCGAGCAGGGAACGCACAGGAGTGGCTGACAGGTGCTGCGACACCTCGGCGCAAATCACGTGAGAGCACCACTGTCAGCCCCGCACGGCTGGCCAACAGACTGGAGTCGGGCGGCTGGTTGCTCTATCGCCGCCGCGCCGCCCGCCAGGCTGCAGCCTGTCACAGCGCGCGGCAACCCGTGCACCCGTGTGCTGCCAGGCGCTGCCAGGAGCGTTCGCCGTTCTGGGAAGGCACTATCGTGCTGCAACCAGCCACGCCACCTCCTTGTTTTGAAGCCAACGGGCCCTGCCCAGCTGCCGCCCACGGCCACACAGCAAGCTGCAGTGCACAGCTCTGTGGCGCAACAGTGCTGGCTTCCCAGGCCAATGCCGGCCTCAGGTACCAAGCGGCCTTCGGTGAGCAGGTGAGGCAAGAGGTGTGGGCGGGCGGCTGGCGCCGCGCCTGGGCGGGGTGCCCGTTGGTGGCGCGCAGGAACTGGTTCAGCTGCTGCTCGCCGCACCGCGCGCTCAGCTCCGGACCAAGCGCTCTCCGCATCTGGTGCGCGGCGCCAACAAAGCTTACGATGTAGGGCGAGGAGATTGGTCGAGGAGACTGCAAGGGAAGCAATCGGGGCACCACACAAACAACACTGGGAGCATACCTCGTCGAGCGCTTGCGCAGATATCGCATCCTGCCGCGCCCGTAGCGGAGCATCGCATGTGGGCGATGCTCGCCAGTCGGAGCTGTCCGGCTGCGACGAGTGCATGACGGCTGGCAGTGTCTACTTACAGCAAGGAACACAGACCAAACAGAGGAGCCGCAGAACCGAACTTGCAGGTGCCACCAATGCAGGAACTATTCAGTGGTCACTGCCTGTCTTTCCTGACGGCACCAAGGTCCCACGAGAGCCATTGTATACTCTTGCGCCACACGGTCGTACCAACCGCTCACCTCCCGCGCTGGAAACCCCGGCAAGACCTAAACTCGGCTCGTACTCTATGGCGCCAAACTTGCACGCGCCTTCCGCTCCAGCCTCTCCACCAGGCTGCACGCGTCTGCATTGGGCGCGCAATAGCCGAGCCGGGCTAGGGCACCAGGGCAAGCCGCCATGACCGCGGCTGTGCGTACGCTGCTGCTGGGCAGCCTGCTGCTGGTGGCCCACACCGCGCCTCTTGGGACCGTGTACCACGCCAACGTGACTGTTTTTTCAACAAACGCTCTGGTGCGGGGCAAATTGCGCAGCCCACCCAAGTGTTGCGTGTCCGATTGCCCGCTGCAAGCCTCGCTTGATCGAAGCGCAGCCGCAACGCTCATATGCTGTCCTTGCTAGAGGCTGCCCTGCCTCAATTGGGGAGCGAGCATATTATTATTGCAGCTTCACGGCGAGTGGTCACGGACATGGCCGGTGCCCGCAGCGCGGGGCGACCACCGATGGCAGCTGCGGCTACGGCTCGCTCAACCCGAGCGGCGCCATCGGCGCCGTCGCCAGCGACAACCCGGTCGTTGCGGGGCTGCCGCAGTCCGGCTGCGGCGCATGCGTGAGCATCACCTGCGACACGACCGCCACGGTGCGGCTTGCGTGCCTCGCGGTGCCGCCACCCGGTGTCCGCGGGCGCTCCGCCGCCGGATCAGGAGGAGCCCGGCAGAGCGCGTTGCATGCTGCACTTCCGGGTCGCCGACGTCTGCGGGGGTGCGCGGGCGCAGTCGCAGTGCAAGCCGGGCGCCAAGCCGGTCATCGTGACCATCATCGACTCCTGCCCGGGCTGCTCGTTCAACATCCCGGTGCCGCTCTTCTCGACGCTGGCGGACCCCGTCGTCGGCGTCCTGCCCGTGGCGTACGAGCAGGCGCGCCCCCGCACTGCGCCTCTGTGCTCTGCCGGGCGCGTGCGCCTGCCCGCGCGCCCTCTACCATGCCGGTGCACCAGCGCTGAGGACGCTCAGGCAGGCGTGCATGCATGGTGCACCAGTGTGGTCACGCAGGCGTGCATCGTCCTCTCCTGCTCCTTGACATGGGGGGGCGCTGGCGCTCAGGTGAACTGCAACTGGGCGGGGCCCATCACCATCCGCGTGCTGGAGTACCTCACGGTAAATGCGAGCTACATAAAACTGATCATGTTCAACGTAGCGGGCCCGGCCACGATCCGGGCCGTGGCCGTGAAGTCGTCGACCGCGTCGGTGCGCGACGCGCAAGACTAGGAGCCTGCGCGCCCAGATGAGGAGCTGCCTGGTGGCGTGGCTGCAACATGTCTCATTGTGGGTGCCTGCATGGCAGCCTCTTGCCCACAACTACACCGCCAGCAATACGCCCCCAGCATGTACTTTGAACGAGCTCGCGCGCTCAGGTCCACCTGCAAGCTAAGCAGCCTGCAGTCTCGCGACGGCGTTGTGTTTGTTGAATGTGAGGAAGGGCTGTTGAGCAGGGGCGGGCTTGGGCGGCGCAAGCCGGGCCCAGAATACCTGGGGCCTACCAACAGGTGCCGGCTCGCGGCTCACGCGCGCGGCGCCGCGCAGGACGACACGTACGTGCCGCTGCAGAACAACTACGGCGCGGTCTGGGAGGGCAAGAACCTGCCGCCGCCGCCGCTGGACGCGCAGATCACCAACGGCGCGGGCACCACGCTGGTGGCCGCGCACTTTGTGCAGAACGGCTCCACCGGCGACGTGCCCACCAGCGTGCAGTTCACGCTCTCGTCGTCCTAGGCCGCGACGGCGCCGTCAGGCGGCGCCGGGCGCACCCAATTCCTTGCGTGGCCGGCCCAGGCCCCCTGTCAAGAGGGGGGATGAAGGCTCGAGAAGTGTCGGCCATGTCAGCCCCGAGGGCTTTGTCGAGCGCGAGCGCCGCCCAGTCAGGCCTGCCGCGGCGGCTGGCAGGCGGCGCAGCGCGCGAGCGTGCGCCCTTCGATTTTTTGCTGCTCTGTTTGCCGGGCTGCTTTAATTTGTGCACAGCCGCGCGCGCTGGCCTGCTGCCACGCGCGCGCCGGCGCCTGGCGACCGGCGTTCGGCGGCTGCCAGGCGCGGCCTCTGTCGAGCGTAGCACCTCACGCATGGAAATACTTGGCAGTCCATTAGCCATAGAAGTGGAAAACCTATTGCTCCGGCCGGCACAGGAGCACCCTGCGTGCGCCAGCACACTCTGGTTTCTTGTGCGGAGCGGCCCCATGCGCGGTGAGCTGTGCATGGCGCGGCGGAATAAGCCCTGTTTGGGCATGCGCACTGCTTTGAGTAGGGAGGGCACCTCAAGAGCAGGTGGACCGTGATACATACATAAACCTTTGGCACATGTGACCGAGCATATGGATGTGGGACCGCCAGGCGAGCAGCAGACTCAGGGCCCCGCTGAGAGCGGGGCGACGTAGCAGATGTCATGTCTCGACATTGGTGTAAAAGCACTACAGCTATGAGCTGTCTGGCTGCTTTGATATTGCTCACCTACCTTCCTCGCACTGCAGGCAAAGCCCGCTAAGACAGGCAGCGCTTATTTGGCAGGCGGACGCATCTCACCTCCAAATGCACGCAACTCGCGGGGGGACTCTTCGCATGGGGCAGTTCGCGCAAGATAGCATGCAGGCAGGCGAATACGCCGCACTATGTCACAGCCAAGTAGGATGGGCATGCATCCTTGCACAGAGATGGACCTATTGGCATTAGGTCCTACTGCAGAGACAAGCCACGGGTATGCATCTGTGCCTGAGAACTACTAATGCACATGAGCATGGGCATCCGGGTCGCCGGCGGCGCAAAAACCTGGGAGGGTGGCTGTCGTCACGACCTACTCTGTGTTGCGCTAGCCGCGCACGCGCCGAGCAGTGTACACCTCTGGCAATATCAACGTGTCCAGGAGGCCAGACCGCGCCAGGCACAGCAAAGCGCCTCGGCAGAGTCCGTCGACAGCAACCTGCCAGATTGGGCGTCATACGCACTCTGGCCTGTCAGGGGCATCCGGATAGCATACACAGGGCTGCACGGCATCCGCTCAGGGCAGCGCTCCCCATGTGAAGAAGGGCGGCACCCTCTCCTAGGGATGAAATACCCTAACCTACACAACGATCAGGCGGCGGGCGCTGGCGCCCTGACGCCCGTCATCAGGCCGGCCTTGGGGCGGGGCAGCGCTTAGGCCTCCTCCTCGGTGCGCGCGGGTGAGATACCCTACCCTGCGTCAAGATCTGGCGGCGGGCGCCGGCGCCCTGAAGCTCATTATCAGCCTGGCCTTTGGGCGGGGCAGCGGGTGGGGCCCCCTTCCCTTTTTGGGGCGCGCAGGTGAGATACCCCGTCCCGCGCCGCGCTCAGGCGGCGGGCGCGGGCGCCCTGAAGTCCATCATCAGGCCAGCCTTGGGGAAGGGCAGCGGGTAGGGTTCCATCTCCTCCTCGGGGTCGAGCACGCAGGGGAACGCGGCGCCCCGCGCGAGCACGGCCAGCAGGATCTTGATCTCCGCCATCGCCAGGATCCAGCCCAGGCAGAAGCGCGGCCCCGGGCCGCCGAACGGGATCCTGCCGCGGCCCCGCGGCTCAGCATGCGGTCCGCTAGCAGCGCCGCCAGCGGTGCATCAACACCCACCCACGGCGAGGGTACTGCGTAAAAAGTTCACACCAGTGACGGCATGCCCGGCATGCAGCGCTTTGACAAAGGTACACACTATTGATGGTATGCCTGGCATGCAGCGCTTTGACAGCTGCCCCAGCGCCGCCCCGGGTGCTGCCCCGTGTCTCTGAACCGCGGCCTTGTGTCGGGGCAGCAGGGCATGCAGCACAGGGAGGCGGACGCGGGAGGTGCCCCGGGGCGTGCCAGGCGCCTGCGCGCTGCGCGTCGTCCGCCATCCAGCGCTCCGGGCAGAAGCTGTGGGGCCCGTCGTCGCCGTCCTTGCCCGCAAAGCGCTCGTCGCTCCGCAGCACATGCCACATGTTGATCAGGATGCGCCGGCCCTGCGCGCGCCCGGCACAGCACCGTCGCTCCTGCTCCGGCACAAGCACTCCCGCGCAACACACATGCCAACGCAGTGTTGCTCTTGACCTTGTCGAGTGCTTTTGTCGCTGCGGGGTATTTTGGTCGTTGATGGGATGCTGCACAATAATCAAGGTCTGTGGAGCGCGATGTAGTGAAACAGAGGCGCTGCATCCGTGCCAAGCCCACCAGTGGAGCGTGCGCCTCAGCGGGGATGAGCGAGCGGCCACCTTGGGGATGCGGTGGCCGCCGAGCTCCAGGTCCTGCAGTGCTTTCCGGTAGATCGAGCTGACGATGGGGCTGCGCGGGGGCGCGCGCCACGTCACCGTGGCTGCAGCGGCTGGGCGTGCGCCTGCGCCCTGAGCTCTCACACGCAAGGCATGCAGGGCGGTGCATGCACGGAGGCGCACTTGATGCGCAGCGCCTCTTTGATGCACGCCTCCGCGTACGGCATGGCGCGCAGCGCGGCCTCCGTGATCTCTGCGCCAAGCGTAGCCTGGACCTGCCGCCGCGCACGCGCCGCCCAGCCATCAAAGGCGGGCGCATGGGGAAACTCTGGGGTGTCCGGGGTTTAGGGACAGTGTTTTCAGGACCGTCCACAGGCACACTTCTTTGCAGGCGCCTGCTCCGCGCACCGCACAGCAGCAAAGGGCTGACGATCAGCTAGCATGCTGCTCGGGTGCGCGCCGTCAGCGCCACGAGATGCTAGTCTGGAGTCTGAGCATCTCGCAGGCTGCAGGGGTTCCCAGGCCGCTGAGCGAGGCGCGCGCGCCTGCTCCTGCTCCGCGCGCAGCTTCGCCACGCAGCGCGGGTGCGTGGAGAGCGCAATGAAGAGCTGCATAATGGTGGCAGAGCTGGTGTCATGGCCTGCCGCGCGCGCAGGCCGTCGGCGCCAAGCTCGCGGCGCGGCAGCCCCAGCGACCAGGCCAGCGCGCCCCGCAAGCGCTGCTCAGCGCGCAGCTGTTGGCACAGGCATTGCACCGAGGCAGGGGCCTCAGGGCGCGCCTGCGAAGAGGAGGGTCATATTCACGTCCTGCGCGCCCGGCGCGCCCGGCGCCAGGCGCGTCAGCGCTGCACGTGCATGGGGAGGCGCATGCACGGGCGGGCGCGCTGGGCCGGCGCACGTTCAGCTGGCCCATGGACAGCGGCTGCCCGTCGTCGTCGCGGACGTCGAGCAGGTTCTGCGCACAGGTGCGCGGCCGCGCCGCGCCGCCGGCCGCGCCGCCCGCCCTGCGCGCGGAGCGGCGCCGCTGGGCGAAGCCTCAGCCTCAGCCTTTTGGGCAGCATGCGCTGGTCGTTTCCAGCGCCCTTCACCATGCGTTGGACGCTTTGGCTTTGGCTTGAGCACGATAGCCGAAAGCGCTGCGGGACATGCAAGTGCGCCCGGACCGGCGCAGCCGAACAGGCAGGGCAGCGCTCGGTTGGCCAGTGTGCAGGGATGACACGGCAAGGTATAAACTGGGACGTCGAGCAGCAATGCTCTGGTGATTGAGCAGTGCAAGGCGCGCAGCAGAGCGGGGGTGGATGGGCCGGGGTGCGCACTCGGGGTGCTCCGCCTCGTCCTTCAGGTGCTGGAGGTTGCTGTGCAGGATGCCGCGCAGCAGCCTGTCTGCCTTGCGCGCCCGGTGGAACGCTGCGCACCGCCGGCCGCACGGACTCAGTCTCCTGCGTCCGTGCAGGCGGCCCGGCCCCGCAGAGTGCAAACACGGCCGCAGCGCAGCACGGGGATGCGCGAGGCGGCAGCATCTGCTGCAGCCAGCCAGCACGGCTGCCGGCAGCGCAGGGCGCACAGAAGCCCGGCAGGTCGAGGGGCACGCTGAACAGGCCCAGCAGCCAGACGCGGAACGCCTCGCGGCAGCGCGTCAGCAGCGCATCATCGATCGCGTCCTTCTTAAAGCCCAGGATGACCTCCAGGGCGACCTGCCCGCCGCGCCGCGCCGCTTCAGCGCCGGCCCATGCACAAAACCCTCGGAGCGCAAACCCTCGGAGCACGGTCCCGCCAAGCCCTGGGCGCCACCAGGAACGTGTACTCCTTGGACTTGTCGAAGCCGCTCACGCGGCCCTGCTGCAGCCAGGACGCGCAGCAGCGCTGCGCGATGTCCACGATCTGCGGTACAAACACCGCCACGGCCTTGGCCGTGAAGGCCGGGTTGAGGATCTGCGCCCAGGCCCGCCCGTCAGGAGAGGCTCACAAGCATGACAGCTTTGCCTGCTGGGCGCGGCAGTGAGCAACTGGCAGGCAGGCGCTGATTCCTCTGCATGTAGTGCAGAGGCGCACACCTTGCGAAGGCGCATGTGCGCCTCGCCCTTCGTGCCGCTGACAGAGTCCGTGCCCAGCAGCAGGTACGTCGACTTGGGCCAGTCGCCTGCGAGGCCGGTGTTTTGCATGTGGCCTGCAGCAGCACCACTGCATGCAGTGCACAAAGCACCGCGCAGCAGACAAGCAGTGCATGGCAGGCAGCTGGCTGGCAACCACTGCTAAAGCCAGAGCGATGTCTGGTTTGAGCTGCGCTGTGAAAGAGATGCCGCATGGGCCTTCGCCTCATGGGCCGTCCGCGCGCACCCTCAACGAGCTCGTGCTCGCTGGCAAAGAGCTTGCGAACAAGGTCCAAGCTGCCGACCACGACAGTGCGGTCTCCCAGTATCCATGTTGTGAATATCGGTCCCAGGCGCGCGTGCAGCGGTGACGCGAACTGCTCCAGCAAAGCTTCGTGAGTGCTGGGCGCTTGAGGGCGGCATAGAAGCTATCACTGCGCCATGGGGCGGGTTCCTACCTCCATGCCTTGTGTCTTCAGCGCGCTCGTGCTGCCCCAGAACGGCAGGACGGGCGCCACCGGCGGCTCGTTGCGTGGGCTCCTGCGTGCGAGGTGAACGCGTCACAGCAGGGGCTGCAAGACGCAAGGCCCGACGCTGCCAGTGCGCCTCTATGGCCGGACTTGTGCCGAAAACCTCGCCACACATGGCGTCGTATATGGCTCTATTGACAAGGTCGAGTGCCTGCAGTCTGGCAGGTGGTCTTCTACCCAGGAGGCAGAAGACCAAGCACAACCAGTGACATGCCAGCTCACACCAGCACCGTCGGCACTTGTGCACCACACGGCAGCTTGCTACAAGGTGAGCCTGTGCACACTACCTGGCAAGCCTCACTGTCAGCTGTGTGAGGGCTTGTGTCACAAGTCAAGAGTCGGTGCACTGCTTTGAACAGCAGTGGCATACCACGTATAAACAAGCTGGGCCTGCACATCATGTTGCTGCAGGGCGACAAGGTAACATGCACCACACCCAGGCGACCAGGCACCACAGCCAGCCCTCAGATGAGTCGCACCAATACAAGAAGATGAAGCTCAGTGCCACCAGGGATAGCGCCACTCCATACGGCAGCCATGCCGCACCGTCCTGCCACATGTTGAAGCCACCCTCTTACTGCATTGCAGAGTGGAGCTGCTCTTCCAGGGGCCTGTATGCTTCCCGGATGCCTGAGCAGGTTGTGCACTTCCATGCGCATGTGAGCTGCTGTACTCTAAATGTGTCCCTAACCCTACGCCTGTGGACCCCTCAGACACATACATTTCAGGGGGTAGGCGCACATTCGGCACCATTCTGCACATGGTTTCTGCCCAGACCCACAACATATTGCCTGCCACACCGCGAGGCACGGTGCCTGGCCAGGCCCGCAGAACAACATGGCCGGCAAGCACCAAACGGCTTTGGCGAAGGGGAGTGCAAGGAATCTGCTGATTTTTGTGAACTTGGTGGACCTGCGCGCCCTGGGCCTGCTGCTGCTGGTTCCCAGCGGTTTCTTGCTGCTCAGGCGTCTGGCACGGTGCCTGCAGGTACGAGCAAGCGCATATGCAGGGTTATTCTTGCATTGCGCATCCCACAGCGTGAGCTGCTGACCAGCTGCAGACGCCCTTGCTGAGCGGTCAAGTGCAAGGGCTTTGTCAGGCTCTATAGTACCAAAAAAAACAGCACCAAACATCGCATGGCCATGCTGCACGCAGGGGCGCCAGGCGCAGAGCCCGCGGGCTGCGCATGAGGCTGTGGCGACCGAGAGCTCCTCCCCGCAGCAAGAGGCGGGCGCTGTGGATGAGCTTGCTGCAGAGGTTGACCTGGCATCCCTGCTGCGCCAGACCCCCTGCACCTTGGCAGGTGAGGCCGCTGGCTGCACTACTCTGACACTCAGGCTTGCCTACCTCTTGCTTTGCGGGGTGGGTCGGAAGCAGATACAGGTAGAAGTCGGGCGGCCCTATGGCAACGCAAACAGAGGCAAAGATCGGCGCTACAGCGGATGGCTGGCGCAGGGCACCCAAAGCTGGAGCTGGGAATGCAGCGCAGCCTGCACAAGCGCTTCAGCCTTCACGCGGAGTCCGGGTTGCGGTTTGTGGCAAACAAGCCGCACCTGGGCTTGCCGCACCGCAGGCCAGGCGCGCCCTCCTGCGCGCGTTGGCACTTCTTCTCTCGTGCTCTCACTCCAGAAACGCCGGGCCGACTGAGCGCTTGCCACGTGCAGGGCCCTGGGTGTCAACTATCTGCATTTGAAGCGGGCCGCAAGCCAAATACTGCGCAGCGGTGTGCAGGCTGACGCCAAGTGTATGATGTATGACTATAAGTCCGGCCCTACAGTGGTCCTGCTCACCCTACTCAGGCCCACACCCGCCTCGCAGCTGTTGCAAGAATTTGGAAGGCCCCTTCGGTTTCGGTCACCTGACTCCTGAGCCTGGTTGTATGGCGAGCGACGCTCACTGGCAGGGAAGGAGCTGCTTGCTTGCTTTTGCTGGTGTCAGGGGTTGTGTTAGCTGCATGTTTGCATGGATGTTATTTCTGTTTACGCTGTCACAATGTTTTCTGCGGCAAGAGTCTGAGAAGAGACATGTTGTGAAACCACTTGATGCATCCTTGCCTTGGGGCGTGGTAGATTTGGATGCATACGCGTGCACAGTTCCTGTACGACATTACTTTGTTTTCCATGCACCCACCAGACGACGGGTGGCGTTGGGAAGGCGCCAGGCTTGCGCCATCAGCGCTTATGCTTTGCAAGTGTGTTTGACTTCACAGTGGAGCATATGTAAGAGCTGCTGACGATGCATGCGTTTCGCAGACGGCACTTTGCTGCACGGTGGACAGCGCAAACACACCAAGAAATGGTGCAGGCGTGTGTGCGAATAATATTGCGTGGCAGTATTGACCAGCGCCTTGCCATGCTCATCTGGCTGACATTTTAGAAATGCAGTATGCAAATTTGACATGCTTGCACTCCCGCTATGTTGGTCGCTGAACCCTTTTTAATAGCATTCTGGTGCACAGCCCTTTGGGGCCGAGGAATTGTTCGCTGGCATGGCTTTCTGAGCCCTGCGGCGGCTCTCAGCTCCATGCAGCATGGCATGCACTGGGCGCACCAGCACAGCAGCTTGTCACGCAGATGCATGCATGAGCGCTGCATCCTGATGCGGCTGGGAGCGCGCTGAGTGCACGGCCGGCGCACATCAGAAGCACCATGGTCTGTAAGCCCAGGGGGTCCCCATGGCACAATGCCAGACAGCATGTGTTCAACTACTGGCAACAGCAGAGTGCATTTGCACACCAGTGATGCTGAGCCGCTTCCGCTATGCGTGCAGGAGCGCCGCACTCTGCACCGGCTGGGCATGTGCAAGGGCGCCGCGGGCGCCGACCAGGGCCCCGGAGCCGTGGTCATGGCTGGCATGGCGCCCAAGTGTGGCTCCTGCTACACCGTGCCTCCCACCCCGCAGCCCGCAATGGGCATGCCGGTCGGCAAGGGCGGCGACGCGTACGTGTGAGGCTGCCTCGCGACGAAAAGAGGAAGCCATGAGTATGGTGACGTCTGTATGTGCAAGCACTTGCGTCCAGGTCCCATGGAAGCACCACAAGCTGGAAGGCTCCTGCCTGGGCAAAGGGGGAGGGCAGGCGGGCAAGCTCGTCCAGCTTTCGCTCTCGCAGCCGCGGCAGGCGATCTGCTTGGTGTGCAGCAGGGCGCGCTCTCCCGCACACCAAATCCCGACCCCAGCACTAGGCCTCAGCCTCGTGCAGGCGCACTTGAATTTTATACGGCAGCATTTGAATGTTTCACCGAGTTTTTGCATGAAGGTTGCGTTTAACAGGACAAGGGCATAACCGCACGGTGCGCGTAATGCGCTTCATCAGTAGTGCATGCCACAGGGCTGACCCGGCTGTACAAAAGCATCCCTGAGCACTGCGTCAAGCTTGAAGTAATGCATTGCCATCTGCCCTGACTGAGCGGCATATGCAGAGAAGGGTAGGCAGTTGCGGCATGCGTGAGTGCTTGAGCACTGTGCTCAAGCACAATATTTTTCATGCAGCAACCAGCGGCCCTGCGGACATCGTCAACAGCGTCCTTGTTCCATTTTGAAAGCGTGCTGTACCCCTGCCATGCGCAACTGCCCTCACACTTGTAGTGGTACGGGAAAGGAGCGGTTCCTCTGTTCGCGTTAAACAGGGAAGATAGCTCGTCCCTTTTGTCTGGAGAGCTGTGCTCTGGGTGACTGCCTCGAGTGCAGTTTTTGATGAAACTCATGGCGCGAGGTTACACCACGTGCAGGCGACGACGCAACGCGAAGGCAAACCTTGCGCAAACCTGTCTGTCTGCATGAGAACTGCTCAAGCATGCCTGCATGTGCGCGAGCCAAACCAGCCAAGACAGGCAGCAGGAGGACGGACAGCCCTGTGTGGACTCCGCGCACAGAGCCTGGTCCACAGAGCCTGGTTCCCCCGGCGCGCGCGCGCCGGCCGCTAGTGCAGCCGGTAGGGCAGGCCGACCTCCAGCAGCGCGTCCTCCGGGATGCCAAACACGACGTCCGCGTCCTCGGCGCAGAAGTCGGTCAGCACCTTGAACGGCAGGTCCAGCAGGAAGCGGCGCGGCAGGTGCCGCAGCGCGGGGTCCTTGCCCAGGCGCGCGTGCGTGCGGCCGACCAGGTAGACGACCGCGCGCGTGCGCCGCGCGTGCTGCACCACGCGCAGCTCGTCCGCCAGCAGCGCCACGCGCGGGTGCCGCTCGGCGACCTCGCGCGGCAGCGCGCCTGCGCGGGCACCGCGCTGTCGGCCGGAGCCTGACGCGCCTCTGTGCAGCGGAGTAGGCCAGGGCCATGCGCTGGCTTGAGGTTATGCATGTCCAGCACCACGTCTGGACAAATTGCTGTGACACATGCTTCATCACACCAGCCATTCGCGCCCTTGCGCGTCTGTCTGAACACGGGCAAGGCGGCCCTCGCGCACCAAACTTCTCCAGCGTCTCTTGCAGGCGGGTGAGCAGCATGGGGTCGCGCTCGCTCTCGGCTTCCGCGGTCTCAAAGAACACGCTGCCGCGAGCGTCGGCCGGCCGCGCCGGCCCGTGCGCAGGCGGCGCGGGCGGCGCGGCTGCCTCGAGCGCGCGCGGCGCCTCCACATCACCACCAGGGGTGCCGCCAGCTGTTGCAGCAGCTGCGCAGCCATCCTGCATGTGAGTTGTTG
>JAABUH010003892.1_pt1 | contig 12442 bp, 16 predicted proteins | sample 5559121 | NCBI WGS metagenome assembly JAABUH01 (sample SAMN10711871, study PRJNA513364) | rock metagenome | isolation source: Antarctica rocks | place: Antarctica: Victoria Land, Battleship Promontory nord | collected 2015-12-28 | reverse complement strand
TTACAGCACAGTGCCAAGCAGCAGTGAATCCACAGGATGGCAGGTCAATGTGGACATAATCACTGTGCATAGTCACTTCTTTAGAGCTTGCTCTCGTAATCGGTTCAGCAAGGTGTCTGCAATAGCAACTTCCTCATCTTCAGCTACCCCAGACAGGCGAATATCCAAGTGCTCCAACGTCCTGCGACCAGCAGCTATCGTTGATTGACCATCAATGATAAGCAGACAAACTCAGCCTGCACTTCCACTGCTGAGAGCACAAATTGGTGCCGCCTCAGACGAGAACAGAAGGGTGGTGAACCAGGACAAGCCGCCCTGGTGTGGTGCATCAACTGATAGGTGCAGCGTGATGCAAGGCGTACTTGTTCTGGCATGCAAAAAATGCAGGAAGTCTGTGCACATACATGTTCTCTGTCAGAGCTTCCCTCAATGATCGACCTCCTTCTACACCCAAGGCGTTACCAGACAGGTCTATCTCCCTCAGAGTGTCATTGCTCTTCAACACGCTGCTCAATGCTTCAGCTGTCTGCATGTAAGACAAGCCCATATAATGGAGCAAAGCATGTTGCAAAGCACAGTGATGACTGTGAAGTCCTGAGGAGACAGAACAGAATATGACAAAATGCAAACAGCACGGCCACCCCTGTCTCAAGCTTTCTGTGTCATAACCATTGCTTACCGGCTCAGTCAACCAAGACTGCACTGTGACAGTATGCATGACTTGGGGTATGTCAGCTGTGTGCATGGCAATGTATGCAGCTTGTCTGACAAAGCTGGGGCACATGACGTGGTACAAAGCAGTGGTTGCATTTGCCAGAGTTACGACATGCTTCTTGTCGCCGTCAAAGAGTCTCAATTGCAAGCTTGCAGTCAAGAGTGCTGCTGTGAAGGAATGATGCTAAGACAGGCATGCGGTGTGCAACCTCACCTGAGGGCCAGCACCATTTGAGCTGAGGCTGAGGCGCTCCAGAATGCTGTTGCCAGACAGAGCTGCACAGATGGCACTGCACCCTTCATTCCCCAGCCTGTTCAGCCGCCTGGCAAGCAGCCATAGAATGGGCATAGAGCTCGAGTGTCTTGATGTTGACAGGTGCTGCTTGCACTGACAGGCGTTCAGCAGCTATACTGGGACTGACTGCAATGCAACAGTCAGTAGAGACAAAAAGCATGCTGAGCTGTGCCCTGTGTTGCAGGTGGTAGCTTGATCAGACTGTAACACTTTGAGGTTGCAGGTGAGGGCTTACAAGTTGAGAGAGACCAGGGAGTGATTACTCTTCATTGCTCGAGCAATTGCCTGTCCTCCCTCCACATGCACCTGCAACACAACAGGAAATGCAGGTGCACAAGAGGGAGCATGTCTGCACTGCCCAAGCAAAGCTGATGGGTCCGTGTTGACATGAATGCAGTCACTGGCATAGACCTGCTTCAGTTGGTCACGCGGGAGTAGCAACAGCGGGGGCTAAGTAGGTGCTGGAATCTGTTCACATGCTGCACAAGCTTGCCATCTACCAGCAGATACATGTACTGTTGCTCTGATGCCAATGCAGCTGTTCAGCTGCATGCTGCAACCACATTTTGAGCAGGACGGGGTCATGACGTCCTTGGCTGCAAGATCAATCAGACTGTGCAGGTGGCCATGTACCCACCTGGTTGTCCTGCAGATTCAGGAATGTGACAACATTGTTGCTGTCCAACACCTTGACTAGAGCCCGCACTCCTCTGTCTGCAATCTGTGCTGACACAGGGGCACCTGATCATTCAATGGTGGTGGGCGTGGTACAAACATGCTGTATTGCACCATCGTGCATGAAACTTTCAAGACACAGGAAAAGAGTGCAGGCAGCCTTGTTGTGATGTTGTGCATATCAACAGTGCATTGGCGACAATTGCTGCAAGGCTGTGTGTACGCACAACTCTGAACAGAAGTGCATCTGGCTTGATGTTACCTTGTTATGACTCAAGTCAAGGTCTGTCACAGAGTGGTTATCCACCAGCCCACTGGCTATCATGCGTATCTTGTCATCTTCTAGCAGGTTGCCCGGTAGAGCAAGTGTGACCAGTGTTTCAGATTTCTCCAGCATCTTTGCTACAGATCTGCAGTCTGGCAGCTTCATGCCAAACATGGCTCTGTCATAATTCATGCCTGTGTTTCTCAGCCCGTATGTCAAGCTAAAATGCGCTACACCACTGCAGACACACAAGTAAACATCAAAAACTTGTTGCTATACAGAAATAGGCGTCTCAATGTGTGCAGCAGAACTTGCCAAATGTGCTTGCGGCCAAAAGAGGGAGCATGCGACAGCCACACAACAAGATTACATAGGGTTGCAATAAATTTCATAGGTGCGTTGATCATGGTTACCATAGATGCAAAAAAACATGATTAGGTGATTCTGCAATACAATGCTTGGCACACTCCCTTCCCACCTTCTCATTGCATCAAAGATGACCTGCAGATCCAGATGTGAGGGCAGCTGCTGCAGATGTAGGCTATTCACAAACTTGGAAGAGAACGTCAGCAAGCGCTTCAGGTCGTTTATGTCAGAAGTGGCTGGGTCAAATCTGCAGAGAAGGAATGCAGCGTTACCAAACATACGAAGAGCTGCACATCTGAAAGGACACATATGTGGATCTTGGTGAATGCGAACAATAGGCACAATCTCCATCTGAGCAGCATGCTAACAAGCAGGACAAGCACAGTGCTTGCATCCCAGCAGCATAGTTGCTGTGGTCAAGCCCACTTTTCCAGCTCAGCCTCTAAGTGCCGCTGAAAATACAGCTGCTTCCAAGACTGACAGTATCCTGAGGCCTGTGCAGAAACACAATAGTCAAGCAACATTACAAGTTTGAAAGGGTAAAGAAGATTTGAAAACATGCATCTTGCCCTTGTGTAGAGTGTACCAGTGTGGCTTGCCTGGCAATTGCTCCATCGGCTGTTGGCTCTACGCTGCCAATAGTCCTCACTGTCTATGACCTGTAACCCAAGCTTAACACTGCTGAACATAACTGCTCTTCAATTGGAACAGAACGGATGTCTCAGATGACGGGCATTGGAAAATTACGGTGCCAGCAAGCTCGAGAGGCAGCTCCAAGCTCAGAAGGCTGATAAGCTTGCTCAAGTGCGCCTCAGGGAGGTATGCAAGAGAAGGTGAGACGGCAAAATTTGCAGCGACTGTCTGCAAGCACAGTTCCTGTAGGGCATACAACAACTTCAGACATACTGTCCCGCACGAAGCGGCACGAAGTCAGCCAAAGAAAAGCGCACTTGCAAAGGCTTGACTTGGTGAGATGTCATGTGAGTCAGCTGCCAGGCTTCTTGCAGCAGGCGCACCAAGCGTGCGCCGGAATGCAACGATGTGCACCGAAGATGAATGACAAAGCGCTTCAAGTTGAGGCGCATGACACCAATGCAGCAAAACAACGCACACACGAAGAACAGATTGACGGCGTCAAAGTCCATTTACGGTCCTGCATACGTCTAAGACACCACGAGAGCTGCATCTAGGAGGGATTGAGCGCCCAGAGGCAACGCTTGCCAGAGTTGTGCCCATTTAGAGTGTTTGCAAAGGCACTCCACGATATTTGGCAATACTTGCCTGTGTTCGACGGGTCCTGACGATCCTGATCTGTTTCGTGCTGGCTTTTCAGATCGGAGCGCTGTCTTTGAGGTCAACGCAGTTATTGTTTGACATATGTGGGCATAGCCCATTGCATCTGTGATTCACAGCAGTCATTTTTGCGAGACCACACCCTCAGGAATGCGACGAGGGATCAGGGTGCTCGCTCTGTGCTGCATAGCGTGTGTCGGAGTGGTGAAAGCGGACGAGCACAGTCACAAGGTGTGCTGCAAGTTTAGCCCCAAGTCCAAACTTTTGCGTTGTCTCTCAGCTGCGATTTTATACATCGGTGTGGCCGGCAACCTGGTCTCCCTTCGCACTTGCAGTATAAGGACGGAGAGCCGGTCAGGCTGTGGGTGAACAAGGTCGGTCCTTACGATAATCCACAGGAGACCTACAACTATTACTACCTGCCATTCTGTGCCCCGAAAGAGGCCGGCAAGCCCAAGCACAAATGGGGTGGGCTTGGAGAAGTGTTGCAGGGAAATGAGCTCATAGACAGTCAGCTTGAAGTCAAGTTCAAAAGTGAGCTACATAGCAGATGTCATGGGCATTTTCTTGCATGCATGGGTGCAGCAATACTGTAAGGCTGCTAGTGTATGGGCTGCTTGTGCCTTCTCCCAGTGCAGTTCCAAAGCTTTGTTACTTGTGATGCTGAGCAAGTGCTGCACAGCAAGTGTTGCACGGCAAGTGTTGCACAGCAAATGTTGCACGGGCGAATCCAGAAAGCATCACTTACCTTCTAGCAGGGTTTTTGACCTGCAGCAAGGAAGTACACCGATATGCATGCGGCCTTCGAGCAAATAACTGAATCGTTTTCATCAAACAGCTCCATTTACAAGTTTATAATGTCAGCTGCAGCTTCCTGCTTCACGTCCTTCTGTAACTTCCCAGCTTGGCTCCACTCATCGAGCTCAATGTTGTTGGGTGCAGCTGATATTCCTAAGAAGGTAGTCTGCTCCAATGTTTTGGATGACAGCCAGGCCGCCACCTTCAGGACGGCCGTGAAGAAGCACTACTGGTATGAGCTGTTCATGGATGAGCTGCCTGTATGGGGCTTTGTTGGGCTGCCCCCTGAGGAAGCCAAAGATGATGAACACATCTACATTTACACACACAAGAGTCTTGAAATCAACTACAACGGTGATCGGGTGAGCTATTGCTGCATGCTGACTTTCTGCATGTCCTGCGTCCGCAATCAGGCATCAACGCTGGTATGCAGCTGCCGTATACCTGTTGTCAATTGGCTTCCCAGACGGTCTGAAAACTTGAGCAGCATAGACGGCTCTGATTGCTCTGACAAAGCCTGTTGCTTGACCCACATGCCTTACTACATGCCCTGCTACTGCGTTTTGCATTCAACATATCAGCTTTGCAGTCTTGTAGATGCCAGGGTCAGAGACACCATGGTACAAGATGCTGCTGCATGTTCTCAGTCTCTTGAGATGGTGCACAATATTGCTGTTGTGCCTTCATGAAACCGTGGGGACCTGCATCTTGAATGTGACTTATGCAATGTGACCACATACCATGGTCCTCTGCTGCAGCTGCAGCTGCTGCTACAGTAAATGGCGGTGCAGAAGTGTTGCCCCACCAGTGTGAAGACTTGCTATCAGAATGTTTACATGCAGATTATCCAAGTCAACCTGACTTCAGAGGATTTGCAGCCCATTGCCTCTGGCACCAAGGTGGAATTCACATACTCTGTCACCTGGGCACCAACACCAATCCACTTCAGCCGGCGCTTTGAGCGCTACCTGGACTACAACTTCTTTGAGCACCAGGTATGTAGGGCAGTGTCAAGACTCTTGCATTACCAATGCTGAGTATGCATCACATAGGACACCTGCTTGACCATGCGTGTTGTGTCACATGGGCTTGATTCAGCTGTTTGCCTCGCTCATCTGCCGGCTCCTGAACCCACAAAGAGTTGGTTTGCTTCTGCATTATTCTGCTGAAGTCTTTGCAAAGTGTGTTGCATTTTGTGGTGACTGTGATTTCATGTGTCGATTTAAGTTTGAGTGTGTGTTCTGCTGCTGCCTGCCAGTGTGTATGCTGCTGCTGCTGCTGCCTGCCAGTGTGTGTGCTGCTGTGTGCAGCCCGACGTCTACTGTACAACTGCGTTGATGTGCACCATTTATATGCAGATACATTGGTTTTCCATTTTCAACTCCTTCATGATGGTCATCTTCCTGACCGGTCTGGTTGCCATGATCCTGCTGCGAACCCTTCGCAATGATTATGCCAAGTACACTCGAGACGATGATGACATAGAGTCGCTGGAGCATGACATAAGCGAGGAGTCAGGGTGGAAGCTGGTGCATGGAGATGTGTTCAGGCCGCCGCCCAATCTGGCGCTCTTGGCTGCCCTGCTGGGCACAGGAGTGCAGCTTGCATTGCTCATCTTGTTTGTCATTCTCATCACCATTGCAGGTAGGCCAGTCAGCGCTGTGCACCATTGTGTCCCTTGCTTTCCTGTACAACAATTTGACTGGCCGTGCTACGGTCAGGGTCAGCAGTCAACAGTTGCAGTGATCTTTGCAACGGAGGCTGGCTGGGCAGTAGCCTGCTTTTTCTATTTTTATTTGCACTCACATGTATGTCAGCCCTGTGCTGCCATGATGCACAAGTATGCTGGCACCAAGAGTTCACTGGCTGGCATTTTACATGTCAGACTTAGCAGCACATAGCAACTGAAGGACAGGTGAGCTGCCGCTATGCAAGCACACACAATGTTATGCATGATGCTGCAGGTACCCTGTTTGAGGAGAGAGGCACGATCCTGACAGTCTTCATCATCTGTTATGCCCTTACATCCTATGTTGGCGGCTACATCTCTGGCAGCTATTACGCCCGTCATGACGGCAAGAGCTGGATTCGTACCATGATGATCACAGCCACATTGTTCCCAATGCTCTTCTTTGGCATCGCCTTTGTCCTTAATACAATTGCCATTGGGTATCACTCGTTGGCAGCTGTGCCCTTCGGCTCTATAGTTGTTGTCCTGCTGATTTGGATGTTCATCTCCATTCCACTCTGCCTTCTGGGCACTGTGGTGGGCAGAAACTGGAATGCGTGGCCTGACAACCCGTGTAGGGTCAAGCGTATCCCCTCCCCCATTCCACAGAAGAAGTGGTATCTTACTGCCCCTGTCATTTCACTTGTTGGTGGATTGCTGCCCTTTGGTAGCATCTTCATTGAGATGTACTTCATCTTTACATCCTTTTGGAACTACAAGGTATATTACGTGTATGGGTTCATGCTGCTGGTGTTCCTTATTCTTACTGTGGTCACTGTCTGTGTCACTATTGTGGGCACATACTTTCTGCTCAATGCTGAAAACTACCACTGGCAATGGACATCGTTTCTTTCAGCAGCCTCCACTGCACTTTATGTGTTTCTGTATTCCATTCACTACTTTGTGTTCAAGACAAAGATGACTGGCTTTTTCCAAACATGCTTTTACTTTGGATACACGTTGATGTTCTGCTTGGGTCTTGCAATCATGTGTGGAGCGTTGGGGTATCTAGGTTCAAGTATGTTTGTCAGGCGGATTTACCGCAACATTAAGTGTGACTAGTGTAACAGATTCAGGATGTAAATTGCTGTGTGAGCTCTGGCATAGATTCATTGTTTGCAAGTGACCACTGCATTCACATTACACAAGTTGCTCATCTGTCTGCTGCAACTTTACTTGCCTAGCTGCATCAGAATGTGTGTGTGTGTGAGTTTCTGTGTATGTGTTTCTGTAGTGTGTCTCGGCGCCTCAGCAGATGAACCGGTGGGGCATACGCTCGACTGCCTGTTGCCACTACAGCGCCGTCGGCTTGCATGCAGGCGAGCTTCAGTGAGATCCAATTGCAAAAGGCAGTCCTCACTGGCAGCCTGTTGGCCGCTAGTCAGCGTGCGCATGGAACCTTTACAAGCTTCGGCATGGGCTGCGCTGAGCCTTGAAGTGCTTGGGGAGGTGGTGTTGTGTGTTTCGGAATACTTTATAACGCGCGGAACAGGCCTACCAGCATTCCAGCTAGTCTGCCGATCATGGCTTCAGGCAGCAAGTCAGTCGATAACTGCAGTGTGCAGCTTTGAATGTAGATCAAGCTGGCACCTACACATGCTTATGAACATGCAGGATCATCAGTCAAGTATTTGCAGCTATGTGCGGCAGCAACTGATCTGCAGATTGGTGCAATACTTGAACAGTATACTGCCCTTGGAAGCCTGAGCTTAACAGGTTGCAGCTTTACATCAGACTGCTTGGCAGGCCTGAGCCACTTTCAACATATAAAACGGCTGGAAATTTATGTCGAGGAAATTGATATCCTCCGGAGTGTGTTTGCGCTGACACACCTGAGGGAGCTGCGTCTGCAATGCTGGATGATACCTGAACAGATCCAGGATACAAAGCTGCCTTGCAACCACTTTGCACACTTGACGTGGTTGGAAATAGAGACAGAGGGTGATGAGCCCGAAGATGCTTTCAACTATCTGTCCCAGCTGCATGGCTTGAAGCACTTGAGATTATCCACTGCAGGGCCCTTAGGCTTTGACTTCAAAGCTTTATCAAACCTACAGTGTCTGAGTTTGTCCAGGTTCTCTGTGCCAACCATATTAACATTGCAGTGGGTGGCCACCTTGCAAGACCTGAGGATTGAAGGTCTACCGGCTGATGCACACATCATATGTCTTGCCAAGTTGACTCAACTGACTTCCCTCACTGTGACGCCCCCTGATGATGCTGAAGACCCTGTCTGCCACCTGTCATCTGTTATTCAGCTCTGTTGCCTGGCGAATCTCAAAAAGTTGTACTGTGAAGTCATTATTGGTAGAATAGCGTATAGAACAAGAAGATACGTAGGCACTGCTGCAGGCAATGACATGCTTGTTTCGTTGGCTGGTTCGCCAGTGACTTTGGTGTTGACAGTCCTTGAGTATTGACCGCAAATACATTTCAAGAGGATCTTGGCATATTTGATAGCATACACAACTTGCAATGCTGTTACCCAATGTAGTCATGATCTGCGTCAACAGCAAAACAATGGCTGCCAGTGCAGTGAGCCAGCTTGCGCATGCCACCACCATTCCGAGGCATTGGTGCCATTAGGAGTGCAGTAAGAAGCTGTCACTGTGCGTGTTTCGGAAGGGTTCCCAGCCACCATGCAGGAGCATTTTATCTTGTTCTATCAGGCATGCACCAGCTGCATTTCGAGCTGCTGGAACTGGTCCAGAAATATCAGGCTTCTGCCACTCATCTTCTGTTGTTCTGTACACCAAGGTGTCATTCAATGGTTGCAAACCGCGACCGTCTTCCCTGCAAGCAACAGGCAGCACACCTCAGCTCAGCAGCTGACCAAACGCCCCAGCAGCAAATTTTGGAGTCAGGCAGCTGGAATGCGTCTCAACAACAACAACAACAACAAGGTGTGCTCAAGAGGCCACGTGTTAATACTTCACCAGAGCATTCCCATGAACATGCAGCTTGCTCTATGCATGTCAGCATGTGCAGCACCTTTGGGGCATCCACTGCTGCAGTACCTGTAGTAAGAGCCTCCAAAGAAGACAATATCTTGGCCCATGAGGACAGCAGTGTGTGAGCATCTGATGTGGGGTGCCTCTCCTTTGGGGTGCAGCTGTGTCCATTGCATTGTGCTCAGGTCCAAGACCCACAAGTCATTCTGCATCTGCCCCTTCTGAGATGCCCCTCCAAAGAGATATAGCTTGTTGCCAACTGCTGTGACAGTATGCAAGCCTCTGCGGCATGAGAAATCATGCCTCATAGTGAAGGAGTCTTGGACAATAAAGTTGATGCATTCGTCACACAGCACAAGCAAAGAAGGACATGATGCACAATTTGCCTACCACATTGCACGCATGGCCAGCGCTGTCTGTACACTTGCATATTGCACACATGCCCTCATGTCAGCACTGAGGTGTTTACATCGTCGGGCGGTGACTAACATGACACACCTTGTATCTTGTTTTGACAACTGCATGGGTGCCTAACACTGAGCTGCACTGCTATGCAGTGCACAATACAGTCAGTCAAGCCGCATTGATCCTGCAGCTGTGTACGTGCCACCATAATGGATGGGCCACAAAGCAAGCCTGTTGTCTGGCTACCAGACAAATGAAACAAGAAACACGAGGCAAGGGCCCACCTGGCAGATGGGGTGGCACCATGGTTGCCACTGACTGGCACCTGCTTCAGCTTGGGTTCGTCAGGGTTGGCCACATCAAGCACCAGGATGTCATTCAGGCTTCTGTGGGTGTGTATGTAGACCATGTTCCCCACAGCTGCCACCTGGAAGCGTGAAATGGGCTGTAAGCTGATCCCCTCCTCACCCTGCATGGTCATGCTTCGCTCAGCATGCAGCGAGGCACTCTCTTGCAGGAGCTCTCTGCCTTGCTGGGCCGCTACATGCAAGTGTACAAACAACATTATACCTACATACAGTTCGATTAGCACTGATGTTTGTGACGGCATGATTGATGCCTGTTATTGTGATGACATCAGCAGCAGCAGCAGCAGCAGCAGCAGGAAGGTCAGAGCTATTGCAGCCATTAGAAGTTGCTCATCAGGCTATGCAACCACTTTTGCATGTACCCAAATCTTAAGGCCACATGCCTACTCATGTTATTGCTGGTGAACTGATTGCCAGAAAAGGACCTGGTACGAGGAGCTACACGGAATTGTACATACGTGACTAGGGAAAGAAATGCGTTTAATGCATGAATGCAGACCTGACAGTACCACATTGTGATGTAATGCTGGCAACTGTGCAGCCAGGCAGCCTCACACGCTAACACGTACAGTCCCAAAATGAAGGTCAGAGTACCGTAGCTATCTTCCACCTGAACAGAGGTCTCAGTCCACATCCATGTATTGAGGTCCAATCGCCAAATGTCATTCAGTATCTCCCCGCCATCCCCCTTTGAGCCTGGGTCCCAACCCCCAATCAGCCATATGTAGTCTCTCACACAAACAGCTTGGGAAGCTATACGTGCCTGCAACAAACAACCAACATCATCAGCAGCATATTCTGATTTGGACACTTGTGGTAGGGCAACATTGCAGGAGCGGATGCATGTGTACTTCACTCTTAGTGATTTGTGTTGTCATGCAGAAAAGGCACAACAGAAGCCTGCAAGCCTTTTCCGTAGCAATGAGCAGCAGTATAAATTGACCAGCTAGCAATGCCTGGGGTTCCTGCAGCTTGATCAGCATAACAGAGACCTCACCTCAAGCTACGCATGTACACTGTTATGCATCAGCTGTCACGGATAACTGCAACACAATCAAGTCAAATCCAACCCACATCTGAGCGATGAAGGATTTCTGAGCAAACGGCAGGACAATGTCTCTTGCACATATACCTATGAAGCACCACAGCAGCTTTTCTGCTGAAACGAGTGTTGGGCTGTCACTACAGATGCAGCAGTTGTCAACAGGCACATGGGCAGGCTATACCCGCGGCAGTTGGGAGGAGCCCATGTTTGGTTGGCTCCAACTGCTCTGCTGTAAGGAGAAGATCCAAGCATCATTGGTAGCTGCTCTCTGCTTGGCTTCATTCTCTGTATAACTGCAGAGCGCCTGTCATTGTGTTGGTGCATTCATGTAGTGTGTTTGTTGTGGACAATGTTGCAAGCAAGGCAAGTTACATTGAACACAACCCGGATTTTGTGCAAAATGGAGCATATGCATGTGACACTAACAGCATTAAGAATGCCCAGGCTTACCCTCCAAATATGAACGCCTGTATACTGCTACTACTGGGCGTGCGTGCAAGGCAGTGACCAGATCTAGGAGGCAAGGGCTTGTTTGATGGCTGGTCCGCTACTTCCTGCGGTGGCACACACCACACGTGATGTCTTGTGCGGCATGCCAGGAGTGCGTCGGTCTGCACTGAGCTGATCACGAGAACTACCTACCTGCCAGCGCATTTCTCGGGTCGTAGCTGTAGTGTATACGCAAGTCTGCAACGGCCTTCTACGACAAGATCTACGTTGATTGCTCACGCGGTGGCACAGCCAACTGCGGCTTGACACGGAGAAAGGTTTGACTTGCGACACATACACCGACATCAGCTTGACAGTTTCTTTTTGTCCCGCTATGCTTGCAGTGTCAGCCTTGTCAACTCCAAAAAAGTTCATTCACAGACATCATGGGTTGAACTTGGAGCCAACGATGCCTGGGGAACACCTGGGCATCAAGCTCAGGGCTGTTATGTACGCTTTGCATGTAACATACGCATATACGTGTAACATGGTTATATAGGCGTATTTTGCACGAACACCTCGGTATATACGCCAAAACCGGCCCGTATACACCATCCGTACACAGATGAAAACGGCAAACACGCTTCGAAGCTTTTTGAACATTTAGCGGGCCTGCAACACCGTTGTAGGACCATCTGAGCATCTGAGCTGCCGTAGCATTGTGTGGTTTGCTTAAATTACGCTCAATCTCGCCAATCTGCCCTTGACAACGTCGGCAATTGACAAGATCCAGTACCGTAAATACTCGTAACGTAAGTGTTCATATAGTTTTTTTTGTTTGTTTGTTTGCAAGTCACATTTTTATAAATATTCTCATATTCTTAATATCTTAAATGTTGGTATAATATGATTACCTTAATCACCTCATAAAATTACTTGGACAGCTGTCAACCGCAATACTTTTGTACCCTGTACACGCTCCTATGTACCCTGTACACGCTGTTGTATACGCTTGTATAAGCTGTATAAGCTCATGTTGCCGAAATCTGGCCTCAGGCCCAAAGTACGCATTTCACCCCCCATATACGTGTACGCCCGTATATACGTGC
>JAABUH010003890.1_pt1 | contig 12447 bp, 14 predicted proteins | sample 5559121 | NCBI WGS metagenome assembly JAABUH01 (sample SAMN10711871, study PRJNA513364) | rock metagenome | isolation source: Antarctica rocks | place: Antarctica: Victoria Land, Battleship Promontory nord | collected 2015-12-28 | reverse complement strand
CTCGTTGAGTCTTGTCGACTCAAGTCGTCAACCTCATCGAGCATCCCGTCCAAGGTTGTGTGATCGGGCAATTGATCGGAGACAGAGTGGAGCTTCGTGACAGTCGCCTATCATCGATTGCAGGTCTTGTCTGCCAAAATTAGCCTATGCTTGTCAAAACAAGGACGCTGGTAAGCAGCACCACACGTGACACCTAGCACTCTAATTGACAAGCCAGAGACATTTCAGGCCCTGTTCCATCAGTGGCAAAATCCCGTTCAGCCCCCTCCCCTTAGCATGACAGTGGGTATCTGTGACTTGTTACACAGCGTCAGAGCTATTGGAGGGACAGCTATCAGAGTATCAAAGTTGGGTTTCAGAGTCAAAGTTCGAACCAGAGTACAACCTGGTATGACTAGGAGGTAATTGGGCAGAGCAGGCGGTGAAATGGAGATACCAAAGTTGACATATCGGTTAACATCAGAAAATCCCAAAATGGCAAAGCAAAGTACTGAAATATCCTTACCAATACAGAACATACAAAACACTGTTGATTCTTACGGTCCAAGCCAGAAGAGCATAGGAGGGATCAGGCCGGAGTCTGACCATAAAGTTAGAACGGGGCAATAAAAGGACAAGTGAAGAAGGAGTAAAGACTGAGTAAAGAACAAGTCAAGAATGAGCTGGAGGAAGGTTGGGCAGGTGACTGAGACAAGACTGGTACAGGTTTTTATTGGAGTTTGAGAAGTTTGAGAAGTTTGTGAAGTTTGTGGAGTTTGCTGGGATAGCGGAGTGGTTCATGACATGGACATGCAATATCAATGCTTCATGGGGAACCAACGGCCATGTCACGATCGTAAATCGGAAGTCCGGTAACCCACGTTGGGGCACGTCTAACCGGGATTAGGGGCCTTAGTCAAGCTCCTAGTCATTACTACCTTTTGCTTGAAGGGTTAGGCGTGCTTTAAGTAGGATTACCTAAATTAGCCGGTTACCATTCAGTGTTATGGACACACATGTGTCAGCTGAAGGTCAGCTTTGGTGTGTCGGGGGGAGGGGGCGTCTGGGGGTACATCCATTCCTCTTACTGATCTCACATGTTGGAGCCATACCTTTCACCGAATATCTTTGATACATTTCTGACCAAGATCAATGCATGCTTTCCATTCATCCAACTGGAGTGGACTAGATGTATGGGTAAACGGGTAACAAAGGCTGCATCCATAACATTTCATTTTCAGACTGTATTCTCTAAGTCACAACATCCGTACTTCTCCATCTAGTTGACCGTCAAATTTTCACCAAAGTCACTGACCATCGCTTTCATCCCACCACTCAGAGATTTCTCCCTTCACACACCACCATGTCTCTTCTTGGTTTCAGTGAGGGTGGCTCCATCAATCTCACCTTGTAAGTGCAGATTAATCATCAGTGTGATGATGGACTAATGTGGCGCACATAGCGGACCCCCAAGTGCTGCTTCTTCTGCATCAACCCTTCAAGGCAAGCTACTTGGTTTGGGGGGCACACTTGTTGCCGACAGTTACCGTGATTCTGCCCTTGACTTGAAGATGCGATCGGCCTACGGGGGTGCGGTGAGCATGGTCCAAGGAATTTTCAATGGCTCACCCAGTCTGACCGGCACGGTCTGCCTCACCGCTGCTGCCTTGGGGGCAGCCACATATGGGTTCAAGCGGGCCTATCCAGAGACTTTCAGCCGGATGTCAACCAACGCCAGGGAATCATTCTGGTCATGGAGGGACAGCCAGTTTCCGGCTCTATTTGGAGGGAAGGACAATGAGAAGAAGGAGAAGTGGATAGGAACGTTCGCGTCGGAGCCAGTATAGGAATGGGATACGCTTTAGATTGGGCTGGTTGTGGTATCCTTGTCGTCAACATCTTTGAGATCAAGATGATGAGAGTGGGAAGTAGAGTATGAGACTGTGAAGTGTGGGCGGTCATCTGAGGCATTGCTGTTCCATTTGAATGATCCAAAACTGGCACAGTTACGTTTAGTTACGTGTGTCTCACTTCAGATAGGACAATGCAGCATTTGTTGCACAAGCAGGAAGGGACGGGCAGAAAGATGAAATCTTTGATGGGGTATGATCACGTAGTATGCCACACTGGAGGTGATGAAGATACAGATGTTGATTGGACGATAAGATGTTTTTTACTGCAAAGCAAACAACTCTGCTATCACATCTGTTGAGGTGATAATTCGGAAATTGACGGCTGCCGTCCGAAATAAAGCGTAGGCCCCCCCCCCCCCAGCGTCATCGCTGGTGTTTACTCAATCTTTACCGATTGCATGTTCCGAATGTACAGAGGTGCTCAATTCGACCATGTCCGGGGGTTGGAGTTCCTTGCTCGCAAGCAAAAGTTACTTCGTCCCGCCCGACGATCATCGGCATTCGCGCTAGAAGACCGAAGATATTCGACCTTCTTGTACTGAACGACCAAGACTCACTACTCGGTCGTCCGGCCATGTCACCAAGTACCGCCCGTCTCCATGTGTATAACTAATCATTACCCAGCTTCCCTTCCCCTCGTCCTCATTTCTAACGTTACTGACCACCCACCCACCTTAGCCGGAAGAAGATGCCATCCCGAACCCCGAAAGCTCGTACGAACCACTTCACCTTCATTTCCATCAACTCGACCACGGAACTCCGTACATCCCTCCAACTATCCCTCAACCTCCTCGACCTCCACCCGTCCCTCATTACCAAGTTCTTGATCCCGGAATATGCTCCGCCCAAGTATCGAGTCGAGTATAACCTCCAGCCGCTTAGTCTGATCGATAGAGTCAAGGATAGGTTCCGATTGAAAGCTGTCAAGACCGATTCGACGAAGCCGGATTTGGGACAAGAGTCAGTGGAGGTCTGCTCTACCGAGAGAATCGGGGGAAGTTAATAAAGGGTGATGAAGGGGTGGAAGGGAGTTGGTCAACTGTGCCCTGTGGTTACTTCGTCGATGTAAGTGTTGTGAATTTTCCCCGCAATCTTTCTCGCCCTGGTTGTAGATCTCTTTTCCTTCTGTTCTTGACATGCCAGGGCGCCATGCTGAAGGAAACCCGGGGTTTTGTTTTAGATACAAGTCGTCAACGTCGTCCATCGAGCGATCGCAAAGTTGACTACCTCACTTGGACCTGGGAAGATCCCTGTCTGGCATCAGAACGGGAGTGCTGCAGTAGGTTATCTTCGGTATGTACGTCGCTCCCCTTTCATCCATCTTCCCATCGACTCCGATCTCGAATGGTATTGATCGAAATGTATTGTAACTTAGCCTATGGGCGGATGAGGCACATGGTGGACGATTGGAAGGGCTAAGAGAGCAGTACGAGGCCCTTCTCAACGAGGGGATATCCGAGGAGGTTGCCGCCTATCAGGTGAGCTATCATTCTACTCTCCTGCTTTCCTTGAGCCTTTGTTTTTATCGCCTGTACTGATTAGGCCTTATGGTCAGATTGTAGAGGGCGTAAGGGCGTGCTCCTGGAATATCCCGACCATCCGCCCATGTACGACTGTACATTATCCCTTCAACCGAGGACCTCTCGTTCTGGACTGAACGTCTTGGGGACTGGGATCAGACAGATACGGTCAGTCTCCGTCTCATTGATATCACAGATCAGCCCTCCGCTCTTCGCATCGCTGACTCATGGGAACTCAGTACCCCAAGCCGATGCCCGAAAAGTATCATCCCTCAACATCGACGTTACCGAATCGTTTTAGAACGATGGATTCGTCTGTACCAGCATACCCGAGCTCGAGTCCGGGCCGATCAAGTACTTGGATGAGATGCTCAGGCTACCTGTCATCGGTATCGGGTAGGTACACCACTCTACCTCCAATCACCTCTCCTGCTCCTCGTCTGATCCGATTTGGCCCGTTCCGTAGCCCACAGTTCAACGAAACAATCTTCAAAACCCACTCTGACGTCCCCCGAATCGGCTCGGATCCCAACGAACCAGAAACAACCCGTATCCTGACCTATCTCGACGCCACTCTTAGAGAATACGGTCCAAAATCATCAACATACCTCGGTATAGGTAACTGGCTATGGCCGACCGAGAGACCCAAAGTAATCCACTAAATCATCGAGTCTCTCCTCGCCCTGGCGGAACCTTTCCCTTCGTTTTTGCCCGGCCCGCGAGGGATAGTCAGATCCCGGAGGAGCTGATGAAGAGGGTTGAATTGTGTGGGCAAGGATTATTTAAGGATTGGGCACCGCAGGTTAAGGTTTTGCAGCATGATTGCGGTCGGGATGTTCCTTGTCAGTTCCCCCTCCCCACCATGCCTTCATCCTCGGCGGGATATTATAATATCGTACAGGCTGGGCTAACCTCTGGCTGGTTTGGTGATTTGCAGACACACTGCGGACACAGCTCGACGATGGAAGCGATCAAGTGTGATGTACCCCTCATCGCACTACCGATCCAAGATGATCAACCCGAAATCGCCGCGTTCTGTACGTCCAGCTTCCTACTCCTGATTCCTCTCCCTACCACCCACCTCTACTACCTACTCCGACCAGCTTCTTTTCCCTACCGAATCACCGGCGGTCCGCTGTCCCCGGAAACGCTTGGAGACTAATTTGGGTGGGTTCGGTTCGGTTTTTCGCAGATCGCGCAGTGAAATAATGCGGTAGCCAGCTCTATCAACTCTCCTCAGGACACGACAGTCGAACACTAGCCAACGGGATAACCATCAATTCGACGCGGGAGGGAATCGATGCTCAGTGAACTAAGAGAGACTTGGGAGAGGATGCATGAGAGAGGGAGAGATGGGGAGGTTTGGAGGAGGAACGTGGAGGGTGTTTGGGATGCTATTGCAAGAAGTATGGAGAGTGGGGAGTCGAAGGGGAATATGACGAAGTTTGAGGAATGGTTCACGGATAAGGAGTGAGGAGAGTGACCAAAAGAGGACTGAAGATTGTTCATCAGTCCGTCATTTCGGATAGGCCGATGTCGGATGTTAGGATTGTAAATGCCACTCGTTCCTTTTCTTTTCCCATCAGAATGTAGCGATAAGATTCCTACCTAGCACAGGGGAGTCGGAATCACCTTTAAACAGTTTAAGAAGGAGAATTTTCGTGACTTAGCTTAGCATTGACAGTAGATCAGCTAAATGCCTCGAGCTCCGCTTCACCCGCTCAGATGTCCTAATGCGATGCACTCATCGTAATCCTTACATCACCGTATATATAACTGCTGAGGCTAAGCTAAATGTCCACAGAATACGCCTTGGCCTACACCAGCTCGACTCTCGTAGCGTTCGTAAGAAAACACCTCCCGCTTTCACTCCCTCCAACTTCAACCTAAACACCTTAACCTAACACAAAGTCCGTACCGCCACCATAACCATCCCCAACACAACATTCACCCCAACACTGTTCAAACTCAATTGGACACCCAACCTCCTCCTCCCAGCAGACTTCGCAACAGCCTGATTACTCGTACTCCCCAAACTCCCCGAATTCTGTCCATTAGAAGTCTTCAAAGCCTCGGGGTTAACAGTCAGACTACCCGTCCCAATGATGGTCGTCGCAAAAGTCGTCGTAGCTGTCGAGGCAGGTGTCGAATTTGTCAGAGACGCTTGATTCAAAAAGACCAGAGCGATCGCAGGTGCAGGGATAGGGATCACACAAGCTCCATTGGCACAGTTGATCGTCGTGGTCTCAACACCACCGTGCATCCGTCCATCCGATGCGAAACTCATTCCAAGTGTCTGATTCGCCCAAGTGATATTATACTGCTCGCTGACAGAAGGTGCGAGAAGGTATCGGACAAACACCTGACCTTGGGATAAGCCGTTGAGGGTGAGAGCGTAGTTATTCGCTCCGGAAGGGTCGGAGACGAAGTTGAATCCTACGATACGGGTTGCCACGTCGTTCTCGTATATCGCATAGACGGGATGGGATTGGTCGGTGTTGTTTGAGAGGTCGGTGATTCGGGAGACGTTGGATTGACCGAACGTTTCGGCGACGACGAGGACGGCATAGTAGACTGAGCCGGTCGTCCACTCGTGAGTAGATGAAAGGTTTCCGGGGGGAGGTGTGAAGGGCTGCGAGCGGGCGCGTAGTGTGAGGAGGGCGAGGAGGAAGGCACACGTTTGAGAGATAACGGGGCAATGGGTATAGTCGCAAGGCGAGAGGAGGAGGAGGATGGCGAGATCAGCGAAGTCCAGCACCCGGCTGAAGCGACTCACGTTGTAATATACGTTCTGCCCACCGACATGCATCAAAGCCGCCGAGAAGTTGCCATAAGCCATCTGGAGCGCATAATCCGTCATCCTGACCTCACTTCAGCTTTTCCGGCTTTTGCCCAATCCCCCCTCGCTCGCCGGAACTCACCACATCGCGGCACCGAAACTATCACTCAACCCAGGGAATCCACCACAACTCGCCGTATTCATCTCAAGCATCACCAATTCCTTCCCGGCAGCGATCGTGGCCGCGACATCATCCTTATAAAGCTCGACCAGCGCTTGGACGTTCGTGTGACTCAAGTAATCAGGGAAGATCTGTTGTCCAGTCACCGTCTGCCCGTTGATGGCACAGTTGTTATTCGGGTAATGCTGTACCGTCACTACCGCCAAAGAGTTCGAGGTGTTAAGGAAACCGGCATTGAAGACGTCGGTCAACTGAAAACCTTGGACTTGGCAGCAAACGGAAGGACCGACGAGGGCTTGAGGGTTGAGTATCCCGGAGACGATGCTGTTCGCCATCGAGGTGTATTCGGAAATGTAGTCGTTGATCGTCCAGTTGGATCCGCGTACACCGTGATCGACGTAGCTGGCGATGTTCAGCACGATCTTCCAAGCCTAGAGCGAGCGAAATCTTCACTCACAGATCAGGCTCATTACCTAGAGCCAATCCTCGTAGATTACTCCCCAAGATCTTCTGCGCATACTGAGCAGCGATAAGGACGTTCCCAGTCGGATCCTCAGCAGCGGTCGCATTGAAAGATAATCCGAAGAACCAAGTCGCACCAACAAGGGTGGAGATGTTCGACATAGTGTAGAGCAATAACGGGGAGTAGTTGACCAACGGACTCGAGAGCTACATCGAACCAGGTCAGAGTCACGTATGGCTTGGAACAAGAAGAGAAAGCTTGGGGAAAGGGGGCGGGGGGAAACAGGAAGCTTGGGAGAGGAAGGATGAGAGGGAATGTAATTGCGACTAACCGTCTCGGTCCCATAGGTCCCATTAGCCGTCAGGATCTTATCCAACTCCAACCCATCCGCCAACCCATCGGCAAAGATCGTACTACCCTCTTGGGTGTTTCCTCCAACCCTTATGATCGGTCCCTGTCCCGCCCGAGCTTGGATGTTCGCCATGTAATTTAGGAACTCCGGCTTGAGTTGAGTTCCAGATTTGCCGAGAACAACATCGGAAACGGATAACTCGATTGAGAAACCTAAGAAGTTCCCGGATTGGGTTTGAGAGATATTGTAGTTGGATGCTTGGGCTGTCTCGGGAGAAGCGGGGACGGCGATGGATGCGCCGGTAATGGCTGGGTTGGGTGGAGCAGGGGGAGTGAGGGTTGTCGGGTCGTATGCCCCGTAACCCGAAAATGTCGCTCCAGGAGCTAGGGAGGTGGTGGTCGAACTTGCTGAACCGGTGTAGACGGTCACTGCTGCTACTGACATCGTTTGAAGAGCGATGGCTAGGAAGAGGAAAGGGAGGTGGGATCGACCAGAACGGGTGGATGTCGGTGGCGGCGAGGAGAATCTGGAGGGTCCAGCCTGAGACCGGATCGGGTCCGACATGTCGCGGATGGGCTTGGCGATCGTTACCGATGGAAGATGGTTGGAAGATACGAAAACCGATTTGAAGAGTCGATGCTTTCGTTGGAACAATGGACGTGAAAAGCTTTTGCGCAGGTCACGGATTCCTTGATGACGGAAGAAAGATGCCTTTCGATTGATTACGTCGGAACGGCCGAAATGCGATGTCTACCGGTGAATACCGAGAGATGATGTCGAGCCCGAGGTAGATGTAGTGGATATGTGTGCTGGGTTGGGAGGAGGCCGCGATGGCATACACTCGATGAGCGGGAGATAGGCGGACTGAGGGATATGTTCCGCGTTGAACGGCAGAGGGTGATGGGGTGGGGCGGTTGACTTTGACTTTGAAGAAAAGCTTCACTACAAGCACAAGCCCCACCGCAAATCCGGCAATACGAAAAAGAAGCATTCGATTCGCCCAGAATCGACCGGTCGTAAACACCCTCATTCCGTCACGTGGCCGCCAAAAAGGGTGGATTTCGATCGAGGGAGACTGTGATATCGGGAAGACCTGCGTGGTTCCGATGTGAATTTTGCATCCTTTCGAAATTCAGCTATGGGATCAATTCCTTTATGATTATCTGGCGTCTCATTCCAAAGTCTGGAGTGACGCGTTCTCGAAAGAAAGAGAGTAATATGAAACGCGATGAATCCCGGCCTGACGATCTCGGGATTCCAGCCAAATGAAATGATATCTCGATGATTCATTGTTTGGCGGGGCCACTGCAGAATACGAAATTACCGTGCACTGGTCTCAAGTAGGGGCCAGGATACAGGGATCCTTGCCATCAAGGCTTCCTCCGCAGCATTCACCCTCTCACAGACACGTATCATCACGCTGAAAGTGGCAGGTGCGTACGAGAACATCGCTTTGGAAGTATTATTCTTCGTCTTTCTTACCATTCATCCCGGAACCTCAACCTCCACTCCCAGTCGTCCACACGCGACTTGATATTATCCTTTCACCTTCTATCCCATCAATCTTTACTCTGCCTTTGACCTCTGTAATTTCGATCATGAGTAAGACCGACAGTCCACTTCCACGGTAAGCTGATCCCCATCAAATCAATATCATCCCGTTGACCAACTATCAGCTACGACTTTTATCAAACCGCCGAGAAAGTCATCCTCTCACTCTACGTCAAAGGTTTCGGACTCCCAAGCATCAAAGAAGCTGTCAAGGTAGACTTCCAGAATGATTTGGTACGTAGAGCTATATCCCAGCTCTCTATGCCGCCTCATTTCATTGAGACGGTACGAAAGGTGGGTTCGAGCTCACTTCAGCTTGGGGGAGTAGGTGATAATCCAACTTCCACCGACTTTGACCGATCAAAAATGTATTCACGCTCTTGAGCCGTTGTTCGGAATTATCAAGCCTAAAGAAAGCAGCTTCCGGGTTCTAAGTACTAAAGTCAGCGGACCGTCTCGTCCCGCCAGACGGTTTTCGCCTGATGCGAGGTTGACTTGCAGATCGAAATCACGCTCGTTAAGGCTGAAGCTATCACCTGGTCCTCGCTCCTCGCTACTTCTCCTGCTTCAACGAGCGATCCAGTCGCCGGACCGTCGACAATTACAGCGCCCGCGTTGATGACCGAAAGTGCGGCGAAGAAATCCGAAAAGGGTGGAAGGAAGAACTGGGATCGTGTTGTGGATGATGAGTTAAGTGACGGGAAGGGAGGGGAGCCGAAAGACCCGGTAAGTCGTTCCGCTCGTCATTCTTTTTACGACGTCGCAGAGCCTGAAATGTCGCAGAATGCCGGAGGTGATGCCGCCCTCCAATCCCTCTTCTCTTCAATCTACTCTGACGCCGATCCTGATACTCGAAAAGCAATGATCAAATCCTTCACCGAGTCTGGCGGGACGACGCTCAGTACTGATTGGTCGAGTATCGGACCAGGTGAAAACTGATCGCTGGTTTGAGAAGACTATGCTGATTCGTCATAGAGAAGACACCGGTGAGGCCGCCTGAGGGGATGGAGGCGAGGGAATATGGGCCATGAGTTGTACATCGACGATATTGATGAAATGGAACGATGAGGTGGACGCGAGGTACGAGACGGAACATGTGCCCTAATAAGATGAGACTACAGTAGAAACGACTTTGAGTGTCGTGCGATTCGTCAAGGCATTCACATCTTCTCCATAGATGAATATAACCTCTTCGGCAATTCATACCGTCGGTTGACCCAATCTATCATTCTCGGTGCCGGATCGTCTGAACGGGGTTTAGCATTGACATGTCTTGCTTCGCCTATCTCAGTCGTAGCTCGAAGTATGAACCATACATCATGCTCAATCTTCCCATGACACTCATTGCCTAAGTGGAATCGTGCATCTACTGTACTTCCATTGACGGGCGATTGATTTCAACATATATCTAGAGCCTGTTCGGGAACTCCACTAGTATTGGTCTATCGGAGCGTTGGATTGGGCGACAACCGTTGGTTGAACATGGATTATTCCAGCGTGTTTCCATGAACCGACAGGTTTGTATGGGGAGACGTGGCGCGTGGTCATCACAATACACATTGGATCTCAACCAACTTGCCAAACAGCCGTTGCACACACACCTCACATCTCACTGTGTGACATACAACCAGAGAGAGTTCTGGTTGTATGGTGGGAACAACAACCGACGGGTTGCCAATCAGGCTCCAACCGACTTCCAACAGGATCGTCTCCAGGACAGCAAAACACTACGGAAGCGTTTCATCCTCCCTTGCAAGCCAACCTCACCTCCTTTTATAGGTATCTCCTGTCGTCTTTCCTGCTTCACACACGTTTCAAACCCCACTTACTCCTTTTATCAAGGTGAACGGCACCTTCTCCCTTTCAACACCAAACCTTTTTTTTTTGGGTGGATATAGAAGACATCCTGAATTGTACTTTGCCACTGGATTAGATTCCTTCTCCCTCCAAAAGGCATATCAAGTCATACACCAAGCAACCAGTCTGATCCACAAGAACCTTTATCAGGATGTCCAAGGAACCACCCGAAGCAGTGTCAGACAAATCCGATCCAGAGTAGGGTCCCCCACCATTGCCAGTAGTCACCCTCACACTTACTTGAGCAGGACTGTCGAGCCTGTCACCCACAAGGAAAGAGATGAGAAGAAGACCGATTCCGACCTCACCACTCAGCCCAGCGGGAAATCATTCCTGGAAACAATCAAGAACCACAAGAAGAAGATCATCTTTGGCTCTCTCGCTCTCGCTGCCACCACCTTGGAACTCACAAGGCCCGGTTCATTCTCACAAGGTTTCTCCAAATTCACCAACTTCTTCTCGATGGGCACGGCCGCTCCTGCGGGAGGTACCACCCTCCCAAAGTCTTTCCCGGTGAGACCCATCACGGTCCGATACGAGACAACCTTCCCCCCTCACGTTGCACCGTCGCTCCTGAAAGCACTGGACAAGGTGGACAAAGGTGGTGCCGATCCAAGCATTCTCAACAAGGAGATTTTGAATGTCTGCACCAGCAACCACTCAGAGATCCTCACCAAAGCGGCATTTGTCGGCCAGAAATCCTGGCTTGGGGATCTCATGGGCTGGAGATACAGTTTCAGAGGTGGAGGACCAACCGGACCAGAGACTCACGCGTACATTTGAGTAGGGGCCTAGGAGTGGTGATGCATCATGTGTTGGAAGAACTTGAGGCTGTATTTGTACGCTACATCTGAAAATTGGAGAATCCAAGAGTACTTTGGATTGTTGGCAGTCCATTCATGACATTCTGAGTGTTGCCTGGTAAGACTTGAAATTCTATGCAGGCATGATATCACAATTTGTCTGGTGCCAGGTTGATACTACCCTATGAAGCTGTTTTACAGTGATTTTGCATCTTAGTAGCCTTATGTGAAGCCGAACAGTTCCACTGCACTGAAAGCATTGTGATGATCACTGCTCAAAGCCTTTTGCGTAAGAATATGGTAATACTGTTGTCCAATCGAGTGTTTTGATTGTGAACCATACTTCGTAAGAAGGCCTACATGTTCTCCATACCATGTGTCCACCCTTCTGCCATGGACTTTGGAGCTCAGACGGGCTGGAGCTTACAAATGGGACTAACAAGCATGATCCTGAATGCAAGACATAGAAAGGACAGGCCTATTGACTGGCCAAGTGTCACGGATGAGCCTGCCTTGTGTCATGGATCCAAATCGATTCAATATTATCCTTGCCGAACTTTGCCAAACTTCGCTGAATTATGCCGACGGATTCCATGAAACGATAATGACGAGTCCCACAAATCACTCAATCACCGACCAGAATCACTCAATCAACGACCAAAACCACTCAATCGCCAACCACCGCCATTCAATTCACCGACCACAGCTAGTCAATCTCCAACCAGTCCCTAGCATAGTCGAAACAAGGCCTTTGTAGACACCGTCTGGGTCCCACGCACTGCTCGTCCAGAACACTCTTTCCTTGACCTTATCAACCCATACAATACCAAGACGATCCATACAAGCCTACGGGCCGGACCAACCGACGGACGAAGGTTATAAGGAAGAGAGACGAGAGAGGGAAAGACCCAGCGATTTGAGATTGAAGTCTTTCTTGTACTATAGTCCCATAGCCTATTATAGCCTTGCTTCTGCATTCATCAAGAACGCTACTTCGACCGGCGCTTAACTTGGCTACACCCCGGTGTGTCCTCGAGTTATTCCGTCGC
>JAABUH010003889.1_pt1 | contig 12448 bp, 12 predicted proteins | sample 5559121 | NCBI WGS metagenome assembly JAABUH01 (sample SAMN10711871, study PRJNA513364) | rock metagenome | isolation source: Antarctica rocks | place: Antarctica: Victoria Land, Battleship Promontory nord | collected 2015-12-28 | reverse complement strand
GCGTCAGCGGACAGTTGCTGGGAGAACTGCTGGCCGCCGGTGGGGAGTTTTGGAGGCCGCCAGCGGGGAGGTTCCTGTCCGCCTATGGGGAGGATCTCAGGGCCGTCGACACTCAACGACAGTGAACAGCCCGTACTGGTCCCTCAGGACCTCGCCCAACAGCGGGCTCCGCAAGCCGACGCCCACCACGCCCCATCCCAGGTCCCCGGCTGCTGCAAGGTCGTCGAGGTACACCGCCTGGTGGGCGCGGTGGAAGGCGCCCACACCGATGTGGACGACACTTGGCGTCAGTGCGCCACGGTCATATCCGGGGAGGCGCACGTCAGTTGCAGTGGAGAGCACGGCGTCGAGGAACGAATCGGGGGTCACGACGACTCCTGAATGGGTGGTCTGCACCTGTTGCGCGATAGAGAGCCGCCGGTCGGTCAGACTACGTCCCAGGTCTCTGCTACCCGTGGAGGACGTCACCGGCTCCTGCCGGCCCACCGATCACCGGCACCTCCCCCACGCCTACACTCCATCCGGCTGATCAAAGTGAGCTTAGGCGGTCGACTATCTCCTGCGATGTGTCAAGCGCCTGGCGCATCCAGTCGTCCATGTCGATGTACTGGTAGTTGGCCAGTCGACCGGCGAAGAACGTCCGCTCTGGTCCGAGTCGCTGCCTCAGGTAATCCTTATAACGGTCGTTGAGCGACCTGTTCCGGCCGGTCTCGATCGGGTAGTGGCGAGCTGGTGCGTTGGTGAATTCGAAGCCAAGTACCGTGCCTTCGCATTGCTGGCCCGACGCGTGCTTCGTCTCGTGAACCCGGATGAACGGGAACTCCAGGCCGGGGTAGTTAACGACCATCGCGCCTTGGGCGTACTCGACGTGGGGAACGTGGACGCTGCGCACCGCGATCCCCCGCCACTCAAGCTGGCCGAAGCACGCCCCGGCGAACACGTCGAGCGGGCAGGTGAGCACCACCGCGTCCGCTCGAAAGTCACGAACGTAACGCTCGACGTTCTCCACCGTTACGTCGACGCCGCTGTGAAGCTCTGCTCTATCTCCGGCCAGCAGACCGTTGATGAGGTCGGTATAACCGTTTGGCCCCGCCGGCCACCCCTGGAAGGCGTCTGGGAAGAGATAGGGGTCGTTGTCCCAGCGAACTCCGACCCGACGCGGTGCCCACCGGGCAGAGAGCTCACGGGCCGGGCGGCCCCACTGTTTCTCTGTGTAAGGACGGATGTAACGCTGGTAAAGCGTGGGACCCATTATTTCGAGGCACCACTCTTCGAAGTTGGCGGCCTTGGAGCGCGCCGTGGCATCGACATCGCGACGAGCCGAGAGTTCGGCGAAGATCTCATCGCTGTGAGACTGCGCCTGGAGGTCCGAAACGAGGATCGGCCAGTTGTAGAGGCCGCCATCCACGACGATGTCGACGCGATGCCGGTAGGGCCGGAACGGTGTCATCGCGTTCGCCAATGCCCAGACTTCGGCGTCGTCGGTGTGGAAGATGTGCGACCCCTGCGGCTCGAATAGCACCCCTTCCATGTGAGCCGATCGGATCAAGCCCCCCCCCTACCTGCTCCCTCTCGAGGACCACGGTGTCGAAGCCGGCGATTCCCAGAGAGTGCGCCAGGGTCGAACCGGTCAGCCCTGTCCCCGCGATCAGGACACGGTGCAATTACCGCACCGGCGGATGGTTCTTGAGCGCACGACGAAGTGCCCTACCCCTACGACGAGACGTCAAACACCGGTCGCCCCGGCAGGGACGTCAGAAGCCCGTCCAGGGTCCCCTCGGCTCAGTAGGAGTGCGAGGATGAGGACGTGCGCAAGAACCTGGTCGTTGCCCGCGTGGGCCGAAAGTCGCTCCATGGTGGTTGGGTCGCCCCGCGGCCGTCCCGTAATTGGGACCTCTACCTGTCTCCTTACGAACCAATCAACAGCCAGTCGGGACTCGACTGCTTCGTGGGCGATGTGATTCCGGGACCGAAATGGTCCGGCCTGCGCCAGGTGTTGCACGAGTGGGAGGGGTGGCGTCAATACGAATACATCTGGCTCCCGGACGATGACATTGAGGCCAGTCAGGAGGTGATCTCCGCGCTGTTCGACGTAGCCAGCTCAGTTGGGTTGCAGCTGTTTGCCCCGGCCCTCGACGAGACGTCCTTTTACGGCACTTCATCACGATGACCAATAGGAGCTTCTATGTCCGCTTAGCCCAGATCTTTCACTGGGCCTCAGGCGCTGAGTAGCGAAGGTCCCACAAAAGGCCCTCCCTGTAGGGGAAACTGTTTGTGTCAAGCAGACAGAAACCCAAACAAGGAGGGCACTTCCAAGGTGAAGGCTACCAAGGCTGTCGAGGGCGTAGTGGTAACCGAGGGAGACCATCAGGTGGCCTCTCACGTGGGGCTGCACCTTTTGGGTGATCTGGCCGATCGGGCCGGTCTCACTTCGGCTTATTCAACCGCTCTGCCCTGGACCGGCGAGAGGGCACCGGGCCAGGACCGGGGACGCCTGTTGGCCCAAGTGGCAGTGACGCTGGCCGGGGGTGGGGTGTGCGTTAGTGACGTGGCTGCTCTGCGAGACCAGCCCGACCTGTTCGGGGAGGTGGCCTCGTCGGCCACCATCTGGAGGGCTGTGCACCAGGTGGACGACAAGTCCCTCGAAGCCTTGCGAGCCGCTCGGGCAACAGCCAGGGCCAAGGTGTGGAACACCTTCGGAGCACCTGAGGAGACGACCTTGGACATCGACGCCGCCCTGATCGAGATCCACTCGGCCAACAAGGAATCGGCGGCAGCTCACTACAAGGGCGGGTACGGCTTTCATCCCATGCTCTGCTTCGCCGACGCCACCGGAGAGGCCCTGGCGGGCATCTTGCGCCCGGGCAACGCGGCGGCCAACTCTGGGGCCGACCAGCTCGAGCTGGCCAGGGCCGAGCCCAAAGCCTTGCGCTACCGGCTGCTCCACGCCGCCGCTCGCATCGTGCGCCAGGCCCGACGCATCATCCTTCGCCTGCCTGAGCACTGGCCCTGGGCCGCCGAGCTGGCCAGCGCCTACCGGCGCCTCGCCTTGCTCGGCATCTGACCCAGCTCCTACCCTGGCCCGACCTACGACCGCCGCCGGTAGCAAGAGGCCGCCCCGGCACGCCAATCACTCTCCAACCGATTCCAAGTAGAGCCGTCAATGACCGAGCCGCCATGGTCGCGAGCCGATAATGCGGCTCCTCGGTTCTCTCTCACCGGCCAAAATGGCGCCGAGGTCACCTCAGGATCTCTCGTGAACGATTGCGGTTAGTGGGATTCGTCGAGATCATGGTTCCAGGCTTCAGTAGGGCGACATTGGAAAGGTTGCTCCCGACACTGGACGCGACCAAGACAGGATGGGGCTGGGGCCTTGATTCAGTGTGGCCGAAGCTGCTGGGGTACGAACGCGTCGGCATTGTGGACGCCCTGACGGTAAGGCACACTCGGCCGATCGGCACCATGCGCGACGCCGAGCTGTTCGAGCGTCTGCTCCACGAGTCGGACGAGACTCTCAGCTGTTACGACTGCCGCCAAGTGCATGTCACGTTCGGCGCGCTCGGTCCCGACCTGAGCCCCTTGGACATTACACCCGAGCGCCTCTTGGTCGAATTGGTCAAAGGATTTCGGTATCTCTCCGAGAGAGACCCCCGAGTGCTGTCGTGGTTGGTCGACTTTCGCCGACAGCATTTCGGTGGCCAGGACTACCCAGTTGAGGGCACGCCCGGTCCATGATCGGCCATCTTCTGCGTAATAGAGGGCTCAAGCGATGGCTCTGCGCGCCTTCACCTCGCGCATAGGGCTTGTCACTGCCATTTCTGCCGAGCCGAGCGGGCGACGGGAATCGAACCCGCGTTCTCAGCTTGGGAAGCTGATGTTCTGCCGCTGAACTACGCCCGCGATGCGGGCTCACTGTATCGCCCCGGCAGGCGGGGGACAGCCCTAACCGGCCTGGCGGGCCACCGCCTCGGCGGCCGCCTGGGCCACCGTCGGGTCGCCCAGGTACTCAGAGTGCAAAGGACGCAGGGACCGGTCCAGCTCATAGACCAGCGGGATACCGGTGGGGATGTCCAGATCGGGGATGTCCTCGTCCGAAATTCGATCCAGGTGCTTGACCAGACCCCGAAGGCTGTTGCCGTGGGCGACCACCAGCACCCGGCGCCCAGCCATGAGGTCGGGGACGATGGCGTCGTGCCAGTAGGGCAGCATGCGGGCCACCACGTCGGCCAGCGCCTCACCACCGGGCAGCAGGTCAGGGGCGACCCCGGCATAACGGGGGTCGTGGCTGGGATGGCGGGGGTCGTCGGCTTCCAGCAGGGGGGGCGGTGTGGCCCAGCTGCGCCGCCAGATCTTGATCTGGTCGGCCCCGTGACGAGTCGCCGTCTCCTTCTTGTCCAAGCCCTCCAACGCACCATAGTGACGCTCGTTGAGCCGCCAATGGCGTCTCACCGGTAGCCATGAACGGCCCATCTGATCGAGGGCCAGGTTGGCGGTGCGCACTGCTCGGGTAAGTACCGAGGTGTGCACGACGTCGGGGCCCAGGCCCGGATCGGCGTGCAACAGGCGCCCAGCCGAGATGGCCTCGGCCTCGCCCAGCGAGGACAGGTCCAGGTCGGCCCAGCCGGTGAAGCGGCCTTCGGCGTTCCACGTGCTCTGACCGTGTCGTAGCAGTACCAGGGTGCTCATGGCCCTACGCTATCCACGGTCGTAGTCCGAGAAGTTGATGGGTGGGCACGCAGGTTTGCTACACTGGGCACAAGTCAACATCGTCAGAGTCAGATTGCAACTTTGGGAGGCACCTCATGGCCAAGGCCGTCGGCATCGATCTCGGCACCACCAACTCGGTAGTAAGCGTCCTGGAGGCGGGTGAGCCCGTCGTGATCCCCAACGCCGAGGGAGCCAGGACCACTCCCTCGGTGGTTGGGTTCTCCAAGTCGGGCGAGGTGCTGGTGGGGGAGGTGGCCAAGCGTCAGGCCATCACCAACCCAGACCGCACCATCCGCTCGGTCAAGCGCCAGATGGGCACTTCATGGACCATCGACATCGACGGCAAGGCCTACAACCCCCAGGAGATCAGTGCCCGGATCCTGGGCAAGCTCAAGCGCGACGCCGAGGGCTATCTGGGCGACCCGGTGAGTCAGGCGGTCATCACCGTGCCCGCCTATTTCGACGACGCTCAGCGCACGGCCACCAAGGAGGCCGGCCAGATCGCCGGCCTGGAGGTGCTGCGGATCATCAACGAGCCAACCGCCGCCGCCCTGGCCTACGGCCTGGACAAGGAGGGGGCCGACCAGACGGTGCTGGTCTTCGACCTGGGCGGAGGCACCTTCGACGTCTCCGTCCTGGAGATCGGTGATGGGGTCTTCGAGGTCAAGTCCACCGCCGGCAACACTCACCTGGGTGGCGACGACTGGGACCAGCGGGTCATCGACTGGCTGGTCAAAACGTTCAAGGACACCGAGGGAGTCGACCTGGCCAAGGACAAGATGGCCCTCCAGCGCCTCAAGGAGGCGGCCGAGCAGGCCAAGATCGAGCTGTCGGCGGTGCAGGAGGCTCAGGTCAACCTGGCCTATGTCACCGCTACCCCCGAGGGCCCCAAGCACCTCGACGTCAAGCTGACCCGGGCCCGGTTCCAGGAGCTGACCGCCGACCTGGTGGAGGGTTGCCGGGGGCCCTTCGAGCAGGCCATCGCCGATGCCGGCCTCACCAAGGACAAGATCAATCACGTCATCATGGTGGGCGGCTCCACTCGGATGCCGGCCATCCAGGATCTCATCCGCGACCTCACCGGCAAGGAGCCCCACAAGGGCGTCAACCCTGATGAGGTGGTGGCGGTGGGCGCGGCCATCCAGGCCGGCGTCCTCAAGGGCGAGGTCAAGGATGTCCTGCTGCTGGACGTGACGCCGCTCAGCCTGGGCATCGAGACCAAGGGCGGGATCATGACCAAGCTGATCGAGCGCAACACCACCATCCCGACCAAGCGGACCGAGGTGTTCACCACCGCCGAGGACCGCCAGCCCTCGGTGGAGATCCACGTCCTGCAGGGCGAGCGGGAGATGTCGATGTACAACAAGACCCTGGGAAAGTTCCAGCTGGTGGACCTGCCCCCCGCCCCCCGGGGGATTCCCCAGATCGAGGTCACCTTCGACATCGATGCCAACGGGATCGTTCACGTGGCGGCCAAGGATCGGGCCACCAACAAGGAGCAGTCCATGACCATCACCGGCCAGTCGGCACTGGCCCATGATGACATTGACCGCATGGTGCGCGACGCCGAGTCACATGCCGAAGACGACCGGCGCCGCCGGGCCGAGGCCGAGGTCCGCAACAACGCCGACTCGCTGGTGTACCAGACCGAGAAGCTGCTGGCCGATCAGGGTGACAAGATCACCGGCGACGAGAAGACCCAGGTGGAGTCCGGCCTGTCCGACCTCAAGACGGCCCTGGGAGGATCGGACGTGGAGGCCATCCGCACCGCTACCGAGACCCTGGCCACTGCCAGCCAGGGCTTTGCTCAGCGCCTGTACGAGCAGGCGGCCGCATCCCAGGGGGGCCAGCCTGGGGCCGCCTCCACCTCCACCTCCAGCGCCGGCGATGGCTCCCACCCGGCTGACGACGAGGTGGTGGACGCCGAGATCGTCGACGAGAAGCACTCATGAGGCGCCCCATGGCGGGCGACGACAGCCCACCAGAGGAGATGGCTGAGCAAGAGGTTGGGCATCCGTCCGGGTGGGCGGACGATGCCGTGGAGCAGATGACCGAGGAGCAGATGGCTGACGTCGACATGGCGGACGAAATGGCCCATGGCGCGTCAGCCTTCTCTCCCACCTCCGTCGAGGTGCTCGACGAGGGGAACGGTGCGCCGGTGCAGGACGCCAGTCCAGAGGTGAGGCAGGTCGAGGCCGAGCGCGACGACTACCTCGATTCCCTGCGCCGGCTCCAGGCCGACTTCGAGAACTACAAGAAGCGGGTGCTCAAGCAGCAGGCCGAGCACCTGGAGCGGGCGACCGAGGGTTTGGTGTCCAAGTTGCTCGGTGTGCTGGACACCTTGGACCTGGCTCTGGCTCACGCGGCCAAGGAGGAGCAGCCCGATGTCGAGACCAAGGCGCTGACCCAGGTCTCGACCATGCTCAGCGAGGTGCTGGGGCGGGAGGGCCTCGAACGCATCGACCCGCTGGGCGAGGAGTTCGACCCCACCGAGCACGATGCCGTCCTTCACGAGGAGGGTGAGGGGCCGCCCCTGGTCAGCGAGATGCTTCGGGCCGGCTACCGCTGGAAGGGCAGGGTCCTGCGCCCGGCCATGGTGAAGGTCACCGGCTAGCACTCGGCCATGGCGCCTCAACGGGAGTGGTTCGAGAAGGACTATTACAAGGTGCTCGGTGTGGCCAAGGAGGCCACCGACAAGGAACTGACGCGTGCCTATCGCAAGCTGGCCAAGCGCTACCACCCCGACGCCAATCCAGGCTCGGAGGAGCGGTTCAAGGAAATCTCGGCCGCCTATGACGTGCTGGGCGACCCGGCCAAGCGCAAGGAGTATGACGAGGTACGGGCTCTGGGCCCCATCAGCAACCCGTTCGGCGGACCGACGCGCGCCGGAGCCGGAGGTGGCCGCCCCGGTCCCGGGGGCAACTTCAACTTCCACATCGACGACCTCTCGGACCTGCTGGGCGGCATCTTCGGCCAGCGCACCCGACCCGGGCCGGGCGTGGGCCAGCGGGGCGAGGACCTGGAAACCGAGCTCCACCTGGGTTTCTTGGAGGCGGTCGAAGGGGTCACGACCACGGTGAACCTCGTTCGGGACGTCCCGTGCCACACCTGCGCGGGCACGGGGGCCGCCCCCGGCAGCGTGCCGGTGGTGTGCAGCCGCTGCGGGGGCCGGGGCGTCCTGGACGACAACCTGGGCCGGTTCTCCCTGAGCCAGACCTGTCCGGCGTGTGGCGGCCGCGGCCTACGGGTGAAGACGCCCTGTCCAACTTGTCATGGCCGGGGGGTGGAAAGCCGTCCGCGCGCCGTGAAGGTACGCATCCCGGCCGGTGTCGAGGACGGTCAGCGGATCAGGATCAAGGGCCGAGGTGGCCCGGGACACGACAACGGACCCTCCGGTGACTTGTATGTGGTGGTCAGGGTGGCGCCCCACCGCCTGTTCGGCCGCCGAGGCTCGGATCTTACCCTCGCCGTTCCGGTGAGCTTCCCGGAGGCCACCCTGGGGGCCACCATCAGCGTGCCCACCCTGGCCAATCCGGTGAGATTGCGAATGCCGCCAGGGACCCGCAACGGCCAGACGTTCCGGGTCCGGGGCCGGGGAGTACCCAAGCCGGGTGCGCCCGGTGACCTGCTCGTCACGGTGGAGGTGGCCGTTCCCGAGAAGCTGTCGGACGAGGAGCGCACGGCTGTGGAAGCCCTGGCCAGCGCGTCCACCGGGTCGCCCCGAAGTCACCTCGGGGTGTGAGCCGATGGCCTTCAGCAGGCGCGCCGTCTATGTCATCTCGGTGGCCGCCGAGCTGGCCGGAGTGCACCCCCAGACTCTGCGAATCTACGAGCGCAAGGGCCTGGTCGACCCGGCTCGCACCATGGGCGGCAGCCGGCGCTACAGCGAGCACGACATCGAGCAGCTCCGTCGCATTCAGGAGCTGACCAGCGCCGGGCTCAACCTCGAAGGTGTGCGCCGGGTCATCGAGCTGGAGGCCGAGGTTCACCACCTCCGCCAAGAGCTGGCCCGAGCCCGGCTGGAGGGCCGGGAAGAGGTGGAGCGCACCCACCGCCACTACCGCCGGGATCTCGTCCCCCTTCGCCAGCTCCCCGTGCCGTGGCAGGGCGGCCGCAGCCGGTCCCGGTAGGACGGGAGTGGCAAAGTTGATAGACTTGGTATCAACTTTATTTCGCTAACGTACTTAAGGATGGGCTATGGCGATCGATCCGAACCGTTGGACCCGGCGACTGCAGGAGGGTTTTACCGCCGCCACTGACGCGGCCAAGGCCGGTAATCACGCTGAGGTGGTGCCCGCCCACCTGCTCACGGCCCTCCTCGGCCGCCAGGATGGTTTGGCCCTGCCCGTGCTGGCCCGGGCCGGGGTGAATCTGGGGCCCCTGCGCAGTTCGCTCAGCGAGGAGCTGGGGCGTCTTCCCCGGGCCTACGGGGGCGAGGCCACCATGTCTCGAAGCCTGAGGGAGGGGCTGGAGGAGGCGGACAAGGCCCGGGCCGACCTGGGCGACGAGTATGTCTCGGTCGAGCACGCCCTGCTGGCCCTGGCCGATCGGATCGGGGTGCGCCGCGATGCGCTCATGGGCGCGTTGCGGGAGGTTAGGGGATCCCAGCGGGTCACGACCCAGGATCCCGAGACCACCTACCAGGCCCTCGAGCGTTACGGGCGAGACCTGACCGAGGAGGCCCGTAGGGGCAGGCTGGACCCGGTCATCGGCCGCGACGAGGAGATCCGACGGGTGGTCCAGGTGCTGTCCCGCCGGACCAAGAACAACCCGGTGCTCATTGGTGAGCCAGGGGTGGGCAAGACGGCCATCGTGGAGGGCCTGGCCCGGCGCATCGTGGAGGGTGACGTGCCGACCGGGCTGGAGAACAAGCGGGTGGTGGCCCTGGACCTGGGGTCGATGGTGGCGGGGGCCAAGTACCGGGGCGAGTTCGAGGAGAGGCTCAAGGCGGTATTGGCCGAAATCTCGGCCTCCGAGGGGGAGGTCATCACCTTCATCGACGAGCTGCACACCATCGTGGGGGCGGGCGCAGCTGAGGGGGCCATGGACGCCGGCAACATGATCAAGCCCATGCTGGCCCGGGGTGAGCTGCACATGATCGGGGCTACCACGCTCGACGAGTACCGCAAGCACATCGAGAAGGACGCCGCCCTGGAGCGCCGCTTTCAGCCGGTATTCGTGGGCCAGCCGTCGGTACAGGACACCATCGCCATCCTGCGGGGGCTCAAGGAGCGCTACGAGGTTCACCACGGGGTGCGCATCCAGGATTCGGCCCTGGTGGCGGCGGCCGTGCTGTCGGACCGCTACGTCACCGGGCGCTTCCTGCCCGACAAGGCCATCGACCTGGTGGACGAGGCCGGCAGCCGGCTGCGCATCGAGATCGACTCCATGCCGACCGAGATCGACGTGGTGACCCGGCGCATCCGCCAGCTCGAGATCGAGCGGGTGGCCCTGGCCAAGGAGACCGACCAGGCTTCGGCCGAGCGCCTGAGCCGCCTGGACGAGGAGCTGGCCAACCTGCGCGAGCAGGCCGACTCCATGATGGCCCACTGGCAGGCCGAGAAGGACGCCATCGAGACCATCCGGGCTCGCAAGGGCGAGCTGGAGGAGGCCCGGGCTTCTGCCGAGCGCTTCGAGCGGGAGGGCAACCTGGCCAAGGCGGCCGAGATCCGCTACGGCAACGTGCCTGACCTGGACCGGGCGGTGGAGGAGGCCACTGCCGGCCTGGCATCGCTGCAGTCCAGTCGGCGGATGCTCAAGGAGGAGGTGGACGAGGAGGACGTGGCCGAGGTGGTGAGCCGCTGGACGGGCGTACCCGTCTCTCGGCTGCTGGCCGGCGAGGTGGACAAGCTCATCCACATGGAGGAGATCCTGGGGCACCGGGTGGTGGGCCAGGAGCAGGCGGTGGCGGTGGTGGCCAACGCCATACGGCGGTCCCGCTCGGGCCTGGCCGACCCCGACCGGCCCATTGGCAGCTTCTTGTTCCTCGGCCCCACCGGAGTGGGCAAGACCGAGCTGGCCCGCACAGTGGCGGACTTCTTGTTCGACGACGAGCGAGCCATGATCCGCCTGGACATGGGTGAGTACCAGGAGCGCCACACGGTGGCCCGCCTGGTGGGGGCCCCGCCCGGCTACGTGGGCTACGAGCAGGGGGGTCAACTCACCGAGGCGGTGCGCCGGCGACCCTACGCGGTGGTGCTGCTGGACGAGATCGAGAAGGCCCACTCCGACGTGTTCAACATCTTGTTGCAGGTGCTGGACGACGGACGGCTCACGGACGGCCAGGGCCGCACGGTGGACTTCTCCAACACGGTGCTCATCATGACCTCCAACCTGGCCGTCGAACCGGCCCAGTTCTTCAAGCCGGAGTTCTTGAACCGTTTGGACGAGGTAGTGGTGTTCCGGTCGCTGACCGAGGCCGACATCTCCCACATCGTGGGGATCCAGCTGGACCAGCTGCGGTCCCGCATGGCCGAGCGGCGCCTGCCCCTGGAGGTCACTCCCGAGGCCGAGGCCTGGCTGGCGGCCCGGGGCTACGACCCGGCCTACGGGGCCCGCCCGCTGCGCCGGGTCATCCAGCGGGAGGTGGGCGATCGTCTGGCCATCGCCTTGTTGGAGGGGCGCTACGTGGACGGTGACACCGTCCGGGTAAACCTGGAAGGCGACAGCCTGATCCTGGCGTAGTCCGGCGCAGGGCCGGCGGCGCCGGATATCAGTCTGTGATGCATTTTGTGTCAATAACAGCACTTAATGCATCACAGAGCCTTGGCACCCTACGGGCCAGCGCTCTCCAGAGGCGGTTCGGCGGTACGGTGCTCCGACATGTCCGCCACGACGGCACTGGCCATCTTTGGCGCCGGCTTTGTCGCGGGGACGGTCAACACCATCGTCGGCTCGGGATCTCTGATCACCTTCCCCACCCTGTTGGCGGTGGGTTACTCGCCAGTGGTGGCCAACGTGAGCAACACCGTGGGCCTGGTACCCGGCACCCTCTCGGGCACCATCGGCTACCGCCGGGAGCTCGAGGGCCAGCGGCGCCGGGCGGCCACCCTCGGGCTGGCCTGCGTGGCTGGGGGGGCCACCGGGGCCGCGCTGCTGCTGGTCCTTCCCGGCTCCGTGTTCCGCCGGGTGGTGCCGGTCCTCATCCTGGTGGCCTGCGCGCTGGTGGTGGCCCAGCCCCGTCTCAACCGGCTCTTGGCCGCCCGGCACCCTGAGGACGCCAGACATGGTGGTGCCGGATTGTTTGTCACCGTGTTCGCCACGGCTGTCTACGGCGGGTACTTCGGGGCGGCCCAGGGAGTGATTCTCATCGCCCTGCTCGCCATCTTCCTGCCCGACGACCTCCAGCACCTCAATGCCGTCAAGAACGTGCTCGCCCTGATGGTGAACGGCGTGGCCGCCCTGATCTTCATTGCCCTCACCCACGTCGCCTGGGCCGCCGCCGGCCTGGTGGCCGCCGGGTCGTTGCCAGGAGGAGCGCTGGGAGCGGTCATCGGCCGACGCCTCAATCCCGGTGTGCTCAGGGCGGCCATAGTGGTGGTTGGGTTGGCGGTGGCCATCGACCTGCTGGTGGGCTGAAGGACCACCTCGACCTGGATGAGGCCCTCCAGCCCACCAGCTAGACATCCCACGGCTGCATCTTGTCAAGCTGCTTCCTGAACTTTCTGGTTGGCCCGGTGTCCCCAGGCGATGGTCTCGTCGTAGCCGACATGATGCGCGAGGCAGCCGTGCAGGATGCCGA
>JAABUH010003887.1_pt1 | contig 12454 bp, 10 predicted proteins | sample 5559121 | NCBI WGS metagenome assembly JAABUH01 (sample SAMN10711871, study PRJNA513364) | rock metagenome | isolation source: Antarctica rocks | place: Antarctica: Victoria Land, Battleship Promontory nord | collected 2015-12-28 | reverse complement strand
GAGCCCAATGTAGCTTTGAACCCATTTCAATGCGAAAATTTGGTCGAACAGGCCGGCGTTTACTGTACCAAAGCCGTTTACCTCATCTGAAGAAAGAAAGCCGAAGGCGCCAAGCTGTCGTTAATGGCATTGTTAGCGGAGTCTTTTCGATTCGTTTTCAACTCTGCTTTTTGCTTACCCTGTATTGTATCGCAACTCCAACGAAACTATTGTCATTGGCATTGATAATAGCACTAAGATCCATGTTGCTTTGCCCTTCACCATAACCTCCCCCATGAATCCAGACCAGTACAGGCAGGTCTTTGGCACCCTGAGGCGCATAGATGTTCAGGAACAAGCAGTCCTCATTACCTGTGAAGTTGTAGCCATGCTGTCTGTAATGCTCATATTAGGTCCCTACGTTGGGTAACCACAGGGGTCAATCGCAATGCTCACAATGGTGCAGGAGGGCTTTGAGGACAGTTCTGGGCAAGCGTGGTCGCCGGTAGAACCTGATTGCGATTCACTGCTGGTAGCTGAGGAGGCTGCCATCTGAGATGGCCGGTCCGAGGGGCAGCATATCTGATTCCCCAATAGTCGTTGAGCCCAGTGGTCTTATTTGGTACGCCTTGGTATATCTCATAGCCCAAATCAACAGTCAAATTACCCGCTGAAGCTAGAGAGCCGTTGGAAAGCTGCCGCTCGCTCAGAAATGTATCGAAGGCCTTGGGATTGAAAGAAGGAGACGTGCAGGCAACGGCCGCCCACAATACGATAATCTTGCAAGAGGAATACATCACAGTGACTTGCTGCTCTTAGGGAACCTGTCAAAACATGAAATGTGCGGAGTGCAAATGTCCTATATAAGAGGCAAACCCAAGCAGGGAGAAAATATCGGCAAAACATAATGTTTACAACGCCAACGACTCGGGAAATGAGCATCGGCTGGGCTGAGTGTCTTGAGCATCATCCCTCATGATCCATTCGAGATTGGCAATAACAACAAAGAGCGATGAGGCTCGGATTCCGATCGGCCTAGAGGCTAGGGGTTTGACGTCCTTTGGGGCCTGGCAACAGACCCAATCATACCCTTTGAGAGCTGTCCAATCGAATTTACAAAAAACCGAACAGAAGAATGAATCTGAACACGCTGGGAAAGAGACTACCGGGCTCTTCTTCAGCGTGTTTCCTGTCCTCCTGCGAGATGCCGCCTTCGGAGGGAAGAAGGTTACCCTAGTCATTCGTAGGCCAAAACCACAGACTATCAGAGGGACAACAACTTACGGTGAACACTCGGATCATCTACCACGCACAACAGACCCAAAGTCTCTCAAAACCATACAGAACGAAGCCATAGAAAGTGCGTCTTGTCCAAGCCTTGACAATGACATTAAAGCCCAAGAGATATCATTGTCGCCACCACAAAGACTTCGTTCTTTGACAACCCGCCAGAGCAACACTCGAGAGCTCCCTTGTTCCCATATGTTGTACGTCTTTCTTCCATCGCTTTATAGCCTTTCACATCTCTCCATTCCTCTCCAGTCTCACCATCCTTCTCGAATGTCATCCCGCATAAGCAACAGCAACCAGCCTCCAGAAGCTGATAAGATGACCACTCAGCGCCCCCGCTCCGCGCCAGCATCGCTCACAGTCGAGACGAAGCATGTATGCTTCTACCAGGAAGAGAAGCACAGCATCTATATCCGCTGCCACGACAAGAGGCACCGAGGGTACTCGGCTATCCTGAAGGGTAGTCCAATCGAAGGATTAGGAAGGATAAACATCGGAGATCGGAAGGCTCTAAGTAAGCCCGTCCATCTCACCTACAAAGGCAAAGCCCACTATTATTCGCAGAGGATCAAGCATACGATCACAGGGATGTATCCGTATAAGAAGTGGGCCAAGTATGCCGACAGTAAAGAAGGGGAAGTTCCGCATAGACTGCCTGAGCATCTAAGACCGCTGACCAGCTCGGCGATGGAAAACAGCTCTACGAGCTTTGAGCTTCTGGAGGTCGAGCTGCCTTCCAGTAATTTCCAGGACGAGATGAGAGCGTTTACGCGTATAAGTACCCCCTGCGATTGAATTTGACTTGCCATGAATTGGGAAAGAATTGGTGCCACTGAGATTGTGAGTAATGTTGACTAGCTCCTGCGTTCTTAAGATGATGGTGTCACCGTTTTGGTTCGTCGCAGGACAAGGGACCCAGGACTTTTGCAACGGTGAGGCTTCTATCTATCTCTAACTGACGGTACCAGGGCAACAGATCTTGCTTGATGGAATGCTATTGATTATTCCGTCAATGAAATCTTAAGTCGATACCTAGATATTCAATTAAGCGGTAGCCATAGTGGACGTATCTCTGTGCCTCTTATCATTAGGAATTCTATTGAATGGATTATGGAGCAATGAATTCTTTGCCCAGTGCAGTGTGCCTGCTGAGTATTCCCTATTTTCCAGTCGCGAATAAACACACGTGTACTTGTAATGCTGTGTTTTGAAATTTTGGTAGTGACTGTCCGTCTGCATGCCCACCAGTCAGCTCCTAGCTTACGAGACTCAAATAGTATTTCACTACCTTTCAACTCCCATATCTCTTCTGAGAACTCCATCTTCAACTTATCAATACTCACAATTTTGCACCACCCGTCCCAGGGCCTCTACCTCTCTCCCACTTTTGCCGTACCATGATATTTTCATTCGCCAGAGCTTCACCATGCATTCCAGTGTGAAAGATCTCTACTTCCTTGAAACATTCTTGCATCTTTAACAACCATGTTCTTCCACACTGCTCTCTGAAGTTTGCCAACTCCTCTTCTGGCCTTGCTCTTGGGTCTCCTCGCGCGGCCCGAAAGTAATTCATCTCTGGAGAAACTTTGTTAGCCATATGCTTTCCCCATGAACAAGACTTTTCATACAGGGTGCTAAGAAAGGCGTGATAATCATTATACTACATACCGATATCCCTTCCCAATTGCACAGCCTCTCTCTCAATCTCCCCAAGCATGTTCTCAACTCTTGATCTCAACCCAGGCTCCAGTGCGGGTCGGCAGCCCATCAAGTCACGGCCATAGGAGTCGCTATTGGCAATATCGACCTGACAATTACGTGATTGCCCTTTAAGCGCCCAAAGTAGATCGTCGACATGGTTTTCAAGGATTACCCAGTCATGAAACGAATCTGGAGAGTTGATTTGAGCCCTAAGCGAAGGAAGATGATTGCCATCGTAGGAGCGGCGATGAAGGGAGGAGGTGAGTGGGTCAAAGAGATCCGCTGGGTAGGTGGGTTGGGGATAGCGTTGAGATTGAACTCTCATGTAGGGCTTGGGTCGCCAGAGCACAGGCATCACGGCCCCGACCCGCGACCAGGGCCTCTGCCAGGGTTTCTGCCCTGGCATTGCTGACTTCGGTAAGAGTGGTGTAGCGAACGAAGGGAAGGTGAGTGAGGTGTGGAGAGCGAGTCATGGTGCTGAATCGCAGTGATTTAGGCATCTACATCACCTCAGCATGGATGGAGTGCGTGGAGAGAAGTCGCTACACACCATACACTAGGGTTAGCCCTAGGTCGTCGATCGGTTAGACTATTCTGACCGCCACGACCTGAGCTTCGTATCAATAGTTCATGGCAGAGGGATTATAGGAATAACTGGATCAACGTCACGATACGAGAAATGCTTTGGTGAATGACAGGAATACGACCAGCAAATAGATGGGAAGATTGCATTTTTACTGGAATTTTCGTTCGCCCGTATCTTATCTAGGCCCAGAGGTTGAGGAGACATCTTTGGCCCTTTTCTCAATTTCAGATCTAGCATCGAACGTCAGCGAAATGCCACTCGCAACGAAACCCCATGCCCATTTTCTTCCTCAGCATAGAATCGGGCTCGTGAGAAGAGTGGTTTGATCTAGGGATGGCCCATATATGATCAGATACGCCTCAGCTATTCGACCACTGTGTCTCATGAACCTGTTGAGGTAGACATATCCTCAAGAGGGAGACAACTTTACAGATCTTCTTATTCGGATGTGAGTACGCCTGAGGGCAGAGACCGACAAGTCTAGGTTCTCTAGTAGTCATTGGGTAGAGAGGTGTTTCATCAAGACGAATTAAAAAGGAGGGACTGGACTACTCCTGAGCTACATGTTTTAGCACTTCAACACTAGCGCTAGTTAACACTTACTACAAATTCTGACATGTGGCCACTTATTCTGTGTAGACATAGGGCGTATCCTCAACCATCAAATGCAATAAGACGTCAACTAGGAAGCTCTTGCTGGGAGACGTAAGTAGCTAAACATCAAACCCTGGCATGAACAAACCAAATACAGAAAGTAAAGACAAATAATAAATAGGCAAAAAGATGTTCGGACTGAAATTTTCATCAGCCCTACTCATCCCCAGGTCGAAACTCGAAAGTCTCAACCCAGAATCGAACCCAGAGCCTGGGATGTTGCTCCGCAAATGGGAGTGATTGATGGTATCATTCACCATTGATGCAGCAAGACGCCAACCTCAGATCAACTCAGTGAGATGATGCAGCAAGGTTATTGTCTTGGTCAATTACGAACGACAGCTTGTCTACCACTGCGCCATTGGAGCCATTACCGATTAATGTGTTCGTGTTGTAACAATATATGTATTGCAATTATCCAACCAACACCTTCAAAATCCTCTGGCGACCCATTGACGTGTGCATTTTGGTGCACCACCACTGTTCCAAGGATTCGCTTTACATTCTTATTCTTCTAACGTATGTACTACTTAGCTGCACTTTCGGCTCTTGATTTCCTGCTGGCCTTGTACTATTTCATTAGGGAGTTTCCCACCGAATCAGAGAATCAAGTGTTTTTTTTCGCTTTTGTGCAAGATTTGCATAGATGACCTGCGGCAACACTGATCGATCAAAGTCTTTCGAATCACAACAGATTCTAAAACAGCCTTGTCGATGATTTAGAATCACGCTCGTTCGCGAGTCTGATCCAAATTACGCCGGATAATCACTTGAATGATTCGGAGCGTTAAAAGCAGATATGATTCAGAAATCGAATCATTGATTCTGTTTCGTTGTGAAACCCCCTATTATGTCTCGTGGGCTTCGAAGAGTCTTTCGGGCTAACGACATGCTCTGGCGATATGTCAGCAGAATTGGCTCGGTTTGAACCTATCAATCGTCGAACCATCACGATTCCGAGGGATGATTATATATCTGGAGCAAGAAGATACTCCAACATGACCAAGGCGCCTCATCCCTTCACCGCTTTTACGCCGACAAACATCACCCCCTTGAATGCCACTCCATCTAGAATATCAAATAAATTCACAAATTCTGGAATCTTTACGGGAAACATTGCCGGCGCCCAGAAGATCAACAACCACGTCAGCAAAGGTCGCTGAAACGCTAGGAGGGCGATGTCTGACACGCTGTCCCCCACACGAGCAAGTCTAGATAGCATCAAACCCAACATCCCCTACACCCTCCCAATAGTGCCCTTCCGCAACCCACTCATTCCATATCCAAGAATGCCCCCTTGCACAAAACCGCATCATCCTTAGCCCCTATAGATGAAGCCATCGTAAAGAATCCCACAGAGCCCTATCCAAGCGCTACGGAGTTTGATCAGACATTGGGGAAACCGTTCGATGAATTCGGTGGTTGGATAAGATGATACAGGCGAGAATAATGGAAGAGGTAGATATGAGCGGGTTTCTTTGGGGGTCTCCGGGCATCCACATACATATACATGTACTAGTACATACGCCCCGTAAAATGGAGTTCCTTCCAAGCCGACCACATCGACGAGTGGGTCCCCAAAGTTGTCACACCTGCCTGTGTGTGTAAACGGAACAGCTAGGACTCAGCTGGCCGTTCAACGGCCTGGGCATCTGAGTGCATATGCATCCACGACAGACGGAGATAGCTTCGAGGTAGATATGTATGCTAGGACTTCCGTGGTCCTTGTTGAGAGACTCATTGGGGGAGGAATGCTCTCGTCGAATGCGCGATTGGTATGATCCCTCAATCTCGATGCTCGAAGATCCATAAGTGCCGACACGTAGGATCAAAGCTCGATCGCCACGGTGACCACTTCAAGTAAACTAGACTTCAAGGAAACTAGAATCAGGATATTGACTTTGTTAAAATCATTATATCTGAAGCTATGTACAAAGCAATCTTTTCCATTCGGATCTCAGTCATGGTATAAAGTACAAGTGTGAATCGGCCTGCACGCCAACCACCTTGACCCCAACCTCAGGCCTCAAATGCAAACCTCGCAAGAATCTAATGTCATGGCCACGAACCTTTGCTATGTCCCTGACCGTCGCTTGCATCCCTCGCTAAAGTGCTACACAGCATCCCATCCAGCGCCCTGCAAATGCATACTAGGGGTCAAGTTTCATGAAGAATGTGAATCATGCGAATCCAAAATACTCGCTGCCGGCCGTCATGGCTGTGTACACCTGCTGTCTCAGAGTCTCGTAGCTATCGTATTCTGGTAGGTCAAGTTCTAGAACGGTGTGTTAGTCATGTGCAAATGACATTGAGAGGGCCAGAGATGTGGAGCTTACGGTTGAAGCAAGTGTGTGAGCTCGGCAATCTGTCTTTATTGCCGTAATCCCTATGAATGTTGAACCTGCTGAATCCATTCATGCCCTCGAGCTGACCGAAGCCGTTGAGAGGTACTTTGCTAGTACCAGTGACGAATTGAAGAAGCTTGGCTCGCTCTTCTTTGTCGAAGGAGCGGACCGCACGCCAGAACCAGTGGATTTGAGTTGAAGACGCCTGGTAGTTGTGGTACTCTGTATGATTTTTCCAGTCGTCCACGTCGATGTCAGGTAGGCCCGAGATGAGTAGCTCAAGCTCCTGCTCGTTGAATATGGCTATTAATTCAGGAGGAACAATGTCATGGAATCCTGCCAATGGTTAGCTTCAAACTTGACGCAGTCCGTTTCAAGTTATATACCTTTCAAGAATTGCTCCAATTGCGCCTGCACTGAGCCTGTGAGGCGATACTCGACCATGAGCTGAACGTATTCCTGTTTGTTCTCCTCTGTCACCGGAACGTTACGTCCATTCTCGCAAAGGTCGACAATCTCGGTAACTCCAAAGTCGTCTGTCTCGACAGAAAATGTCTCAGTGATAATATCTGAGATATCATTATCCAGCATCCAAAGCAGCGATTTGTAATATTCGAGATCCAACGTTTCCATGTCTTTGATTGAGACAGTTTCGCCCAGAATACGCTTGTAGACCGCTCTGCTGAAATGGCAGTCGAGAGCCCGGCCTTCGTAGAGCGCCTTGCCTATAATACGACCGATGAATTTGAAGAACATCAAGTGCTCATCGTTGACTTTGCTAAGCTTGTTAGGATGGAATGTAGTCCGATCGGAGGCCACCGGAATAAAAAGAGCATAGTCAGGGTTGAACATCTGCCTCGAAAGTACCTGGAACCATTCGCGAGTCACGCCGCCTGCATCAACCCCTTCTTCGCCGTGGAATCGAATGCTGAGCTTGCCGTATTTGATCTCATCACCACTCTTGAATGACAAGAATTTGAAGGAATCGAGGAAGACCTGATCACGACGAACAGCCAACTGCAGTGGCGGTTGGGGGTGTCTGGCTTCTGTACCACGCGAATGAAGCCGTCGAGTAAAGTAGTTGCGCTTGTTATCAAACTCCAAGACCTTGGGATTTTTGACCAGCAGAGAGAAAGTGCCACTCATAAGCTTAGGATTGTGTCGAACCAAGTCATTGAGAATCTTGCGATGGTCCTCGGTAAACTTGAAAAAGAGATTCTCCATGTATGACTCTGGTGGAGGGCTTGTGATCGCAAATTCTTTAGCAGCTTTAATCAGAGGAACCTCTTTGAGGGTTGTATTCTTGCAAACGACCATCAAAGCCTCAACCAGTGGGAGTAGAATGGTGGCAACGTTGAGCATACCCTCCCCTTGGCGGATGCTGCTGAGGCACTCGCTAAGCTTGTTCCAAAGGGATCCGAAAGTCGAGTTCTCGTAGAGGGTAGTGAGGATGTCGTCCTTGACTTCCTTTGTCGTTGAGCTCTGGGCAGGTTCTGGCCCACCGTCTGCGACAGGCTTGGTTTTGCCGCCATTGCGCTTAGGATCGAACAGATAGTCCAAGGCAGTAAGGACTCGGAGGAGCTTAGCCTGATCTGATGATGCCGGAGAGAATTTGGCAAGGGCCATGCCTTGTATTTCAGTACCCGTCTTGGCTTTCTTGATTTGCGGTACCAGCTCATCAAGATCTTGAAGAATGGATTGACCCAGGTCACGAGCTTGCTCGATCAAGCCCTTGCCAAAGACTTCCTTCGCTCCTGGAATACCGGAAAGGTTATTGATCGTAGAAAGAGTGTCCCGGAAGGTCTTCGCACTGCACTCACGGGCCGCTAGAATGTTGACCACAAGTCGAAGGTTCTCCTCGGGCACAACAGGCGGCGTTAAAGTCCGTGGTTTTTTCACCTTTTCTTCCTCGGGAGGCTTCTTCTTCCCGTCCTCTGTTACTTCATTTGTAGAGGTAGCTGCTAGGGCTTCTTGCTGCTCTGCTGCGTTGTCGGACTCAGCTTGGACGTCAACCATTGGAGATGTGGCCTCAGCCGTAGAATACTCGTTCGGATGCTCGGGTTCTGGAGGGAGCTGCTCGGAGACTGCCGCGGTAGGAGTGACTGTGGTCTCCGGCCCAGCAACAGGATTCTCTGTAGGCTTCGATTCTTCGGGTTTCTCTTCAGCGTTGTCCTTGTCTTTGCGTAGCAACATTGTCAGCGGATGAGTAACACTCTGCAAAAGGCTAGCCAGTTGCTCCATACAGCTAGAGCTCTCCATGATAATTTTGCGGTCCAGGAGACTTAGCAAGGCATTGAGGGCGAACTTGGTCGCTTTGGTCTCCTTGGCCTTTCCCTTTCGGTTCGCCTTTGTCTTCATCCCAGAGGATACTTCGTGCTCAGTCAGGAAGAAAGAGGGGACGTGAGCATTATATTGCGTAAGAGAGACGAGTGCGCTAAGACACTGCTGAATGACCATCAGAGGCGTTGCTTCCATACTGTTGGCCGCTGAAGCAAGTGGTCCTGTGAGGGCGCGTTTGAGGGGTTGAGGAGTCTTTTGGCCTGCTGGCTGTTTGGCTCTGAGAGATAGCTGGTTGAAGCTTCGCTCAATGGCATTGACATCGGCGCTTCCATCCTGAAGAATTGACAACAGAAGGCTGATGACCTCGGCGCGATTTTGACGATTCTGTGAAGCATCGTGCAAGATACCGTTTAGTGACGTGCGTGAACTTCCTTGTTGTGGGATGAACATTAAGCGAAGTAGTGTTGCCACTCCCGCTTTGTCGAGCATTTGCACGATTTGCCTTCTGGGAGGCTTTTTCGTTGCAGGTGGTGGCGGCCGTGACCCATTGAGGAGATTTCGCATAAGTCTGTCACCCTGGCCAGTTCGTGGAATACCTTGAAACCGGTGCATAGGTCGATCACCGGCCAATGCACGGGCTTCGGCAGCGATCTCCTCGGGCAGGTTTGCCAACATCTCCTCGTCTTGTTCCATGAGAACGTGTTGTCTGAGAGTGGGGTCCAAGGAAGCAAGGAAGCTCGCAGGATCCATGTCTTCAGCACGAGCAGTAGCAGGTCCACCAACCGCTTGTTGTCTTCTTTGAGCTTCTACTCGTTCCCGACGCCTCCGGTCCTGGGCTTCTTGTTGCAGAAGCTCTTCTCGAATGTCTGCGGGGAGAGCTTCTAAGAATTCCCGGCTGATATCAGTGGCTTCTTCGCCAGAGGCGGCTGCTTGTGATCGTTGTATGGCTAGCTGAGACATGAGTACCTCTTCTCGGATATCTTCCGGCAAAGCATCGAGATAGGCTAGGTCAATACCAAGACCAGTAATGTCTAACTCACGGCCACGGATTGTCGTTCGAACTCTCTCTGTGGGTTCGGAAGGCCCTGCAGTGGCACCCTCCGCGCTGGGCTCCGCACTGGGATTTTCCGCTGATGGGGGTGCTTCTTGACCTTCGCCAGCAACCACAGAAGGGATGGATCCTTCCAATTGCGTGCTTTCAACGCCTTCCATAGCGCCATCGTCGGGCTGAACAGCCTCTCCCTCAACTTGCTCATCCGCGTTCTGGGTACGAGCCTCCGCTTCGGCTGCTTCGCGGGCGGTAGCAGCCTCATGTTCTTCCTGCTCTCGCTTTTCTCGCTCTTCTTTCTCGGCCTTCTCTTTGGCCTCTTGCTCCTCCTTCCTTAATTTCTCAGCCTGCTCTTTCATCCGTTTGAGCTCTTCTTCTTCACGCTTCTTCTTCTCCATGGCAGGTGGCACTAGGTGATAAAGTATAGAGTTGACTATTTTCAAGGCTTTCTCAAGATATCCGCTACCGTACAGTATTCGAGCCTCTTCCTGCCACCGTTGACTCGTAGTTGCGGGTTGAAAGGTGGCCGGGTGTTGGTGCTCCTCGCGTTGAAGTCGGGTTTCCTGGTGAGACGGTCTAGGAACACCGAGGGCGAGCTGAAGCTCACGTGGCAAAGGGACTCCTCCAGCAGAGCTACCGGCGATGTGTAAGTGGACGGCGCCGTTCGCGCCGCCTATAGCAGAAAACCCTAGGCCGTTCCTTCCTTCAATAGAAGACAAGAGGTTATTGAGGAAGGTTAGTGGACTCTCCCCCGGAACCACACTACGACGTTCCATGCCATGAAGGAATTGATCGTCGATCTGAGCAGGGGTACGAATACCTCTAGCAATCCGAGATGCACTGTTATCGTCATTGCGCTGCAAGAGGGGATTGATCCCGTCATCTGCAGACCGAGGGGCTCCTGCGGGACGATGCGAGCGGTATAATGGCATGTGGCGGTCTAAGACACCGCCGGGGAAACCACCGGCCCATGGATCTCCAGTACGACGTGGGAGGTGATGGTGATGGTGATGATGGTGTCCTCTAGGAGGCGCAAATCCGTCATCTTCAGGGTCCCATCCGAATGGAGGCTCAGCCATGGCGGAGTCGTCGTCCTCATAACCAGGCTGGTAGATGAGATCCTCCTCGTCGCCGTCTTCTTCAGCACCGTCCTCATCATCGTCATCGTCTATTCCTCGTTAGTGTCGACTGTAACGGCAACAACTTTAGCTCGAAACTTACCATCATCCTCGTCGCGATGCACGACATCATCCATGTATCTACCTGATTCAAGATCCATCTGCAGATGGTCCATGCCTTCTTGTCGCGCATCGTCCAATCCTTCAAGACGTTGGAGAGCGGCATCTGGGCCTCCAAAATCTCGCACAATATCCCGGACGGCACTCTCAGCGTCTTGATCTTGACTGTAATCGTTGTCATCCAGCACATCTTGTTCATTGTAACGCCCGTTCTCTTCACCACCCTCATCTTGCCATCCGTCGTCGTCGCCTTCGGCAAGACTGGCATTTTCGCTATCTCCAGTGATCTCATCGATGACCTCGATCTCGTTATCATCATCGATGTCTTCGGATTCATCTTGGTCTTCGTCTTCGTCATCGCCACTTGGATCATCATCATCATCGTCAATGACGACTTCAACGTCCATGCCTGTGTCCCCAGGAAGACCCTCCATGTGACCAGCTTCCCCAAGGTCTTCGTCCTCATCGCTGATCACGTCATCCTCGTCCCGATCCATGCCCTCTTCGTAGCCCATTCCTTCGTCATATTCGTCGTCCTCGTACATTTCTTCGTCTCCATCGGATGACTCTGAAGTTGATTCTTGTACTCGCCCGGGCTCAAACATACCCAATGTTGAGTTTCTGAACAGATCTGGGGTCTCTTCTCGCTCATCACCAGCGTCAGAAACGGATGTAGCAGTCGATATCTCATCATCGTCGGTTGTTTGGCCAGGTGTGGTGGAGATATCAGAAGTCTGGCTAAGAACAACTGCTGTCGAGGTGAGTTGTTTGAGCGGACGGAGGATGTACTTGATGGCACGCTTAGAACCTGGGAAATTTAAATCTATGTCCGCGATCGATCCTGTCAAGGCGCCGATAAAGTTCTTCTCGAACATCAGCTTTGCGATTGATTTTTGAAATCCACCATCGAGGCTGGGTGAAGGAGAGCTGTTGAACGGAAGAAGTCTCCCATGTAAAAGGCGGTTGAAAAGGTCAGAAAGATCAAGTAGACGGGCATACTTGACGTCGGGGTGCTCGTCTGATGTATTGGCGTCTTTGAAAGCTTTCAAGGCGTGCTCCAGTACAAATTTGCGCACAAAAAGGAGATCCGTTTCGTCGTCCTCCTCTATGGAACCTTGCTTATTATGATAACCGTTTTCATTTGTCCGTAGACAGAGAGACACAATGGCAGACATTGCCCAATTTGATGTACTATTTTTTTTACGATATGCAATCGTCTCCTCATGTCCGAGAGTGCCGACAGGAATCACATCGTTCAGGAGATAGTTCAAAACCCCTGATCGAGGCTTCGAGGGTGTCATTGCCTTGGGATCAGCCTTCCTGGAGAAGTTGA
>JAABUH010003886.1_pt1 | contig 12457 bp, 13 predicted proteins | sample 5559121 | NCBI WGS metagenome assembly JAABUH01 (sample SAMN10711871, study PRJNA513364) | rock metagenome | isolation source: Antarctica rocks | place: Antarctica: Victoria Land, Battleship Promontory nord | collected 2015-12-28 | reverse complement strand
GTGGCCCGGAAAGCATTGTCCAAAATCAGGTAACTGTTTGGTTGTAGTGTCAGCTGGCTCCATTCTTGTAGCAACTGTAAATACTGATGAGGGTGTTGAACTGAGGCAGAGAGCTGCAAAGAGGCGTCCCTCCACCTTATGGCGAAGCATTCAGCAGAGAGACCCTCATCAGATCAGCCAGCAGCAAAGCCTTGGCAGCTACGACAGAGGCTAGGATAGGTATGTGGAAAAGCTGGAGCAACTCCCTTTCCCTCAAAGATTTTTGCATTATTGTGCATAGGCCCTGACGCCGATCCCTTGAGAGATGGGTTCCAAGCCACTAGTCTGGACCAAGACGAGGTTGAGCGCATCTTGGATGCCTGCATCAAGCACAGTGATCATTGGAGCGGCTTCAAGGTAGCCGCCATGGTGCTGCTTGGGACTGCCATGGGCTTCAGAGGTAAGCTCAATATGCAGTGGTGAGCTGCTCTGACACTGCACTAACAGACAGTGCATTTCGTTGCCTTAGGAATGTGCATCCTCAGGTGATGATCTTATGGATGCCAAACCAAGTCTGCTAGCACTGACTCCAGTCGTCAGAAGCATGCCTGTCCCCATGCAACCTATCACATGGTAATAATACTCATATTCATGTATCAATGATCCTTCAAGTTCATGTGCAGCCAGTTGTGACCTGCTGATATCGCTGCAGCTCACTGAGAACCGGGAAAGTAAATAGCTTTGGCTGGCTGAGGTACAGTGGGTTTGTGAGACACAAAGAACCTCATTTAGATGCGGCTGGAGCTTTAGCTGATCTGCTTGTGTTCACCCTCAATCTCACAGGGCTGGACATCCTGCACAAGATCCAGAGTCAAGACACAACATGGTAAAAGCTTGAGAGCAGACTGCTGCAGCTGTGTGAGGCTTTGGTTTCACAATGAGCATGAGCCTGAAATGCATCCAATGTCCTCAAGGACCACCTTCTGCAGGTGGGGCTACCGCCTGCTGTTCAGAGATCTCTGGCATGCTGACAAAAAGCAGGACCGCGATGCTTTGTCAAAGCCTTTGCAGATCATATTGCAAGAAGTGGAAGGGACCCCTGTGGTCAATACTAAAGTGCTGCACTTGTTCAGGTCAGTGCAATCTGTACAGCCACGCTACTCAATCTACTTTCAATGGCTTGCAATGTGGTAGCAGACAGGAAACACACATGACACGTGTGGTGCAGAGACAGTGGAGTGATCTTGCTAGCCAGTGGGGGGCCTGGCAGTGAGCTGCTAAGCATATGGGGTAGGCGCATTAGCTGCACACTCAAGTGCAGCCTGTCTTGTGCAATACTGTCAATGCATGTGCCATTGCCACACTTGATTGCAGGTCATTGCTCGAGGGACCCTGCAACAAGCCTACTTGGAGAAAAATCCTCTTTCAGCGCTTGTTGCCTTTGCCATCGCTGCTGGGTGGGATCAGACCTCCTTCATGAGGCGGCACTTCTGTGGGCGTGCACTGGTGAAATTGTGCTTCAGCTTGCTATAGCTCTGTTATGGCAGTGTCAGTTTGTGTTACTCTTACCTCAACAGTCTCTGCAGGTGCTGGTGCCAGAGTCGTGGATTGACAGCTTGCTCCCAGGAGTGCGCACTTTGCTTGAGGAAGTCCAAGCTAGGAATGCTCGGCTCCAATCAGGAAAGCGGCAAGCAGACGACAAAGTCTCTGACAGGGCAGCTGAAGGCTTCTTGCAGACTGCTCTGTACTCTGGCATCTGTTTCTGGCAGAACCTGCCCTTCAGGACACAGAGGTGGGAGCTGATTGTGTGAAGCCAGCTAACTGAAGCTCTGCACATTGCTGACATTTATCCATGCAAGTTTGTGTAAAACATGCATGTCACCTGAAGCTTATTGCCTGCAAATGTTTGCAGGTATGGGTTATCGTACGTGTTGCACAGGCTGCCTGCTGTTGCAACCATCATGCTCACTCCAGAGTACCTGGAGTTTGCTCAGCAAGTCATGTCAAGCCATGACAAAGCAAACCAGCAGGCAGAACTGGATGTATCTGCTACCATGGGAGAGATGTTGCAAGATATGCAAGCTTGCCTGAAGCAATTGTGTGGCAGCTCAGCAATCCAGGATCCAGAAGCAGTGGCTAGGCTAATAGCTGAAAAGGTGACAGCCATGAACATGAGCTCAGACATTGTGCCAAGGGAGTCAGGGAAAGCACCTGCCTTGCCAGCCCCAGTCGTCAAGCAGAAGGTCATCTTGCCAGACATGCCAGCTGATGCAAAGCGCCACAAAGCCAGCCTCATACAAGCACCCTCGCTGTATGATACCAGCGGCAGCATCAACACTGTTGCACTGGCCTGGAAAGAGTGGTCTCTGGCCCTGCACAGAGGACCATCGCTCAGAGGGTGCTTGAGATCAAGGCTCACAAGCACATGTCATTGGGCGAGCGTAACAGCAACCTCCACAAGAAAAACAGACATCTACCTCAGCTCATTGAGTCTCTCGTTGGCTATGGACCAGGCTGTCAGTCTGATGACACACATAGCAGAGCATTTTCAGCTGAGTCTGGATCAGGTTGGAGAAGGCTCAAGGCTTCTTGCTGGCAAAACAGCCAAGACAGACGGCGATACATTGACAGCTGAATCACCAGTCACATTGGGTGACTTCAAGACAGCTGTGGGGTGGGCATACTCAGCGATTGCCCAAAGAAGAAAGTAGAGGGCATATGAGACAAGTAGTTGTAAACTTTTGAGTGTTGATGCTTGTTGCATAAATAGCTGTCTAGGTGATGCAATGAAGAGACTTGCTTTGGGAGAGCGACATGTCACATTGCTTTGGTCAATGCAGATAACACGTCACTTTGTCAGATAGACCTGATCATAACATCAAGATTCAAGCAATATATTGCAACGATGTCAGGCAAAACACCTGCCACAAAAACCCTGGCAAACACCTGAAACGAATGACAGCTTGTGTTGTCAACACGTTTTGAATTTGGCGCAATCGCACAGCGACGGGCAGGCTGCAATGTCAAACGAGGCGTCTGCTGCATCATGCACTAACCTTTACTTGCACTTTGATAACACTCCAGCAGTGGGCTGTGAGTATGTGCCGGCCGCGGTTTTGGCGCATTTTGTTCTTGAGCTTGATCGTAAGCAGCCCCTTCTGAAGCAGCTATAGTGTCCCTGGCATTCTGGACACTAGAAATGAAAAGTTATACTTGCTTGAGGACTGCCCCTCTGCCACCTGGAACCGTATCTCACGCAGAGACAGGGTGCGTACGCTTCAGCCTTTCTTCCAAAGGAAGATTGCGGATTTGTTTGATGACAGCGTTCAAGATCTGAAGGATGGCGTGGTGTACTGTAACTTACTGCATGACAGCTTGGCTGCTGAGGACCAGGTTTTGCTGCCATTCCTGTATCGGCACCAAGATATTGCTTGAGCACAGCAGCACCTTAGGTGGTCTTTGGAGGACATGGGTCACAACATGAGGACAGTGATGATAGCAGGTCACAAGCAGGAAGACCAGCAGAAGGACGTCCTTCATCAGTACAACATGACAGGGAACAGTCAAGCCTTTCGCAGAGTTGCTGTACTGTCACAGAAGTGCTCAAGCTGCTCTGGCAAGCCTGCAGAGGGGCAGACATTGCTGCAGTGCAACAGATGCAGACAAGGGTTTTATTGCGACCGAAACTGTCAGAAGGAGCACTGGAGGCAAGGGCATAAGTCTGACTGTTGTCCATAACCTGATTGGAGAGACAATGCGACCAGGTCTTCTCTTGTAGCATATCACCCATAGGTGTTTGTCAAAGTCAGATGTCTATTGCCACATGGGCCGCCATTTTACAACAGCAAGGGGATGTGCAGTGTGACATATCAAAATGTTCTTGCAAGGTGCATGTGGGAAAGCAAATCTGTTGATAGCTTGTGACAATCCTGAAGATATCACACATTTGTCATTGTCTGTAACAATCATTGCTTGGCAAGTTCACTTGCATTTGAAACAGGCTTGGCATCATTGGCTTAGGCTTAAAAATGAAAGGCAACTTCCCAAACCACCCATACACTGTCATTCAACTCGGTCAAGTGGAAGACCTGGTTGATTAGTTAAGTGGTACTCACGCTTCAGGTTATGTTGCTGCCGCCACACAACGTCCATTTCACATTTGATTTTCTTGTCAGGATGCTCTTCAAAGTTCTTGTGGCCAGCCATGTATGAGGTGAGCTTGTAAATGTTGTCATGGAAGACGATATGCGTGCTGTTTTTGTCGAGCTTGGTGATTCTCCATACCTCCTTTGCCACCTTGCCTGGAGAGACATCAGTACCCTTGCCTTTCACATAGAACCTTGCATGCATGTGGAAATTCTTGCCAAGCTCGTCAGTCGTCATGCCTGTCTGCTCGTAAACAAACTGCCTTTGATTTTCCACCATACCAATCTTTCGGATCCTGTTGGCAATTTCATGTGCCCTTTCAAAGTTGGTCCCAGCTTGGAAGCTTTGCCTAAGAGAAACGAGCCTAGCAAACATCTGCTTCTTGGGGGCAGATGATGCTGTTGCTAATGCACTCTGAATGTCCTTCACGCGCTGATCTGCACGAGCACGACTGATGGTTTCGATCTGCTCCATGATAGCATCTAGACGGCATATTGCACGAGTGTCGGAGTAGAATGCATACTCATCCCGCTGCCTGTAGTCTAAAAGCTCTGCAAACTCTTCTCGTGATGACTGCAACGAGTTTTGAACATCAAGGGCGGACATCATTCTGTGTATCATAGTCATAGAAAATAATCTGCCACAGTTTGCCACCGACACGAATTCCCCAGGTTTTGTATCAAATGATCTTTGACAAACAAGTATGCTCATTGCAAGGGTCAAATCGGTGTGGCAACCTTAAAAGCCATACGTTTAGACTTTGCCACAACTGCCACAGACGCCACAATTTTATTGTTTGTTTGATTTCACGCTTCACACTTGCAAATGCGCAAGGGAAAAGGGGACTTAGTAGTAAATCCCGCCACGCGCGCGCGTGTATAATAGATTCAGGGCCTTTGCAAGTGCTGAACATCCACACATTGTACCATTTCCGGTGCAGGTCCAATTCAATACATCTTCACAATGACTAATCTCAATTGAGTCATGGCTCCCTTTTCAGACCAAATCCCACAGAATGTTACCTGTCACAAGCGTTGCTCTCGGAAATAAAGTTCAATTGCAACTGCTTTCTCATTTGATGTTTGCAATGCGATCTACAGCATTCCACCCCACGAACTTGCCAGTTCTGGGATATGTGGCAACTTTGGATCCCCAACAAGCGATGTTTACTGCAGCATAATTTGACTCTGCGATTATTGTCAAAAAGATGATGGAATATGATGGAATAAAGACCATGAATATTGTGGTCAATACGAGTCACACATCGTGGTCAGTATGGTCATCTTCTGAGTCCAAAATCAAATACGCAGGCACCTGCACAACATTGTAACAACTGTCACAAACCCACTAGTGTCATCACTTGCATTTTTTGTTAGGATTCGACTTGGATAGTGTGGCAATATGAATGCAAACAAAACATGCGTCAATACATACCTCCCGGTAGCCCTTTTTGGCTGGCTTCTTTGGCTTGGCACTACTCCTTGGACGCTTGAATCGTTGTCCTACAAACTTATGTCCAGCTGCTAGACCTTGTTCAGTATTGATCCTTCTAAGGTTAACATTCTTCTCGCTGTCATACTTCACTGTGACAGAGGCAAGTGAGCAAGATTCGTAGTAGCTGTGCCAGGCTGGACGAGGCATGACAATGGCCGACTCTTTGACTCTTGCTACAGCTTGTTGGCCTTCTTCAAGCTTTGGGGCGCCTTCTGAGTGGCAGACAGAAACACCGGGCACAACCCGCAAGCCGGGAGTGTGGAAAAATTTGCAGTCTGTTCCACGCTTGACAATGGCTGACTCTGACCTTACAAGTTGTCGCCCTGGAGCCTGCACAAGTTTGACTGCTTCAACCCTAATCTCGACCGTGCCGGCTTGGCTGGTCCAAGACGTTGAGTCTATGTGCTGGAGGACGACTGCCTCGCTGAACGAGGGCCTGTGGCGCTTGAGTACAAGATACCAAGCTCCATCAAGCCGTCAAGGATCGCTTGCACATCATCGACCTCACCGTTTGCCACAGTTGCAGCAAGGTCCTGACGACGGATGAATCTACTATGCATATCAAACTCTCCATCAAGCCTTCCGGACACTCGCAGATGAGTAAAACCTTCAGGCCATACTATGCTGCTAAACGTTTCAGTAACACTAGGGCCTTGAAATTCTGGCCTGGCTCTGCCAACACAAAGTCCTCGTGAAGATCACTGGCTGATGGAAGAGGAGCATCTGTGAGGACATTCAGCAAGGAAACGGATGGCTTCTCCATATGTGCTGTTACGTGACGGGCGCTTTGTGGTTTGCTTTCTGTCAGCATCAGAAGATGAACCGTTGTTTTTTCTCCGTTATATTACTAATTGTCAACATGGTAGCATACAGCTGGTCAGTGTAGCAAGATGTAACTCGGGACAGTTTTGCCGTGCAAATGCGTTCAATTGCATGTCACGAAGTCGAGCGGACAAAACACGCGTCTTGCGAGAGATGCAGATAGTGGATTTGGATTCATCATCTGGCATTTCAGACGAGTTGCTGGCAATATAATGCACTAAAATCGTTGGTCTCAAATGGTAATCTTAAAATTTGAAAAGTGATCTAGAAGGGTTGTCAGATCTGCTCACTTTGACAAAGGTCTGGCTAGCATCCAATTTGCATTTGAATAACAATGCAGAAATGATGATCATTCCACCAGAACAGCATTGGTCGTACTTCTCAAAACAAGCTTTTACTAAGGGAAACAATCACAACAAAGAAACACAACTATCGCCTGTATCATGCACGGAAAAGCGCATTAGCTTAGTTTGCACAAAAAAGAACATCATTTATGAATTGTCACAGCAGACTCAAAGAACCATTGATCTCATCAGCATGAGTACATCTTTCAATTGCACATGCAGCTGCACTGGAAGCGGATTTGGATTCAAGCGACCAAGCTGACACATCCTCGGGCATTTTTAGGAGGACAACATCATCAGCTCAGCCATGCTGCAAGCTTTGTCCTGAGAAACACTTGTGGCTGTCCTGAAACCAATGCACATGTCAGTGTTGTACTTGCCTGGCGTGGCCCTTTGATCAAAATGTAGATCTTGTCACACAGTGCCACTCTTGCTGCCGCTGTGTCAGGACGCTGCTCCCTTGACAACTGCTCATCGGTTAAGTAACCACAACTAAGACAGGAATGAGCTGGTGCCATCTTTTACACAACATCTGAACAAACTTTATAGTGGTTTTTCTCCATTGCACTTTCATGCATATAGGAGGGCACTGTTCTGGAACAAGCACAACAAACTGTGATGGCAACTAATCAGCCAGAAGACTTCATTGCCAAGCAAGGAACAGATGGACTAAGACTGTGGATTGATTTGACTAACATCATTAACGATCAGGGCATAAAGATTGCAACACTTGAACATGCTGTACAAGAGCTGCAGCAGTTGCTGCCAAAGTCAGACTTGCCCAAAGAGCTGGTTGAAATCAGGGCAGCCAGAGAGAGTTGCGAGACATATATCTTGTCGGTGCCAGTCCTCATGGATACACCAGGGCTGGCTTGCTTTGATGACTTTGCAAATGCCCTGTGCAGTGGCAACGCTGACCTGTTTGATTGGATGAGCATGAGTCTCTCCTCATGGTCAGAAGCACATGAAGACTTGTCTGAGCTCAGGCTGAAGAGGCCAATCAGCTACATCAACGGAGTGTTTGGAGCCAGCTCCTTGGATTGCCACAGGATCAGACAAGCGGTTGAGCATGCTTGGAAAGGAGCTTTAGTGCCAAAAACAGCTATTGCTGAGCTTGTTTATGGTATTGCAAGCATCACTGCAAACCATGGTGAGGTGGCTGGCTTTCTGCAAAAGACATTATATGGAATTGTGTGGGCAGATTTGATTGCAGAAGCTGAGGACTCAGGATTTTTGCATCCTGATGGTTACAATGGCCAGCGCTTCACCGAGAGCTGGAGACCAAATGGCTATTCATGCTATGACCACAACCCAATGGCTTGGTTTGCACAGTTTTCTGCAGCAATAGCTCATGAAGAGTTCAAGCTCAGTAGCCTCAAGTCAAGAATGAAATTGAATCAGATGATGCAACGAATGCCAGATCCTCGAAGAGTTTGTCAAAACCTCAGATGCAAATATACAACAAAGTAGTTTCTCCTAGCTATTGGTGACAGAGTCTGTTTGCCGAGCTTGTACAATTTTGTTTGCATTTGATAATACACATTCAAATTTGGTAAAAACCCAGTAGCAATATGTAAAACATGAAACGTTTAACAAATTTGTAAGTCAATTGAAATACAATTAGGCAAATTAGGCATTTGTCAATTCAAATCTAATAGCCAAATTTGCATGTTGATTGATTTTCTGTGATAATAAGTCTTTGAAGGGTATCAAGCAGATACCTCTGAAAGCTTTTTTCACAAGCCAACATAGCAATGCCTATCCTTGATCCAGCAATTGAGGCAATTCAGAAAGCAGAGCACCTCAGCAAAGAGACAAGACGTGTCTACAGCAGCAACATTGGAATCATTGCAAAAGCTGCAGGCAACCAGCCCCTCTTGAGAGTTCTTAGTCACTACCCTAACAAGGTCATTCAATACATAACAAGAAGCTACACTGAGATTGCAAGCCAAAAGACGATGCTAGTCAGCATAATGGCTGTGTACAGGCTGTTAAACATCAAGGTCAAAGCCCAGAGCAGCTATGACTCATACCTAGCATACTTCGACAAGCTTGATGCCGCACTGGGAGAGAGGAGCAAAACCAATCTTCCCAGCAAGCGCCAGGCAGCAGGCTTCATCATTCACGCAGAGCTCCAGCTGGTCAGGAAGAAGCTTCCAGTTGGATCCAAAGAGCGCTTGCTTCTGAGCTTCTATGGCGGATGTATTCCACCTGTAAGAAATGACTTACACTCAGCTTTCATTCACATGTTGAAGCGCAAAGAAGGCGAAGCAAGGAATGCTGTCATGACCAGCATAACGCCAAATTGCATACTGTTGCCATATGATACACATAAGGAGGGTGCTTTGATATTGAGAGAGTTCAAGACGCAAGACAGAAGCAACCCTAAACTGTACAACCGGCGACTTGGCTTGGAGTTATCAGATGAGATACGAGCTAGCTTGCAACAGCATCCAAGAGACTATTTGTTCACAGAAGCAAGAAGCATCACGCCATACACACACGGTGGATTTCAGCAATATGCCTCTAGGACCTTGAAAGCACTATTTGGCAAGCCATGTACGCTTACTTTGTTGAGACACTCATACATCTCACACATGCTTGCATATGGGCAACTAAGCATCAAGGACAAAGAGGAGCTTGCGCAAGACATGTGTCATTCAGTTGAGACACAAGCTCAGTACCACAATAATGAAAAGGGTCTGAGTCACCAACAAAAAAAACCTGAGTCACTGACAGAAGGGACTAGTCAGCGATCAGGGGCGTAACATGCACTCATTTGTTAATGAATTGAGGCTTGAAGTCAATTTGTCCATGAGCTCGTTGAGGACCGCTCAAGACTCACAATTTCATGGATGACTGGGGATTGAACTCAATGTTGACAAATCAGCAACTCATTGAGAACTGCTGAAGACTCAGGAAAATGTCGATGATTGGGACTTGGACTCAACGTTGAGAAATCAGCAACTCATTGATCACCACTCAAGACTCAAGAAAATGTCGATGAATGGAACTTGAACTTGGTCATGAGAAATCAGCGGCTCATTGAACACTACTCAACCCTCGTAAATGTGTTGATGATTGAGACTTGAAATCATCTTTGAGAGATCAGCAACTCATTGATCACCACTCAAGACTCAAGAGAATGTCAATGATTGGGACTTGGACTCACCTTTGAGAAATCAGCAGCTGCTTGACGACACTGCCAGCTTCTAGGCACCTTCCTACTGACTGTGGGCGGCACCCAGCCAATCCTCTGCCTTGGCATTGGCATGAACACCCAGCATGGACCAGTACCTGTATGGGCAAAGACAACACTGTGGCATTCATGCGTAACACTTGTGGATTACTTTTGCAGCTTGGCAAGCACTTAGTCAGTCCATGTCACCGAATTGCTTGCAATTGTTGACCTGGCGGCAACTTGCACGACCTCGTTCAAATGAGACATGATCAGTCATCACTCAATACATTTAAAAGTGCTTGACAGCTGTCGGGAAACTTTGTGAAGGGATGAAGAACGAACACCTCTCATCTGTCGAGAAAAAAGTCACCGAATTGCTTGCAGCTGAAGACCTGGCGGCAACTTGCACGACCCTGTTCAAATGAGACATGATCAGTCATCAATCAATAAAATGCAAAAGTGCTTGACACCTGTCGGGAAACTTTGTGAAGGGATGAAGAACGAACACCTCTCATCTGTCGAGAAAAAAGTCACCGAATTGCTTGCAGCTAAAGACCTGGCGGCAACTTGCATGACCTTGTTCAAACGAGAAATGATCAGTCATCAATCAATAAAATGCAAAAGTGCTTGACAGCTGTCGGGACTTTTTGTGGAGGGATGAAGAACGAACACCTCTCATCTATCGAGAAAAAGTCACCGAATTGCTTGCAGCTGAAGACCTGGCGGCAACTTGCATGACCTTGTTCAAACGAGAAATGATCAGTCGTCAATCAATAAAATGCAAAAGTGCTTGACAGCTGTTGGGACTTTTTGTGGAGGGATGAAGAACGAACATCTCTCATCTGTCGAGAAAAAGGCCACCGAATTGCTTACAGCTGAAGACCTGGTTGCAGCCTGTATGACCTCATTCAAACAGAACATGATCAATCAACACTCAATAAAATTCAAAAGTGCTTGACAGCTGTCGGGGTTTTTTGGGAGGGATGAAGAACGACCACCTCTCATCTGTCGAGAAAAAAGTCACCGAATTGCTTGCAGCTAAGGACCTGGTTGTAACTTGTAACACCTCATTCAAACAGAACATGATCAATCACCACTCAAGTCCTTTCAGGAAGTCAAGGCTCGACATTTTTGCGTAGAAGGATGAACGTCTCTCATCAACAGTTAAATTTTGAAATCACCAAAAAATTTGTCTCAAGAGGACAACACCCTCCTGGGTGCTGCGTGGCCAGCATTACCAAGACTACATTATAGACTTGATGGATGGTTTTTGGAATCAACACAGCTTGCTTGGCATGGGAAGCTGCTCGATAATGGCAATGAAAAATAATGATTTGTTCCATATAAAGATAACGCATATAGAGAACTGCTTTTGTAGTGTGGAACACAGCTTACCACTAGCCAAAAAGGCAAAGTCCCTTGCCTGGCCCTTGGCTTGATTTGACATTCTCACTAAGCAAAACTCCTTGCCCAACCTCTGGAGCTGAGTTTGGTCTACCAGGACCTTCAGGTCTTCTTTCTGCACAAGCAGTCATGTCATTTGCTCTGATCTCCACCAAGTGTCACTGAGTATAGAACGTGTTTGACTACAGAGCCTGTTGGACTACTGAGCCTGACTACTTGAGCCTGACTACCTGAGCCTGACTACTTGAGCCTGACTACCCTGACTACTTGAGCCTGACTACTTGAGCCTGACTACCCTGACTACTTGAGCCTGATTACTTGAGCCTGACTACGCTGACTACTTGAGCCTGAATACTTGAGCCTGACTACTTGACAGCCAAGCAGCAGCTGCTAACAACATGACTAAAGATTGCCTCATAAAAATGGGAACATGTGAAGAAGTGCGGAATCTTTTTGCCTTTTCAGCACGATATACTGGGTCCGACAGTACTCGAACGGCAGCCAATGATGACATGAATGAAGAACAGATACATGATGCAGTGCTGTCCAAACAATACACACTTAAGGAGTCTAATACACGCAAGGGCCACGACACGAGACTCAAACTTTGGTGCTGGTACTGCAAGGAAGGAGCATTTGTGGATTTGCACCCTTACCCTGCTACCAAATTGCACAATTACTTGAAGGTGGACTTGAACAGAATTGTTGTTCAGGGCAACAAGGGGATCGACAGCAACATGCAAGACACATTAGGCAGCTTGCGCAAGCTTGCTACAATCCAAGGCTGTCCAGCATTCACTGACAATGAAGCCAGCTTGCTAGGTGCTGTGACAGCGCAGGCTCGGAAGGCGACACAAGGAAAAGCCCTGCAAACACCTAACGACCATGACAGGTCTGCTCAGAACAGGCAGACGCTCACCAGAGTTGAAATCGACAAGATGTTTGCCATCTGCGCTGAAAGCCCCCGCCTTGTAGGTGCAAGAGCTCAGGTCCTGATCCAGCTTGGGTTGCAAACAGGCTTCAGAGGCTGTGAACTGATACATGCCAAATGGTATGACATGCAAATGCAAGAAGCAGATCAGCTCTG